>OGSD01002659.1_pt1 | contig 14608 bp, 8 predicted proteins | sample 1553571 | NCBI WGS metagenome assembly OGSD01 (sample SAMEA2580072, study PRJEB22360) | human gut metagenome | biome: human gut; feature: human-associated habitat; material: faeces | place: Denmark | collected 2008/2010 | reverse complement strand
TGACGGGTAGCGTTCGCCGGGTAGACGGAATGTCACTGGCAGAAGCCATTAACGAATATTCAATCACCAGCCCGAATGTGAGCGAAAAAGCAATTAAGAAATATTCGAGCGCAGCCGGAAATAAATTTAATCTCGTACTTGGTTCACAAGGTATGTACTATAAGGAACTGGATAAGGACCGTGCAAACGGATGTATCCGTGACTTGGAACATGCTTACAGCAAAGACGGCGGACTGGCCGTATTGAAAGGCAATATTGCTCAAGACGGTTGTGTAGTAAAAACAGCAGGTGTAGACGAAAGTATCTGGAAGTTTACCGGACCTGCCAAAGTATTTGATTCGCAAGAAGCAGCCTGTGAAGGTATCCTCGGAGGTCGAGTCGTCAGTGGAGACGTCGTCGTCATTACGCACGAAGGTCCGAAGGGTGGTCCCGGTATGCAGGAAATGCTTTATCCTACCTCTTATATAAAATCCCGTCATCTCGGAAAAGAATGTGCTTTGATTACCGACGGACGTTTCAGCGGTGGAACTTCCGGATTGAGTATCGGACATATTTCTCCTGAAGCGGCAGCTGGAGGCAATATCGGAAAAATTGTAGACGGAGACATTATCGAAATCGATATTCCGGCCCGGAAGATTAACGTGCGACTGACGGAGGAAGAACTGGCAGCCCGTCCGATGACTCCTGTCACTCGTGACCGTTATGTACCGAAGAGCCTGAAGGCGTATGCCAGCATGGTAAGCTCTGCCGATAAGGGAGCAGTGAGAATTATATAATATAGTTGGTGATAGTTGATAGGTAATAGTTAGCTGCGCAGCACTTAGCGCAATGATTGTAAACCATTCATTTTCAACTGTCATTTCTCAACTATCATTTATCATTTATCAACTATCAACTAATATGAAAGATTTAATAACAGGTGCAGAGGCTTTGATGCGCTCCTTGGAACATCAGGGAGTGACTACCATCTTTGGTTACCCCGGTGGTTCTATTATGCCAGTATTCGATGCCTTGTACGATCATCAAAATATATTGAACCATATCTTGGTTCGTCACGAGCAGGGAGCCGCCCATGCCGCACAAGGTTATGCCCGTGTATCGGGTGATGTAGGTGTTTGCCTGGTGACGAGCGGTCCCGGAGCAACCAATACGGTAACAGGCATTGCGGATGCGATGATCGATAGTACGCCTATCGTGGTGATTGCCGGACAGGTAGGAACAGGTTTTCTAGGGACCGATGCTTTTCAGGAAGTTGACCTGGTAGGTATCACCCAGCCAATCACTAAATGGAGTTATCAGATTCGTCGTGCGGAAGATGTAGCCTGGGCGGTAGCACGTGCGTTTTACATTGCCCGTAGTGGTCGTCCGGGTCCGGTGGTACTGGACTTTGCCAAAAATGCACAAGTGGAGAAAACGAAATACGAACCGACGAAAGTCGATTTTATCCGTAGTTATGTTCCTGTTCCCGATACGGACGAGGAGTCTGTACAGGCTGCTGCCGAACTGATTAATAACGCTGAACGTCCGCTTGTATTGGTTGGACAAGGTGTTGAACAGGGAAATGCACAGAGCGAATTGCGCGAGTTTATCGAAAAAGCGGATATGCCTGCGGGTTGTACGCTGCTCGGGCTTTCGGCTTTGCCAACAGAACATCCGTTGAATAAAGGTATGTTGGGTATGCACGGCAATCTGGGACCGAATATCAATACCAATAAATGTGATGTGCTGATTGCTGTTGGTATGCGTTTTGATGACCGTGTGACCGGTAATTTGGCTACTTACGCCAAACAGGCAAAAGTGATTCATTTTGATATCGATCCTGCGGAAGTTAATAAGAATGTAAAGGTAGATGTAGCTGTATTGGGAGATTGCAAGGAAACACTGGCTTCTGTGACGAAACTTCTGAAAAAGAACACTCATACCGAATGGATTGATAGCTTCAAAGAATATGAGAAAGTAGAGGAGGAAAAAGTAATCCGTCCCGAACTTCATCCTGCCACAAACTCTTTGAGTATGGGGGAAGTGGTACGTGCGGTAAGTGATGCTACTCACCATGAAGCTGTTTTGGTAACAGATGTAGGTCAAAATCAGATGATATCTGCACGCTACTTTAAATATACGAAAGAACGCAGTATCATTACTTCCGGAGGACTTGGAACAATGGGCTTCGGGCTTCCCGCAGCTATCGGGGCAACTTTCGGAGCACCGGAACGCACCGTATGCGTATTTATGGGAGATGGCGGACTGCAAATGAATATTCAGGAACTGGGTACGATTATGGAGCAGAAGGCTCCGGTGAAGATTATCTGCCTGAACAATAATTACCTAGGAAACGTACGTCAGTGGCAAGCTATGTTTTTCAACCGTCGCTATTCGTTTACCCCGATGTTGAATCCGGATTATATGAAAGTGGCCTCGGCTTATGATATTCCTTCCAAACGTGCTTTCACTCGTGAAGAACTGAAGGAAGCTATTGCTGAAATGCTGGCAACGGACGGTCCGTTCCTGCTCGAAGCTTGCGTGGTGGAAGAAGGCAATGTTTTGCCGATGACTCCTCCAGGTGGTTCGGTAAACCAGATGTTGCTGGAGTGCTAGGAGAAGTTGAGAGTTGAGAATGGAGAGTTGAGGGTTCGCATTTAAAAAATTAGAGTTATGAGTGATAAAACGTTATATACAATCATTGTTCATTCGGAGAATATAGCCGGGTTGCTGAATCAGGTAACTGCTGTATTTACCCGTCGGCAAATAAATATTGAGAGTCTGAATGTATCTGCTTCTTCTATTAAAGGTGTACATAAGTATACAATAACAGCCTGGACTGATAAGGACATCATTGAGAAGGTAGTGAAACAGATCGAAAAGAAGATCGACGTGATTCAGGCACATTATTTCACAGAGGATGAAATTTATTTCCACGAGATTGCATTATATAAGGTGTCTACTCCTGCTTTTCAGGAGAATCCGGAAGCATCCAAGCTGATCCGTAGATACAATGCACGTATAGTGGAAGTCAATCCGGTATTTTCCATTGTCGAGAAAAATGGAATGAGCGAAGATATAACTTCGCTCTATGGTGAACTGAAGGCTTTGAATTGTGTTTTGCAGTTTGTTCGTTCGGGACGTGTAGCGATTACTACCAGCTGTTTTGAACGGGTGAATGAGTTTCTCGATGGACGGGAAGCTATGTATAACCAAAGTAAAAACCAATAAGAATAATGAATGAAGAAAATAGAATAGGGACTTATCAGTTTGTGGCAGAACCGTTCCATGTTGACTTCAACGGACGTTTGACTATGGGGGTACTGGGAAATCATCTGCTGAATTGTGCAGGTTTTCACGCCAATGACCGTGGTTTTGGTATTGCAACGCTGAATGAGGACAATTATACATGGGTGCTTTCACGTCTGGCTATTGAGTTGGATGAAATGCCTTATCAGTATGAGAATTTCTCGGTTCAGACGTGGGTGGAAAATGTCTACCGCTTGTTTACGGACCGTAATTTTGCTATTATTGATAAGGATGGGAAGAAGATTGGCTACGCACGTTCTGTATGGGCAATGATTAATCTTAATACCCGCAAGCCTGCCGACTTGTTGACTTTGCATGGGGGAAGTATCGTAGACTATGTCTGTGATGAGCCTTGTCCGATTGAAAAGCCTTCACGCATCAAAGTGACAAGCGATCAGCCAATAGCTACCCTGACGGCAAAATACAGTGATATAGATATCAACGGTCATGTAAACAGCATCCGTTACATCGAGCATATCCTTGATTTGTTCCCGATTGAATTGTATAAGACCAAGCGTATCCGTCGTTTTGAAATGGCGTATGTGGCGGAAAGCTATTTTGGTGATGAACTCTCTTTCTTCTGCGATGAAGTGAACGCAAACGAGTTTCACGTAGAAGTGAAGAAGAATGGTAACGAAGTTGTTTGCCGCTCGAAAGTGATATTTGAATAAATGTGAGAATATAAAATCAATTAATAACAGATGACGTAAGTCATCAAAAACTAAAAACAAAAAGAAAATGGCACAGTTGAATTTTGGAGGTACTACTGAAACTGTAGTAATCCGTGACGAATTTCCATTGGAAAAAGCTCGTGAAGTATTGGAAAATGAAACAATCGCTGTAATCGGTTATGGCGTACAGGGTCCTGGACAGGCACTGAACTTGCGTGATAACGGTTTCAATGTAATCGTTGGTCAACGTGAAGGAAAAACATACGATAAGGCAGTAGCAGACGGATGGGTTCCGGGTGAAACTTTGTTCGGTATCGAAGAAGCTTGTGAGAAAGGTACTATTGTAATGTGTCTGTTGTCTGACGCAGCAGTAATGTCAGTATGGCCTACTATCAAGCCTTACCTGACTGCCGGAAAAGCTCTTTATTTCTCACACGGTTTTGCTATCACTTGGAACGACCGTACAGGTGTAGTGCCTCCTGCTGATATCGACGTTATCATGGTTGCTCCTAAAGGTTCGGGTACGTCTTTGCGTACTATGTTCCTCGAAGGACGTGGCTTGAACTCTTCTTATGCTATCTATCAGGATGCTACAGGCAAGGCTTACGAAAGAACTATCGCACTGGGTATCGGTATCGGTTCCGGTTATCTGTTCGAAACAACTTTCCAGCGTGAAGCTACTTCTGACTTGACAGGTGAACGTGGTTCATTGATGGGTGCTATCCAAGGTTTGTTGCTGGCACAGTACGAAGTATTGCGTGAAAACGGTCATAGTCCTTCTGAAGCATTCAATGAAACAGTGGAAGAACTGACACAGTCGTTGATGCCGTTGTTCGCAAAGAACGGTATGGACTGGATGTACGCTAACTGCTCTACTACTGCTCAACGTGGTGCTCTCGATTGGATGGGCCCATTCCACGATGCTATCAAACCGGTAGTTGAAAAGTTGTATAACAGTGTGAAGACTGGTAACGAAGCGCAGATTTCTATCGACAGTAATTCACAACCTGATTATCGTGAAAAATTGAACGAAGAACTCCGTCAATTACGCGAAAGCGAAATGTGGCAGACTGCTGTAACTGTTCGTAAACTTCGTCCGGAGAATAATTAATTAGACTAGATTATACAAGTTTTAAAAGAAGGAGAGGGCTTTTTGCTTTCTCCTTTTTTTATTAATAAGATATTTAAAATGGGTAGGTGAAACTTGCAGAAACTTTTTTTTGAAAAATATATCAATAATGTGATTAAAATATGCAAGTTTATGTTTATATTTGCACCATCAAATAAAATGAACGAGAAGTATGATGTGTTTTAACTTACCCCAAAGAATGATTAACATTGCTAAATTAGCATGTGTTATCGGTGTTGTTTCTGTTGTTTTCTCAAGCTGTTTACAGAAAGATGTATATGATCCTGCTAATTCAGGAGATAAAGAAGAAGTTACTTTAGATAACTATTTCGACTTTGCCACTACTAAGAATATTCAATTGAATATTGATTATGGAAAGGAATGTCCTAGGGCTTATTTTGAAGTTTATGCTGAAAATCCGCTTTCTTATGTGGCAGAAGGCGGTCAGATTATAAAGAAAGCAGGGGTTTCACACATTGCAACCGGATTTACAGATATACAAGGACGTTATATCAAACCGGCTTCTTTCCCGACAGCAGTTTCAGAAGTTTATATTTATTCTCCGGATTTTGGTGTGCCGACTTTGTATAAAACTAAAGTTGTCGGTTCGGATGTCAGCGCAAAAATAACCTTTGAGAATGCTCTTGATGTAACTGCTTTGGATTCATCAACGAGAAGTGCACAAACAAGATCTTCTTTGAAATTTATTACAAATGTAATTCCGAATGTATTAGGAACTTGGAATGTAAATACTGGTAGGCCTAACTATCTGGATGCTTCCAAAAAAATAAATGTGGATGCAACGCTTAAGAGTTATATAACGACATATTTTCCGGAAGGAAAGAATAATGTAGGAACTAATTTAGTCTCTGATGATGCTGATATTCTGATAAAAGAAGATGCGAATGTCGTTGTCAACTATTTCGGAGGAGATACAGGTGCGCAAAGTGTGTTTGCTTACTATTGTTATTCGGAAAATGCCAGTATTGATAAAATAAGACAAGCTGCAAAGCATGCATGTGTAATCTTCCCTAATGTACATAAAAGTAGTCTGGGTAATTATAGTGGGGTTGCGGTGAATTTGAAATATATTGATGAGACAGGCAGCTTTCCGGAAGAAGAACCGGAACGTATCCCAGCAGGTACAAAGATTGGTTTCCTAATTTGGAATGACGGTTGGAGAGGTGTTAAGGCTAATGGGAATATGTTCTACTCAACCAAATCTTTGAATAGTGACAAAATTTCTCACACTGCAATTTTTGCAGCAAAAAATAAAGCAGGTGATAGAGTGAATGTTATCACTATGGAAGACTGGAAAAACGGTGAAAATGACTATAATGATGTTGCTTTCGTTATCTCTTCTAATCCTATTGCTGCTATTGAAGTTCCGGATGTTCCTAATCCGGGTGATCGACAAGGAACAGAAAAGTATTCTGGAGTGCTTGGCTTTGAAGATAACTGGCCTGAACAAGGAGATTATGACTTGAATGATGTAGTCATGAAATATCAGTCAAGTGTTGATTATAATATAGATAATAAAGTTCTTAATATTATTGATAAGTTCACATTGGCTTGGACGGGAGCTAATTATAAAAACTCGTTTGCGTATGAGGTTCCTTTCGATTTGAGTAAAGCGTCCCAAGTAATAATCAATGGCGATGAAATTACTTCCTATTCAGGTAATGTGATAACATTATTCAAGGATGCTAAAGCTGAATTGGGAGTATCCAATGTGAATGCGGAGGATATGATTAATCAGAATATTCAAGAGAAGACATATACGGTATCCATACAATTTAATAACCCTACTCTTGATAAATCAGTGGTGGTAGCTCCTTATAACCCTTTTATAAAAGTATTCAACTCTGCCACAGAAGTCCATCTGACAGATCATAAGCCGACGACTGGTGCGAATAATCGTTTCCCTTCCGGAGCTGATATTTCTCGTGGTGATGTAGATGGTACCTATTTCATTTGCAAAGATGGTTTTCCGTTTGCAATTCATGTAGATGCTCGTTTGGACGCTTCTATTTTGAATTTAGATCTTAAAAAGGAGAATCAGCGCATTGATAAAACATATCCTAAATTTGCAGAATGGGCAAAAACGCGCGATCCGCAAATAAAATGGTGGAAATAGTTGGAGTGCATTGGAATAATCGACTATCTTTGAGGGTGAAAAATTAAGAATAGTACTGATGTAAAATATTGTTTGTTTTGTTTGTGTTAAAAAAAGTGTGGTTTCGGGAGAAAGTGTGCTTTGTTAAAAGGAGGATTAAGTATTTAATCCTCCTTTTTAATGAATAACATCAACCTTTTATAGAAAGGATGCTTGGCAAGGGTGGAGGTATCTCCTAATATAACAAGTTTCATTCGTGCCCGCGTAATCGCTACATTCATTCTTCGCAAGTCATTTAGAAACCCGATTTGTCCGTCCTCGTTGGCACGTACGAGACTGATGAAAATAACGTCTCGCTCCTGTCCCTGAAAGCCGTCTACCGTATTCACGGTGATGAGGCTGCGGAAAGGGCGTAAAAAGCTGCTTCCTTTTATTTTTCCTCTCAAATATTGCACTTGTGCCTTGTATGGCGAAATCAGACCGAAATCAATTCTTTCATCCAGTATTCGCTCTTTGCCGATACGTTCGATGTAAGTTTCCAGTTCTTGCAGTAGTAGGTTGGCTTCCTGCTTATTGATGCGTCCGAAGCTTTCTCCTACAAAATCTTCGTGAAAGTCCATCTCTGAAGTATCGATCCAGTTCATGGGAGTGTCGAAATCAAGAATCCCCCGATAGCGTACTTCCGGAGCAGCTTCCAGTTCTCCGTGATAAAACCAGTCGGAGGGAAACTGCATGATGGTTTCATGCATTCTGTACTGTACTTTTAATAGAGAGACCGCGGAAGGTTTTTGCTGAACGACTTTTTCCATTAATGTATGATCCAATCCTCCACGGGAGGCTTCTATACATTTGATAGTCGGTGGAAGTTGACAATGATCTCCTGCAAGGATGACCCGGTCTGCTTTGCGGATAGCGATCCAGCAGGCAGCTTCGAGGGCTTGTGCAGCTTCGTCGATGAATAAAGTCGGAAAACGACGTCCGTTGAGCAGGCGGTGGTTGCTGCTGACTAGGGTAGAAGCAATCACACGGGCACTGTCGAAAAGATCGGCATTGATTTGTATTTCCAACTCCGTGGCACGGTCGCGGAAACGACTCATGCGATTACGCATTCCTTCCCGTTCAGAATAACTACCCCGGCGCATCCGGCTACCCATTTCGCGGATAGATTTACGGATTCCCCAAAGCTCCAGATAGGCAGGATGACTTTCAAACCGGCGTTCGTAGGTGGATGAAAGCATTTTGTCGTTGACTCGGGTTGGATTTCCAATGCGGAGCACGGGTACTCCCCGGTCTACCAGTTTCTCACAAATCCAGTCGACAGCCGTGTTGCTTTGTGCACAGACAAGCACTTGTGGTTCCCGGTGTAACGTTTCGTAAATCGCTTCGACAAGAGTCGTTGTCTTTCCGGTTCCCGGAGGACCGTGAACAATAGATACGTCACGCGTACATAGCACCTTGTTGACTGCTGTTTCCTGTGTACTGTTCAGCCATGGAAAGCGGACAGGATATAATTCGCGGAATCCCGGTTTTTGGGTACCCAACAAAATGTCGCGCAGTTCCGCCAGGCGGTTGTCTTTGGCGCGTATCGTGTCTTCCAGTGCCTCGAACATGGCCCGGTACGATGTTTCGTCAAAATAAAGTTGTACCCCCAGTATACCGTCAGTTTGCAGTTCCGCTAAAGCTCCCGCTCCGGGGAGTACAACGACCATTCGTTCTTCGTCGGCAAAGCTGACGGTAGCGATGAAATCCATATACTTCACTTTTCCTTCGAATGACTGGTGGAAAAAGCAAACAGGACGGCCGAACTCAAAGGAATGCTCTATTTCTTTATTTTCGGTCCGTGTAATATCTATTACAAGCTGATTCAGCGAATTGTAGTAACTTCGGCCAAGAGAGACAGGATACCAGCAGAGACCGCGCTTCACTTTACGGGCAACGCCCATTGTTTCGGTCTGCCGCTTAAATTCTTCCTTCTCATATTCATACTCCATCCGCAGGAGGAGTTGCTGCTGCTGAAGGTCTATAATGGGACTTTTCGGATTATTACTCATAATAGGCGCAAAGGTAACAAATCTTCGTTCCGGGTAGAAAAAATATTTCATTTTGTTAAACATTACTCGAACGTCGTTCGTTATTTTAATAGATAGACTAAAAAAACAAAAAGCAATATGGTATATGATGTGACTATGTTAGAAGCTTTCTACGCTGCTTATAAAGGAAAGGTAGAACACGTACGGGCTATACTGAAACGCCCTTTGACGTTGGCCGAGAAGATTTTGTATGCTCATCTGTATGATGTAGCCGATTTGAAAGATTACAAACGGGGGGAGGATTATGTGAATTTCCGTCCCGACCGTGTGGCTATGCAGGATGCAACTGCGCAGATGGCATTGCTTCAATTTATGAATGCAGGTAAGGATCAGGTGGCTGTGCCTTCAACAGTGCATTGCGATCACTTGATACAGGCGTATAAAGGTGCAAAGGCGGATATTGCTACGGCAAGACTAACCAATGAAGAAGTATACGACTTCCTCCGTGATGTATCTTCCCGTTATGGTATCGGCTTCTGGAAACCGGGAGCAGGAATTATCCATCAGGTAGTGCTCGAAAACTATGCTTTCCCCGGCGGTATGATGGTGGGAACAGACTCTCATACGCCTAATGCAGGCGGACTGGGCATGGTGGCTATCGGTGTTGGTGGTGCGGATGCCGTGGATGTGATGACAGGAATGGAATGGGAGCTGAAAATGCCGAAGATTATCGGTGTCCGTCTGACCGGAAAACTAAGCGGTTGGACCTCTCCGAAAGACGTGATTCTGAAACTGGCCGGCATCCTTACCGTAAAAGGAGGAACGAATGCTATTATCGAATATTTTGGTCCCGGAACCGAATCCCTTTCTGCTACCGGGAAAGCTACCATTTGCAATATGGGTGCCGAAGTTGGAGCTACTACCTCTTTATTCCCGTTTGACGGACGCATGGCTACTTATTTGAGAGCTACCGGAAGAGATTGTGTAGTCGATTGGGCTGAATCTGTTGGTGCAGACCTTCGTGCAGACGACATTGTGACCGACGAACCATCCAACTATTACGACCGTGTGATTGAAATTGACTTGTCAGAACTCGAACCTTATATAAACGGGCCGTTTACACCGGATGCCGCTACTCCTATCTCTGAATTTGCAGAAAAAGTGTTATTGAACGGCTACCCTCGTAAAATGGAGGTGGGCTTGATAGGTTCATGTACCAATTCTTCTTATCAGGATTTGAGCCGTGCAGCTTCTCTGGCAAAGCAGGTGACAGAAAAGAATTTGAGCGTCGCTTCTCCGCTGATCGTCAATCCGGGTTCGGAGCAAATCCGGGCTACTGCCGAAAGAGACGGTATGATTGAAGCTTTTGAACGGTTGGGAGCCACGATTATGGCAAATGCTTGTGGACCTTGTATCGGTCAGTGGAAACGTCAGACGGACGATCCGACACGAAAAAACTCAATCGTCACCTCTTTCAATCGTAATTTTGCCAAACGCGCTGACGGTAATCCCAACACATACGCGTTTGTAGCTTCTCCGGAACTAACGATGGCGTTAACAATAGCCGGTGATCTCTGTTTCAACCCGTTGAAAGACAGACTGGTGAATCATAACGGAGAAAAAGTGAAACTCTCCGAGCCTGTAGGAGATGAACTTCCTTTGAAAGGTTTTGAACAGGGAAATGAGGGATATATTGCCCCCCACGGAGCAAAAACGGAAATCAGGGTAAAACCGGATTCCCAACGTCTCCAGCTTCTGACTCCTTTCCCGGCATGGGACGGACAGGACTTGCTGAACATGCCTTTATTGATTAAAGCACAGGGAAAATGTACTACCGACCATATCTCTATGGCAGGTCCATGGCTCCGCTTCCGGGGACATTTGGAGAATATTTCCGACAATATGCTGATGGGAGCTGTCAATGCTTTCAATGGTGAAACGAATAGTGTTTGGAATCGTTCGACAAATACTTATGGAACAGTTTCCGGTACGGCAAAGATGTATAAATCCGAAGGTATTCCGTCTATTGTTGTTGCCGAAGAGAATTATGGAGAAGGTTCCAGCCGTGAACATGCAGCCATGGAACCACGCTTCCTCAATGTACGTGTCATTTTGGCTAAGAGTTTTGCCCGTATCCACGAAACAAATCTGAAAAAACAAGGAATGCTTGCTCTTACTTTTGTAGATAAAGTAGACTATGACAAGATTCGGGAACACGATCTTTTGTCCGTATCAGGCTTAGTCCATTTCGCACCGGGGCGCAATCTGACGATTATTCTTCATCACGAAGACGGAACGAAAGAAAGTTTTGAAGTGCAACATACCTATAATGAACAGCAGATAGCTTGGTTCCGTGCCGGTTCTGCCTTAAATACAAGATAAAAAATGAGCAAAATAACCATGCAAACAGATGGTACGCTGTTGGTACCCGATGTGCCTACCGTACCTTATATTACCGGCGATGGAGTAGGAGCCGAAGTAACTCCTGCCATGCAAGCCGTAGTGGACGCAGCTATCCGGAAAGCATACGGCGGCAAACGTCGGATCGAATGGAAAGAAGTGTTGGCGGGAGAACGTGCCTTCAACGCGACTGGTTCCTGGTTGCCGGATGAAACAATGGAAACCTTTCAGGAATACCTGGTAGGAATCAAAGGTCCGTTGACAACTCCTGTCGGAGGTGGAATCCGTTCGTTGAACGTAGCACTGCGTCAGACACTTGATTTATACGTCTGTCTTCGTCCGGTTCGTTGGTATCAGGGAGTACAGTCGCCTGTCAAATCACCGGAGAAAGTGAATATGTGTGTGTTCCGTGAAAATACGGAAGATATTTATGCAGGTATCGAATGGGAAGCCGGAACTCCGGAAGCTGAAAAGTTCTATCAATTCCTGAAAGATGAAATGGGCGTGACAAAAGTCCGTTTCCCGGAAACCTCTTCTTTCGGTGTGAAACCTGTATCACGTGAGGGCACGGAGCGTCTTGTACGTGCTGCCTGCCAGTATGCGCTCGACCATCATTTGCCTTCCGTAACACTGGTGCATAAAGGGAATATCATGAAGTTTACCGAAGGTGGTTTCAAAAAATGGGGCTACGAACTGGCGCAACGTGAATTTGGCGATGCTTTGGCAGATGGCAGACTGGTGATAAAAGATTGCATTGCAGATGCTTTCTTACAAAATACACTCCTGATTCCCGAAGAATATTCCGTAATAGCCACCTTAAACCTCAATGGAGACTACGTTTCCGACCAACTGGCGGCCATGGTAGGCGGTATCGGCATCGCTCCGGGAGCAAACATCAACTACCAGACAGGTCATGCCATCTTTGAAGCGACTCACGGAACAGCCCCCAATATTGCGGGAAAAGATGTGGTGAACCCTTGTTCTATTATCCTTTCGGCAGTAATGATGCTCGAATATTTTGACTGGAAAGAAGCGGCTGCTCTGATAGAGAAAGCCTTGGAACAAAGCTTCTTGGACGCTCGTGCTACACACGATTTAGCCCGTTTTATGCCGAATGGAACCTCCCTCTCTACTTCCGCTTTCACTCGTGAGATCGTGGAAAGAATTGAAAAACAAAAGTAACGAATAAAAAACGAAGAAAGATGAAAAAAGAGTACTTGATTTACAAGCTTTCCGAGGAAATGAAGGAAGCTACCCGGATTGATACAGAATTGTTCTCCAAGTTTGATGTGAAGCGCGGATTGCGTAATGAAGACGGCACAGGTGTATTGGTAGGTTTAACCAGAATCGGTAATGTAGTAGGATATGAACGTGTTCCGGGGGGGGGACTGAAACCCATACCGGGAAAACTGTTCTATCGCGGTTATGATGTAGAAGATATTTCTCACGCTATAATCAAAGAGAAACGCTTTGGCTTCGAAGAAGTGGCTTACCTATTGCTTTCCGGACGTCTGCCGGATAAAGAAGAATTGCTTTCTTTCCGTGAGTTGATTAATGACAATATGCCGTTGGAACAGAAAACGAAAATGAACATCATCGAGTTGGAAGGAAACAACATCATGAATATTCTTTCACGCAGCGTATTGGAAATGTATCGTTTTGACGCAAATGCGGATGATACCTCCCGGGATAACCTGATGCGTCAGAGTATTGAACTGATTTCAAAGTTCCCCACTATCATCGCTTATGCTTATAATATGCTTCGTCATGCTACTTTCGGACGTTCTCTGCATATCCGCCATCCGCAGGAAAAGCTCTCTATTGCCGAGAATTTCCTGTATATGCTGAAAAAAGACTATACCGAACTGGATGCACGTACCCTCGATTTGTTATTGATTCTTCAGGCAGAGCACGGTGGTGGTAATAACTCCACTTTCACCGTTCGCGTTACTTCTTCTACCGGAACAGATACTTATTCGGCCATCGCCGCAGGTATCGGTTCGCTGAAAGGCCCGCTTCACGGAGGTGCCAATATTCAGGTTGCTGACATGTTCCAGCACCTGAAGGAAAATATCAAAGACTGGACAAGTGTAGATGAGATAGACACTTACTACACCCGAATGTTGAACAAAGAAGTGTATAACAAAACCGGATTGATCTATGGTATCGGACATGCCGTTTATACCATCTCCGACCCTCGTGCTCTTCTATTGAAAGAACTGGCTCGCGACCTTGCCCGTGAAAAAGGCAGAGAAAGCGAATTTGCTTTCCTCGAACTGTTGGAAGAACGTGCCATCGCTACTTTCGGACGGGTTAAAAACAACGGAAAGACAGTGTCCAGCAATATCGATTTCTATTCGGGCTTCGTGTATGAAATGATCGGTTTGCCGCAGGAAATCTTCACTCCACTGTTTGCCATGGCACGTATCGTAGGCTGGTGTGCACACCGCAATGAAGAATTGACCTTCGACGGTAAACGGATTATCCGCCCGGCTTATAAAAATGTACTTGATGATTTGGCTTATATCCCAATTAAGAAACGCTGATAAGAATCAATCCTTTTATTAAATAGATAAGTAATCCCGGATGTGTGCCCGATCATTTCAGAAGCGCATCCGGGAAATTTTATATTTTCTCCTTTTTTATGTTCGTAAAAGAATGTACTTCAGATTCTTTCTATTTTTTGTATCGTCGTTTATCTCATTTTTGTTATTTTTGCGTGTTACAAAATAGATCGGTATGAGTATAGATACTTTTAATCTGTTTCTGGGGGTGATGAGCCTGATTGCTTTGTTTGTTTTTATCGCCCTTTACTTTGTGAAAGCCGGATATGGTATTTTCCGCACAGCATCGTGGGGCGTAGCTATCTCCAATAAACTAGCCTGGATATTGATGGAAGCTCCGGTTTTCGTGGTGATGTGCGTGATGTGGATCTATTCCGGACGTCGGTTCGAGCCGGTGATTTTCACTTTCT
>OGSD01002633.1_pt1 | contig 14714 bp, 8 predicted proteins | sample 1553571 | NCBI WGS metagenome assembly OGSD01 (sample SAMEA2580072, study PRJEB22360) | human gut metagenome | biome: human gut; feature: human-associated habitat; material: faeces | place: Denmark | collected 2008/2010 | reverse complement strand
CATGTCCCCAAGTCAGTTCTTGTGTAAAGCGATACTCGCGAGTACGGGCATGCATCTTGGAAAGACGTCCGTTATTAGCGGCTCCATCACCACAATAGGGGTTGTTGAAGTTTTTCTCTGTGTTATTTACATTATAGAGGTCCCCCCTTACTGTTGCTGCAAAATCTTTCAAAAAAGTAATAGTACCATATACCTGACCTGATATAGTGTTACGTTCCTTACGGTTGATATCATTCTGGATTTCATAAATAATATTGCGACCACTCAAGTAATCATAATTGCTTATATCATAAGAGTTGCCATTTACATCAGTGGCAATACTTCCGTCTTCATTATGCATCATATAAGGATAAACGGGAGCCATTTGTCCTGCAGTATAGAACGGATTTGCATAATATTGGTCATAAGCAGTAGCCTGATAGTTAGAGCCGGACATGGTTCCACTCAAGCTTACGCCTGTCTTAAACCAGGAAGTTGGCTGATAATTTGCTTTCAAACGTGCGGTAAAGCGGTCATAATCAGAACCGATAATATATCCTTTCTCACTCAAATAACCGAAAGAAGAGAAAATATCATATTTATCACCCATAGCATCCGCACTAGCTGTGTATTCCTGACGATAACCAGTACGTTCTAATGCTTTCAACCAATCCAAATCATTGTAACCAGGTTTTACCTTTGCCACAAATTTTCCATTCTCATCGAACATATCAGCTCCGTTCTTATCAAAAATAGAAGAGAAGACGATGTCGTCATTCACAGATTTAGAATATTCAAACGCATCTTCCGGAGTTACACCAGCATCCTTTTCCCAATAGCTTTGCATACCGGAACGCATTGCTTCCATCCATTGGTTTACTCCTAATTTCTCATATTCAGGAATACCACGAGTGTACATACCTTGTTTTACACCTATTCTGAAGTTCAGCTTATGGCTCTTACCTTTCTTGGTAGTAATCATAATAACGCCATTAGCCGCTTTATTTCCATAAAGAGCAGCAGACGACGCATCTTTCAAAACAGAAATAGATTCTATATCCTGAGGATTAATATCGTTTAAACTTCCACCATAAGGGGAGCCGTCTACTACAATCAACGGATCATTAGTTCCATTTACAGAGCCAAATCCACGAATACGAATCTTAGATTCATCACTACCAGGTTCACCATAAGTATTGTTTACTTGAATACCAGGAGCAGCACCTTCCAAAGTCCCTGAAACCTCTGTTACAGGACGCATTTCCAGCTTTTTTGCATCAATTGAAGCAACAGCTCCGGTAATAGACTGACGACTTGCTGTACCATAAGCAACAACAACAACTTCGTCAAGCATTTCATTATCAGACTTCATGATTACTCTTACATGGGGTCTGATAGCCACTTCCTGTGTTTGCATACCAATATACGAAATTTGCAAAGTTTTCGCAGAACTCACTCAGATGCAAATAATTTAAAATAAACAATTTACAATCGGCAATAAAGTATTTGTTCAGAATAAAGGTATCGATAGATATTGTTTTAGTCGTATCTGATAATGTAACTATATTACTAAAATGCTACTTATAGCTTGTAATTTCCATTGATAATTAGTGTTTTACATAAATGGTTGCTGAAAAACAATCACATTATAAGTATACTCATCACTTTTTTGAAATATTTTTGTAAGTAAAAAGCATTGAGACTCATGAAGTCTCTCTTTTATAATTGAATCCAAACGGACTTCTTCTATTAGTTCAAAAACGAAAAACATCTGTCATGCTATCACATTGCAGGGCCTATAAATCTGATTATAAATACATTAAAGCGTGATAGATAGACGCGGTAGATAAATATCTTTACAAATATCTATCACGCTGTGTATCGTGTGACTAAACAGATACAGTATCTTATTTTATTTACAAAATAAGATAAAGTATTAGTTCACAGTAATGAACAGTTTGTTTTAATATGGGAAGCTCATCGTTTCGACCGATGAAACTATTGGTTTCAATGCTACATATCCACCTTTTTCCCAGCGATAGTGGTTGCTTACTTCATTTTCTCCAAATCATGAATAATAGTCATATCCATTACATTGGTATATACCTGCGTAGTCTTTACGCTTTTGTGTCCGAGTAGTTTTTGCACTGTAGTAATATTTATACCATTATATATGAGTAAAGTAGCATTGGTATGGCGTGCGGTATGAAAGGATATCCTTTTTGACAATCCTGCCAATCTTGTGATAATTATCAAATCCTTATTGACATTTGAGTTATCTCTTAAATGAAAAAAATCTTCCAAATTATCTCGATATTTATTAAGAATCGCAATTCCTTTTCCTGAGAAGAGCAGATAAAGAGGAAGGCGCACTTCCGTTCCTGTCTTCACAGACTTGTATATAAGCCATGTTTCCTGATTGATATCTACGAAATTTTCAGAAGACAAATTAATAAAATCGGAATATCTCATTCCAGCATAACAACAGAACAAGAAAGCATCCAAGGACTTTTGTAACTTGACATATCTGCCTGATAAAATCAGATTTTCCAGTCTTTCCAACTCTTCCGGCACCAAATGGGTGTGTTTGTTTTCTATTGTTTTTATTTTATACTTTCTAAAAGCATACTTCTGTATTTCAATATATTCTTTGTTTATAGCTATATTTACATGCCGTTTCAGATGTTTCATGTGTTTGGCAATAGTGTTGGTATGATACCCTTTCAATTGTAGGAAGTATTCGAAAGACGAAATTAACTCAAATGTCAAATCTGAAAATGTTATGTTCTTTTTGAATTCTTGCAACAGCATAAGTGTAGAAAGATGATTGCGTTTAGTACTATCTTTCAAAGATGAGTTCATAACCTCTTGCCTGAAAAAGGATATAAACGAAGAGTTATTTTCCTGTGTAGTTAAGGCGTTTTTTAATAGCTCTAGAGAGATTCGCTTACCTTGCTGCCATAATTCCAGTTCCTTTTTTTCTATTGTTGCAACAAATTCATAAATCAACCTGTTCAGAGCGTCTGCATTAGGATGATTTTTAACAATCAACTTTTTGTTATCCCACTGTTCCGGTTTCAAATAGACCTTGGTTGAAAAATACTTTTTCTTTCTGCCTAAATAAGCTTCGACTTGTACTAATGCCATTCCTTTTTTATTCAGGCATTTCTTTCTGTTGTACACAAGATTGTAAATAATTTTATTCATTTCAAACTGTTTAAATTAATACTATAAACAAATAAGACAATATTCTGTGCAAAACCAGAGTTGAACAAGGATTAATATCTGTGAAAAGTCGCATTTCTTTTTTTGTAATCTAGCTTTAGAGGCTGCAAAAAAGACACAAGATGTCTTTGATTATTCTGTAAAACCGCATCAATACCGGCGATTTTTTAACCATTTTGTTTTAAAATACATGTATTCAGATTAATAATTAGCTAAAACAGCAGAAACATAGTGATAGCGAATAATACTATTTTGAGCTTCTTTAATTATACAAAAACTGTTATTCAGCATAAAATCGCTATTTTTCATTAACAGATTGATAGATTTACAAGTTTTTTTCAATAAAATAGTTGCCCGTTTCATATTTATTAATATATTTGCATTTTGTTAGAGTAAAGAAACAATTAATGTAAAGTTAAACTTTAAGAGAGAATTTATGAAAAGAAAATTAATGCTGTTATTGGCCTGCCTTTTTGTAGGAATAGGCCTAGTAACTGCCCAAACACAGAAGGTTACAGGTGTTGTGATTTCTGAAGAAGATGGGCAGCCAGTTATTGGAGCCTCTGTATTGGTAAAAGGTACACAAATTGGTGCTATTACCAATGTAGATGGTGATTTTACTTTACTGAACGTACCAAGTTCTGCGAAGACTTTGCGTGTTTCGTTCGTTGGTATGCAAACACAAGAAGTTGCTATCAAACCTAATCTGCGAGTGGTGTTAAAGTCTGACGCAGAGGTACTTGATGAAGTTGTTGTAACGGCAATGGGTATCAAACGTTCAGAAAAGGCATTGGGCTATTCTGCAACTTCTGTAAATAGTGAACGTATAACAGAGACACGTACTTCTGATATTATGTCTAGTTTATCTGGCAAAATTGCGGGTGTACAAATTTCTAATACTTCTTCCGATCCGGGAGCTTCTAATTCTGTAATTATTCGTGGTGTTAGTTCTTTGTCTGGAAGCAACCAACCGTTGTATGTAGTAGATGGAGTGCCTTTGAATAATTCTGCTGTATATTCTACGGATGGTTTGAATAGTGGCTATGACTTTGGTAACGGTGCAAATGCTGTAAATCCGGATGATGTGGAAAGCATGACGATCTTGAAAGGTGCTGCGGCAACAGCTCTTTATGGTAGCCGTGCTGCTAGTGGAGTTGTCATGATTACTACTAAAACCGGGAAAAAGAATAAGGGTTTGGGTATTGAGTATAATGGTGGTTTACAGTGGTCTACTATCTTACGTTTGCCCGAATTTCAGAACGAATTTGGTATGGGCTGGAATGGAGATCATACAGAACTTGAGAATGGTTCATGGGGACCTCGTTTTGACGGTTCTATGCAACTTTGGGGTAACAAATATGAAAACTCTCAAAAGCTGAAACCCTATTCTCCGATAAAAAATAATATAAAAGATTTTTTTGATGCTGGTTTTCGCTATAATAATAGTGTTTCATTTAATGGGGCTACTGATAAGAGTGAGTATTATGTGTCTTTTTCTCAGATTAGCGATGATGGTATGGTTCCTACTGATGCAGACAGTTATGACAAATATACATTCTCTGCTCGCGGTAGTCATAAAGTGAAAGCTCTAACTTTTTCTTCTTCATTGAACTATTCTTATCAGAAGAATAAATTTGCAACTACTGGTCAGGGACTTACTATGCTGAACTCTTTGTATCAGACTCCACGTGATGTTAGCATCATTAGTTTGCAGGATCAGAATGATATATTTAATTCACCTGGATATTTTTATACTCCTTATGGTGTAATGAATCCATATTATATATTGGAGAACTACTTGAATGAGTATGATGCTGAACGCTTTTATGGAAAATTCCAGGTTGATTATGACTTCTTGAAGTACTTCAAGTTTACATATCGTATGGGTCTGGATACTACAACTGGACAGAGCAATAGAGGTGAGCCTAATTTATATGCTTTGTTCTACGAAGGTACTCCGAATGGTGAAGGAATGGGCTCCAATAGTCCGTTCTATGGGAAGGAAGGAAGCTACAGCCAACAAATAACTCGTCGCCGCGAAATCAATCAGGATCTTTTGTTAAGTTTCAGTATGCCGATCAATGATTTTCAAATCAATGCATTGGCTGGTTTCAATGGGAATGAAAGAAAATATAGTTATTTATATTCTAGTGTAAGCAAGTTAACGATTCCTACTTGGTATAATTTGAGTAATTCTGCTGCTACTCCAACGGTTGAGCAATATCTTTCATTGAGACGTTTGATGGGTGTGTTTGGGCAAGTAGATCTTTCTTGGAGAAATATGCTGTATGTTACGTTGACTGCCCGCAATGACTGGTCGTCTACTCTTCCTAAAGAAAACCGTAGTTTCTTCTATCCAGGAGTTACCGGTAGCTTTATCTTTACAGAGTTGTTGGATGAAGATATGAAAGATATTTTGTCATTTGGTAAAGTTCGTATGGCTTGGGGTAAAACAGGTAATGATGCGAATGTATATATGACGAAGCCTGTTTATGGACAATCTTCAAACAGAATACCTTTTGGATCTTTGAACTTTCCACTGGGTGGAGTAAATGCTTTTTCTGCTGGAAATATCTTGGGGAGTAATTCATTGAGCCCTGAAATGACAACGGAATTTGAGGTTGGTTTGAATATGGCATTTTTCCATAACCGTATTTCTTTTGATGCAGCTTATTATAATAGAAATTCAGATAAGCAGATTTTCTCATTATCAATGGATCCATCTTCTGGTTATACAGCACAGAATATGAACTTGGGTAAAGTAAGAAATCGTGGCGTTGAATTATTGGTAAGTGCTACTCCGATACAAACACGTGATTTCAGCTGGATGGTAAGTTGGAACTTTACGAAGAACTGGAGCAAGGTGATCAGTTTGCCGGAAGAACTAGGAGGACAGACTGTTATATATGGTTTGAATGGTGGAACAAGTATGTATGCAATCACAGGTGAGCCGGTAGGAGTTTTCAAAGCGGAAGTTCCTAAGCGCGATCCGGAAGGGCACATTGTAGTTAATGCGGCTAATGGTCTTCCTGTTGCAGCCAAAGAGTTTGCCATTTGCGGAAACATGAACTATGATTATCAAATGGGAGTATCAACTACGCTGAAGTATAAAGGAGTAAGTCTGAGTGCAGACTTGGATATCCGTCAAGGTGGTGTGATGTATTCTCGTACTAAGGATATTAACTATTTTACAGGTAATGCTATTCAGACAGCATATAATGATCGTAATACGATGATTGTCCCAAATTCAGTGAATGAAATTATTAATGCAGACGGTACTATTAGCTATGTAGAAAATACTACTCCTATTTCTAGTGCTAATATGCAGGCTGGTAATCCTGGCACTTTCTGGGGAAATGGCGGATTCGATATGGGTAGTTACAGTTTGATCGACAAGTCTTATATAAAATTACGTTCAATAGCCTTGAGTTGGGAACTTCCGAATAAATGGTTAGCAAATACTCCTTTCCAGGCTGTTAGATTATCAGCTTTTGGTAATAACCTATTCTTGTGGACACCATCAGACAATACATTCGTAGATCCGGAAATGTCTTCATTTGGTAATGATTTGGAAGGACAGTATGGTGAATATACAGCGAACCCAAGTTCTCGTCGATTTGGTTTCAATGTAATGGTTAAATTTTAATAGAGGAATGAAGATGAAAAAAATACTATTAACTATTTCTACAGCAGCGTTTATGTTTGTTGGCTGCGATTTGGATATTAACGATAATCCGAACTATCCACAAGATGATCAGGTAACTCCGGATCTTATATTTCCTGCTATTCAGGGGAGTATTGCTGCAACTGTGGGTGGTGAAATCTACAATTATGCCGGTTTCTTTTCTCAGTATTTTGAACAGATGCCTGAGGCAAATCAGTATAATCAGTTAGCTACTTATACTTTTACGGAGAGTTCGCAAGAAATGGATTATTCTTATCGTATTATATATGCAGGAGCTTTGGAAGATGCTCAGCAGGTATTGAATAAGAGTAAAAATACAGCGGATCGTTTTGCTACAACAGTGTTGCGTGCTTATATTTTCCAAGTATTGGTGGATAATATGGGGGCATGTCCTTATACAGAGGCTTTGCAAGGAAATGCAAATGCTACTCCGAAATGGGATGATGGCGAGACTGTGTATAAAGGAATTTTAGCAGAATTGGATGCGGCAGAGCAGGAGTTGGACAATTCGAAAATGGAATCACCTGATTTGGTTTGTGATCAGGATATGGATCAATGGGTCGGTTTTGCCAATGCTTTACGTTTGCGCATGTATCTGCGCTTTATAGATGCTGGTATTGATGCTGCTGCATATACAGAAAAAGTGAAGGCTTTAGTGCAAGCAGGTAATTTCTTTACAGGAGATATTAAGTTTGATGCGTTTAAGGATGACGAGAATTATCGTAACCCTTGGTACACCACTAGTACATCTAATACAGGTAACCATTGTGCTGCTTATCCTCTTGTTTCTTATTTGAAATCGACTAATGACCCTCGTATTGCTTATGGTATGAATAAGGCTACTGGCGCAAAAGATTTTGTAGGAGCTATTCCGGGGAGTCATGATGTTGCTAAAAATAAGAATGCGGATGTTAGCGCAATCAATGTGACAATTGCAAAGATAAAGCCTGTTTATTTTTTTACACAGAGTGAACTTCAATTTTTGATAGCAGAAGTGAAGTTGCGTTTTCTGAATGATGATGCCGCAGCGAAGATAGCTTATGAGGCAGCTATTACAGCTGACTTTGCGGCTCGTGATATGGCAGGTCAGGAAACTGCAATGTTCGGTACTGGAGGAGCTGTTGCTTGGGGCAATGCAACTTCAAATGAGGACAAGCTTGAACTCATTTATATGCAAAAATGGGTTGCTCTTTTCTACATGGATCATATAGAAGCATGGAGCGAGATTCGCCGTACAGACTGTCCTAAACTGTCATCACATACAGCGGAAGAAATATCCAAGAACTCTTTGCTTTATACTCCGGGTGAACTGATCACTCCTTGGATCAGTGGTTTGGAATCCGGTGGACTGATTAAGCGGATGTTTTATCCTCTGTCTGCTCGCCAATATAATGCTAATACACCTGCGGCAGTACCTGCAAGTACGCCCATTTGGTGGGATGTGAAATAAAAAGTAAATAGTATAATATAAGTAAGAATATGAAAAAAATTATATATAGTATATTGATATGCTTTGGAACAGTAGTTTTATCTTCGTGTGAAGATACTTCGGAAGATATTTCCAAAGTGACGCATTTTGCATCTTTAGAGTTGAAAGGTGAGACGGCTATGAAGATGAAACTGAACGATACATATGTAGAACCGGGCTTCATTGCATTGGAAGGTGATGAGGATATTACATCTAAAGTAAAGATTGCAGGAGCTGTAAATAGTGCGAAGAGTGATATCTATACATTAACATATTCTGTTGCTAATGTTGATGGGTTTTCAGTTTCAAAGAAGCGTAATGTTTTGGTTGCTGCACCTACTTTTGCCAGTGCCTATTATGGAGAATCAGAACTTGGCAGCCGCCACTATGTAAATGCTCCAATTCATATTGTAGATAATGGCGACGGTACTTATGGAATCGATGATATTATGGGTGGATTTCAATTCCATGGCCTGAATGCCGGTTTGGAACCGGCCTACGATCTCCATGCAGAGGCCGTTATTAAGTTAGAAGCTGATAATAGTATATCACTAGTTAGTTTAGGCTCTTGGGCGCCGGAACTTCAGCTTACTCTTGGATTGAATAGCGGTAGCTATGATCCGGTAACAGGTGTGATAGAATTGAATGTTAAATATGGTGCAAATAACCAGCTTTCGGTTACATTGACCAAATAAATAATTGAATTATGAAAAAATATATAGCATTATTGTTATTAGTAACAGTCTCATTCGCGTTTACTGCATGTGACGATGAAACAGAACCAGGTGGAACTGCCGTTGAAAAAATGGCAGGCACTTGGATTGTAACTTGGGAAGCAAAGAATGAGGCAGGAAAGTGGGAAGATATTTTGGGTGGTACCGTTGAATTAAACACCTATAATACGGCTGCTAATGTTCCGACAGAAATGTGGGTGAAAGAGGGCTATCTTTTGAATTCTGCTATTAAGGTGTCTACGGATTATAACGCACGTACGTTCAGTGCAACTGGGCAAACGATTGCTGTAGCTCCTGAAATTTGGGGAGATTCTAAGATCGTTGTAGATGTTACTGATGGGAAAGTTCTGGCTGGTGCAGCTACTACTCCAAGTGGTATGCCGGCAGATAGTATTGTTTTCTTTGTAAATGTGCAAGGTGATGATACTTATAAAATTGCAGGTTTTCGCCGTACTGGATTTCCTGCTGACGAGTAATTTTAGAATTTGAGAATACGAAAAGGAGGGCAACGCAACATTGTCCTCTTTTTTTTTGTTATATTTGCCGCCATATAACAAAAGTATACATATATAAGTAAGGTATAAAATAGAATGAAAGAATTTGTAATTTCCGAAGCACAGGTTGAAACCGCGGTATTGGTAGGTCTTGTCACAAAAACTCAGGATGAGCGTAAGACAAATGAATACCTCGATGAGCTGGAATTCTTGGCTGAGACAGCCGGGGCGGAAGTAGTGAAAAGATTTACTCAGAAGTTGGATCAAGCAAACTCTGTGACGTATGTCGGTAAGGGTAAGCTGGAAGAGATAAAAGAATATATCCGTAACGAAGAAGAAGCCGAGCGTGAGATCGGTATGGTGATTTTCGATGATGAACTTTCGGCAAAGCAGATACGTAATATTGAAGCAGAACTGAAAATCAAGATATTGGACCGTACTTCACTCATCCTTGACATCTTTGCAATGCGTGCGCAGACAGCCAACGCAAAGACACAAGTTGAGTTGGCGCAATATAAATATATGCTTCCCCGCTTGCAACGCTTGTGGACTCACTTGGAACGTCAGGGCGGTGGTTCGGGAGCCGGTGGAGGTAAAGGATCGGTAGGTCTGCGTGGTCCGGGTGAAACACAGTTGGAAATGGACCGCCGTATCATCCTGAACCGTATGTCATTGCTAAAAGAACGTTTGGCAGAGATTGACAAGCAGAAGGCCACCCAGCGCAAGAATCGCGGTCGTTTGATACGTGTGGCATTGGTGGGATATACCAATGTCGGAAAATCCACTTTGATGACGTTGCTTTCCAAAAGTGAAGTCTTTGCGGAGAACAAGTTGTTCGCTACGTTGGACACTACGGTGCGCAAGGTCATCATTGAGAATCTGCCGTTCCTTTTGTCTGATACGGTTGGGTTCATACGCAAGTTGCCCACTGATTTGGTAGACTCTTTTAAATCTACCCTGGATGAGGTACGCGAGGCCGACCTGTTGCTGCACATCGTAGATATCTCTCATCCTGATTTTGAGGAACAGATAGAAGTGGTAAACAAAACATTAGCGGACATCGGTGCATCCGGTAAGCCTATGATACTTGTATTCAATAAAATAGACGCTTACACCTATATCGCGAAAGCGGAAGACGACCTTACCCCCAGAACCAAGGAAAACTTGACACTTGAAGAACTGATGAAGACGTGGATGGCAAAGATGGAAGACAATTGTCTTTTTATTTCTGCCCGCGAACGGATCAATGTAGAAGAACTGAAGAGTGTGGTTTATCAGCGTGTAAAAGAACTGCACGTGCAGAAGTATCCCTATAACGATTTCCTTTATCAGACTTACGAAGAAGAAGTTTAATCAATGAAGAATTAAGAAGATTCTTCATTCTTAATTTAAGTGTTATGACTTACAGAAACTTGACCGAAGACGAAGTACTTCGGTTGAAGAGCCAGTCGTGTCTGGCGGATGATTGGGGGAAAGTAACCGTTGCAGAAGAGTTTTCAACGGAGTTTGTGCATCACACCCGCTTTTCGGGTGAAGTGCGTTTGGGAGTATTCCAATTAGAGTTTACTTTGCCGGGCGGAATAAGGAAACATTCCGGTTTGCGGCATGTGACGCTTCATAATGTAACGGTGGGTGACAACTGTTGCATTGAGAATATCCAGAACTACATTGCCAATTATGAAATCGGGCACGACACATTCATTGAGAATGTGGATATTATCCTTGTAGACGGTTTGTCCAAGTTCGGTAATGGTGTGGAGGTGTCTGTCCTGAATGAGACCGGTGGCCGCGAGGTGCTTATCAGTGATAAGCTCTCTGCACATCAAGCATATATCATGGCGCTTTACCGCCATCGTCCGGAGTTGATTGCGCGGATGAAGGAGATCACCGATTTCTATTCCAATAAGCATGCATCCGCTGTCGGTTCCATCGGCAGCCACGTGATGATACTCAATACGGGTTCTATCAAGAACGTGCGTATCGGTGATTATTGTCACATCTGTGGTACGTGCCGTTTGTATAACGGAAGCATTAACAGTAACGAGATAGCGCCTGTGCATATCGGTCATGGCGTTATTTGCGATAATTTTATCATATCGTCCGGTTCGCATGTGGACGATGGGGCTATGCTGACCCGTTGTTTTGTGGGGCAAGCCTGCAAGCTGGGACATAACTATTCTGCTTCGGACTCCCTGTTTTTCAGTAACTGCCAGGGAGAAAACGGTGAGGCGTGTGCCATTTTTGCCGGGCCTTATACGGTGACGCACCATAAGTCCACTTTGCTTATAGCCGGTATGTTCTCTTTTATGAATGCCGGTTCCGGTTCCAATCAAAGCAACCACATGTATAAGCTCGGTCCTATTCACCAGGGGACATTGGAACGCGGCGCCAAAACCACTTCGGATTCTTACATCTTGTGGCCTGCGAGGGTAGGGGCATTCTCCCTTGTCATGGGGCGTCACGTTAATCATTCCGACACTTCCAATCTGCCGTTCTCCTACTTGATAGAGCAGAATAACACGACTTATCTTGTGCCGGGTGTCAACCTGCGCAGTGTAGGTACTATCCGCGATGCCCAGAAATGGCCTAAGCGCGACCAGCGTACCGATACCAACAAGCTGGATTTTATCAACTACAACCTGCTGAGTCCTTACACCGTACAGAAGATGTTCAAAGGGCGGGAAACGTTGAAAAACCTGCGTTATGCTTCGGGCGAACTATCCGACATCTATTCCTTCCATAGTGCCAAGATACGCAATTCAGCATTGGTGAAAGGCATCGGTTTCTACGAAACCGCCATCCATAAGTTCCTCGGCAACTCTGTCATCAAGCGTCTGGAAGGCATTGATTTCCGGACTAATGAAGAAATACGTGCCCGTCTCAAGCCCGATACCTCTATCGGTAGCGGTGAGTGGGTTGACATTTCCGGACTGATAGCTCCGAAAAGTGAGATTGACGCCTTGATAGACGGGATTGAATCCGGTACGGTGAACCGCTTGAAATACATCAATGCCGAGTTTGAACGGATGCATCAGAACTATTACACATATGAGTGGACATGGGCATACGACAAACTGGAGGAGTTCTACGGTATCAATCCCGAAAAGATAACGGCGGAAGATATTATTCACATCGTCGAGAAGTGGAAAGAAGCCGTTGTCGGTTTGGACCGTATGGTCTATGAAGATGCAAAGAAAGAATTCTCCCTGGCCTCCATGACCGGATTTGGAGCCGATGGTTCGCGCCTTGAGAAGGAACTTGACTTTGAACAGGTACGCGGCGACTTCGAGAGTAATCCTTTCGTGACTGCCGTATTGAAACACATTGAGGTAAAGACTGCATTGGGTGATGAGCTGATAGGGCGTATGCAGCACGTCCGCTAAGTGGCGGCAAGGCAGTTGCACTTGCAAGTTTTCACCTTGATTAAAGAAATATTTCGATAATAGTTGCTACCTTTGCTGTGCGAAGACAGGCTGCACCTCAGCATGATGCAAATAAATTTGTTTCAGCTTTCGGTTTGCACTGTCTTTGTGTCACGAATCACTTTTAAACATTAAATGAACAAGTAATTATGGCAACAACACCTCCGTTCAAGTATCAGCCCATGTTCGAGAAGGGTAAGGATACAACTGAGTATTATCTGCTTACGAAAGACTACGTGTCTGTAAGCGAGTTTGAAGGAAAACCTATCCTGAAGATTGAAAAAGAAGGTTTGACTGCAATGGCCAATGCGGCTTTCCGGGACGTTTCGTTTATGTTGCGCCGTTCGCACAACGAACAGGTTGCTAAGATTTTGAGCGATCCCGAAGCAAGCGACAATGACAAGTATGTGGCTTTGACTTTCCTGCGCAACGCCGAAGTTGCCTCTAAGGGCGTGCTGCCTTTCTGTCAGGATACGGGTACGGCCATCATTCATGGTGAAAAAGGACAGCAGGTGTGGACGGGTTACTGCGATGAAGAGGCCCTCTCACTCGGTGTCTACAAGACATATACGGAAGAGAACCTGCGTTATTCCCAGAATGCGCCTCTCAATATGTACGATGAAGTGAATACGAAGTGCAATCTTCCGGCACAGATCGACATTGAAGCCACCGAAGGCATGGAGTATGAGTTCCTTTGTGTGACTAAGGGTGGAGGTTCTGCCAACAAGACCTACCTTTATCAGGAGACCAAGGCTATACTGAACCCCGAAACACTGGTCCCGTTCCTCATCGAAAAGATAAAGACGCTGGGTACGGCTGCTTGTCCGCCCTATCACATTGCATTCGTCATCGGCGGCACTTCGGCAGAGAAGAACCTGCTGACGGTGAAGCTGGCGTCCACTCACTTCTATGACAACCTGCCTACTACCGGTAATGAGTTCGGTCGTGCTTTCCGCGACGTGGAATTGGAGAAGCAGGTATTGGCAGAGGCTCATAAGATTGGCCTTGGCGCACAGTTCGGCGGCAAGTATCTGGCTCACGATGTGCGTATCATTCGTTTGCCGCGTCATGGTGCTTCCTGTCCTGTAGGTTTGGGCGTTTCCTGCTCTGCAGACCGTAACATCAAGTGTAAAATCAATAAAGAAGGTATCTGGATTGAAAAGCTCGACAGTAATCCGGGCGAACTTATCCCTGCCGAACTCCGCAAGGCCGGCGAGGGTGATGTGGTGAAGATCAATCTGAACCAGCCGATGGAGAATATCCTGAAGGAGCTGACCAAGTATCCGGTTTCCACCCGCCTGTCTCTGAACGGTACTATCATCGTGGGTCGCGACATTGCTCATGCCAAGCTGAAAGAACGTTTGGATCGTGGTGAGGACTTGCCGCAGTACATCAAAGATCATCCCATCTACTATGCCGGTCCTGCCAAGACTCCGCAGGGTATGGCTTGCGGTTCAATGGGTCCGACAACTGCCGGACGTATGGACCCCTACGTAGACCTCTTCCAAAGTCATGGCGGCAGCATGATTATGCTTGCCAAAGGTAACCGCAGCCAGCAAGTCACAGACGCCTGCAAGAAGTACGGCGGTTTCTATCTCGGTTCTATCGGTGGTCCTGCAGCTATTCTGGCGCAGAACAATATCAAGAGCATTGAGTGTGTGGAATATCCCGAACTCGGTATGGAGGCTATCTGGAAGATTGAAGTGG
>OGSD01002584.1_pt1 | contig 14946 bp, 11 predicted proteins | sample 1553571 | NCBI WGS metagenome assembly OGSD01 (sample SAMEA2580072, study PRJEB22360) | human gut metagenome | biome: human gut; feature: human-associated habitat; material: faeces | place: Denmark | collected 2008/2010 | reverse complement strand
CCGGCGGCAGTGGACACCGTCACGCTCGCCAAACCGAAGGCTCGCAGGATGGGCCCCTGCTTCGTGTCGGTGTTCTGAACGCGGATGAAGGGAACCACGGTGGTGGTGCGCCAGAAAATGCCGCGGACGATGCGAAGGAAGCCGGGTTCGAGGTGATAGCGCCACCTCAGGTAGCGAAGCGGGGTGATAACGACCAGGAACAGAAGCAGCAGCGCGGCGTAGACGGCGGCAACCACCCCGCAGTACAGCCCCGCGCCGTCGAAACCGCTCGAAAGCGCAATAAGGCCCGGCACGATAGCGATCGCGAAGACGATGCTCACCCATAAGGCGTCGCTGATGCGCCATACGGCCTTGATACGCGGATCGAGTTTGCCCTCCAGCTCTTCAACCATGTTCCCCTCCCGATCACTAGACGGCGCACGGTTGGCGCCGTTTCAGGTTCATCTCGTTCGAAAATACGGAATAGATCCTTCTCGATTATACGGAAAAGGAGCCTTTCGGCTCCTTTTCCTCCTCATTATCAGGCAAAACGTTACAGATAACGGTAATATGCCGCGCAGGACCCCTCGGACGAGACCATGCAGGGGCCGACCGGATTCTCGGGAGTGCACACGCGACGGAACAAGGGACACTCGTTCGGCGCCATCATGCCGCGCAGCACATCCCCGCAACGGCAGCCTTTCGGCTCCTGCGTGGGCTCCACCACGAAATCGAAGCGCTCGCAGGCATCGTAGCGCGCGAACTCCGGGCGAATGGCGTAACCCGATCCAGGGATGACGCCCAAGCCACGCCACGCCGCGTCGACCGTGCAGAACACTTCCTCGATAGCCGCCAGAGCAACAGGATTGCCCTCGGGCGCCACCCCGCGCGTGTAGGCGATCTCGATTTCCGCGCGCCCTTCGTGAAGCTGGCGCATGATCATGGCGATGCCCTGCAGCACGTCAACCGGCTCGAAACCCGTGACGACACCGGGGATGCCGTACTTTTCCGCAAGGAATTCATAGGGCTTGGTGCCGATGATGGTGCTCACGTGGCCGGGCAGGATAAGCGCATCGATCTTGAGGTCAGGGTCGGAGACGATCGTCTCAAGCGCGCCGGGCATGTTCTTGTGGGCGACGAAAACGCTGAAGTTCTTAAGACCCAAAGCATCAGCCCTCTTTATGGCCATAGCGACAAGAGGGGTCGTGGTCTCGAAGCCCACGCCGACGAAGACGATTTGGCGACCAGGGTTTTCCTGGGCAAGCTTCAATGCATCGAGCGGCGAGTACACGATCTGGACGCTTCGGCCGGCGGCCTGCTCTTTCAGCAGGCTCGACGTCGATCCGGGAACGCGCGTCATGTCGCCGAACGTCGCCACCGTCACACCGGGAACGCGCGTAAGCGCGATGACCGTGTCGATATCGCGGTTGGAGGTCACGCAGACCGGGCACCCCGGACCCGACGCCAAGCGGGTGCCCTCGGGCATCATGGTGCGCAGGCCGTTGCGGGCGATGGCAACGGTATGCGTGCCGCACACCTCCATGAGCGTCGCCGTTTCAGGCGCCCACTTCTCGATCGAATGGATAAGCCCGCGGGCGAGCTCGGGATCCTTGAACGAAGAGAGATCCATGGCGCCTCCCCCTACAAGCCTTCCACGTCGGCGAGTTCAGGGAACTGCTTGATCAGATCGAGCGTCTGCTGGGCATCGCTTTCGTCGATCACCTCGATGGCGAAGCCGGCATGGACGAGCACGAAGTCGTCGACGGCAGCCGTCGGCGTGAGATCGAGCGCAACCTGGCGCGTCACCCCGAGGATATCGACGGTCGCGATCTTGTTATCATCAATGGTTTTGACCTGTGCAGGAATAGCCAAGCACATAACACATCACTCCTTGGTTCGCGCCTGCAAGCCTAACACAGCCTGCCCGTAGGAAATCGATGCATCGTTAGGCGGAAGGTCGCGATTGAGCGCGACCGTGAAACCGCGGTGCTGCAGACGGGCCAGCGAGGCTTCAGTGACGAGGCGATTCATGAAAACACCGCCGGAAAGCACTACTGTGCCGATGCCGTACGTCGCACGGATCAGTTCCGCCATCGTCACGATCACATCGACCACTGCGTCATGGAAACGGCGGGCGACGATCGAAAGGGGAACTCCCGCATCAAGGTCATCGAGAAGCGCGGCGAATACCGGGGCGGGATCGACGAGGAGGACGGACGTGTCGGATGCGGTGCTCTGATCGGTCGCGACGTTCTTCATGAACTCGGCACGATACGATCGATCGGCGCAGGCCTGCGCCAAAAGCTCATCGGCCGACCCTTCTCCGGCGTCGCTCCAGGCAACGCCCTCGAACAGCACGGCCGCCTCCCCTTCGTAGCGCGGCTCCAGGCACACTCCGCACAAGGCGGACGCCGCATCGAACAGCCTGCCGACCGACGATGATTCAGGGCAGTTGATCCCCTTGTCGATCATCTGCTCGTACACGTTCGCATCGGCGACCTTTTCGGAAACGAAGCGTGTGGCGAAGGGGGGATCGAGCAGATCGAACGACCACAGGGCACCGAAGGCGATACGCGCCGGATGTTTGATCGCCGCCGCGCCTCCAGGAAGCGGGATATAGGCGAAGTTGGCGAAGCGCTCGAAAGCGCTGCGGTTGGCGAGCATGATCTCGCCGCCCCACAGAGCACCGTCGAGACCGTAGCCGGTGCCATCGAAGGCAATGCCGCAAACGGCTTCATCGAGGCCGTTTTCCCCCATGACCGAAAGAATATGCGCATGGTGATGCTGAACCTGGACGATCGGAAGATCCTGGGCATGCGCCCACTTGCTCGTCAGGTACTCGGGATGGTAGTCGCAGGCGACCACGGAGGGCTTGAGATGGAACAGCTCGGCGAATCGTCGACGCGTTTCCTCCCAAGCGTCCATCACCGCCGCGCTTTCCATGTCACCGATATGCTGGGACACGAATGCGCGATCGCCCCTGACGCACGTGAAGGTGTTCTTCTGCTCGGGGCCAGTCGCGAACAGCTCGGGCGCATCTTCAGGGCTCGATATGTTCAGCGGTGCAGGCGCGTAGCCGCGGGCGCGGCGAACGAACTGGATCACCTCACCAGCCGGCCCGCCGTCGAGAACGCGAACGACCGAATCGTCGTAGCGGCCCTCGATGGCGCGGTCGTTCACGACGAACGCGTCGGCGACCATAGCGAGGCTCTCGAAGGCCGACGCCTCGTCGACGACGATCGGCTCGTCGTGGATATTGCCCGACGTCATGACGAGCATGCCCCCGAAATCATGCAGGAGCAGGTGCTGGAGGGGAGTCGAGGGGAGCATCATGCCCAGCTCCGGTAAACCGTCGGCCAAGCCAGCAGCCAGCGAAGCCCGCGCGCGCTTTTTCATGAGAACGATCGGACGGGCGGGCGAAACGAGAAGGCGCTGCTCAGCCTCGCCGACGCAACAGCGCTCCTTCGCCTCGTCGATTGACGAGACCATGACCGCAAGCGCCTTGCCTTGGCGGCGCCCCTGCCCACGCCAGCGACCGCGACGCCTGCTTGTCGGCGTCGCATACCACGTGATATCCGCCGAGGCCCTTCCCCGCGACGATGCCGCCGCGCTTGAGCACCTCGACCGCTGAAGCGATGATGCGATCGGAAGCGTCGCGATCCTCGGCCCAGACGATGTGGCCGACGGCGAGGTCGTCCCCTCCCTCGACGTAGGGTGCGGAATCGAGGGATCCGTTGGCTATCCACCCCAGACGCGGACCGCAGTCGAAGCAGGCGTCGGGCTGGGCATGGAAACGGCGATTGGACGGATCGTCGTATTCTTCTCGGCACGTCTCGCACATGGTGAACGGCACCATCGACGTAGAGGGCCGATCGTAAGGAAGCTCGTCGATGATGGTGAAACGCGGGCCGCAGTTCGTGCAATTGATGAAGGGGTAGCGGTAGCGGCGATCCTTCTCGTCGAACAGCTCGGTCACGCATTCGTCGCACGTCGCCAGATCAGGCGAGACGAGCGTCGTCCGTTTCACGTCTCCTTCCTGGGAAAAACGGATTTCGAAATCAACGAAGCCCTCAAGATCGACTTCTTTCAGATCGATCTCGGCGACATGGGCCGCGGCAGGAGCCGATTCGGAAAGAGTGATGGCGAAGGCGTCGAGATCATCGGGCTCGCCTTCGGCGTGGATGATCACGCCCTCAAGGGAATTGCACACCCATCCGGTCACGTTGTGGCAACGGGCGGCACGATAAACGAAGGGGCGGAAACCCACCCCTTGCACGATTCCTTTTACCGTAATGTCAAGCGCTTCGCTCATTAGGAAAACACAGCTTTCTTGAAGGCCTTGACCAACGCGCGGATGGAAACCGCCGAGTTGTCAGGCAGGTGGATATGAACGCAACGGCGACCGCGCGACGAGAGGATCGAGAAGTCGCCCATCGCCTGCGCCTTGGCCAATTCCCCAAGGCTCGATGCGCGCTCGTCGTCGATGGCGATATCGCGCGGTTCTTCGGCCGAAAGGATAAGGAAGACGCCCGAATTGGGGCCGCCCTTGTGAAGCTGACCGGTCGAATGAAGGTAGCGAGGACCGATCTCCAGACACGAAGGCACCGTATAGCGATCAGCGATGACGTGACGCATTTCCTCGATGGCCTCGCGGCGGCCTTCACCTGTGAAGGGCAGAAAGGCATTGAGGGAGAAGTAATCACCCGGGACGATGCTCGAGAAAAGAGCACGCAAAGCAGATTCGAGGGTTTCTTCCCCCATCGAAGAGCGAACCGCTTCAGAAACATGGACCTCGACATCTCCGATAGGAACATCGGCGATGCCTTTCACCACGAACTCGGGATCGCGCGGGCCTTCGGCGAGAATGCGAAGAACCTCCTTCTTCGCAGCGGCAACATCGGGTTGGTCGAAGGGGCAGATCTTCATCAGGTGGCCAACCATGGCAATGGCGTATTCCCACATGACGAAATGAGCGGCAAGGTCGCCGACGTTGAAGACCTTGAAGTTCATGCGGGGGATGGCGGGATCGAGGAACTCGAGGGCATGGCTGAAGTTCTGGCGATCATCCCAGAGGTCAGTCTTCGTGTCGTAGGTGATGACGGTACGATCTCCCGGGTCCTTCGAAAGGACAAGGGAGTCGACCTCGATATTGGGAAGTATCCCCTTGCCGGACTTGCCCAGGCTCTCGGCGACGAGCTGCTCTACCCACAGCCCCAGGACGCGTCCGCGCTTCGGGGTGTAGAAGGAGAACTTGTCGCGTCCCTTCTGGCAGTTGTCGAAAAGGAACGCCGCAAGATTGGCGGCAGGGTTGTCGATCGAATCGTCCGAACAGACCTTTTCCGCCTCGGCCGCGCTTTCGATGAGCGCGGCAACGTCCATACCAACGAGAGCGGCGGGCACGAGTCCGAACACCGACAGAGCCGAATAGCGGCCGCCGACCGTCGGCTCGCCGGAAAAGACGCGCAGCCAGCCTTCCTCGAGGGCACGCTTCTCGAGGTCGGAACCGGGGTCGGTTATGGCGATGAGGTGCTTGACCACCTCGTCTTCGTCGAGCGTTTCCGCCAGGATCTGACGAACGGCCTTCATGACGAGGGTCGGTTCGATGGTTCCTCCCGACTTCGAGGACTGGATGACGAGCGTCGTGTGAAGATCGCATTCCGAGAGGATCGCGCGAACGCGCACGGGAGACACCGAATCGAGCGTCTTGAACGTCACGCGCGTCGAGTCGGGCTTGTTGTATTTGGTAAGCGTCATGGGCGCCTGGGTGGAACCGCCTTGGCCGATGAGCACAACGGAAGTGAGGCCCGATTCAAGCTGCTCGGAGGCGAACTGCTGAATCTCCTCGATGGGACACGGCGGCTCGCTTGCGAGCGTCGCCCAACCCATGTACTCACGAGCGCATTGCTCGGCTTCATCTGAAAACGCATAAAGGGAGCTGTCTTTACCCTTGATGCGACTAGCGACTTTGCCATCTACCAGGACCTGCAGAGAGGGCGGGTAACTACCCTGAATAGCGAAATCGATCATCGGAATCCTTCTTTCATACGTCTCTCGATTCTATCAGACGGCCCCGATTAAGCCCAAATAGCGCGCCTAAACGTTGCCCGTTCGACACCACCGCCGACCAGCGGCGCATAGGAAGCCGTAACCTCGCTCTGACGTGCTACGATTCGCCTCGAACCACCCTTTCGAACAAGAGGAGGATCTTATATGGCAGCATTCGATTTCACCGGTTCACCCGTCGTAGTCACCGGCTCGTCGCGCGGCATCGGCCGGCGCATCGGGGAGCGATTCTACGAAGCAGGAGCCAACGTCGCCTTCTGCAGCATCACGGGCGGCGGCGGTGAAAAGCTTATGGAAGAAATCGCGGGTAGCGAGCGCGGACGCATCATGACCGGGACGCTCGACGCATCATCGATCGACTCCATCTTCGCGTTTCTCGACTCGGTGGCCCAGCGATGGGGGCGCATCGATATCCTCGTCAACAACGCCGGCGTCTTTTCCCTGGAGACCCTCGACGAAGTAACCGAGGAAAGCTGGGAAAAGATGCTCGACGTCAACCTGAAGTCGATGCTCTTCGCATCCCAGTGGTTTGCGCGTAATTTCGACGAGAGTGTCGAGCGACCGCACGGTGCGTCGATCGTCAATATCGCCTCCGTCTCGAGCAAGACGTTCATTCCCGCCAATCTGCTCTACAACATCAGCAAAGCGGGCGTCGTCACGCTGACCAAAACCCTCGCCCGCGAACTCGGCCCGCGCGGGATCCGCGTCAACGCAGTCGGCCCCGGCAGCGTTCCCACCGATCTCAACGCAGCGATCTACGCCGATAAGGAGCGCGAACGCGCGCTCTGCGAAAAGATCCCTCTGGGACGGCGCGCATCGAAGGACGACATCGCCTCGGCTGTTCTCTTCCTGGCGAGCGATGAGGCAAGTTACCTAACCGGCCAGGTCATCTACGCCGAGGGCGGATGGCTTTTGGTTTAGGGAAGATACTGACCAGCTCAACGAAGTCCACCAATGAAAAAGGCCCCTTTCGGGGCCTTTTCGAAGTTAGATGGTGGTCGGGGCGGGACTTGAACCCGCGACACGCGGATTTTCAATCCGCTGCTCTACCAGCTGAGCTACCCAACCGATCTGCGTCAAAGCGCTAGAGAATAATATCAGGAGATTCTTTCCTTTGCAAGCAGAAAAATAATTATCCTTTTTCGCGCCCTACTTCTCCCATGCACTGCGGCCGATGAGGGCGCGCTTGCCGATGTCGGATCGATACTGCATTCCCTCGAACTTGATCGCCTCGCAGGCTTCATAAGCACGATCTCGCGCTTCTTCGAAGGTGTCACCCAACGCGACAACGTTAAGGACGCGCCCGCCGGCGGTGATGAGTTCACCATCGGGATTAAGCGCCGTGCCCGCATGGAAGACGATAACCCCTTCAAGCTCTTCGGCGTCGGACACGCCGAGAATGACCTTGCCCTTCTCGTACGATCCGGGATAGCCCTCGCTGGCAAGAACGACGCTGACGGCCCACTGATCGGACCAGGAAAGATCGATATCTTCGGGGCGGCCTTGCGCAACGGCGAGCATGATCTCGACAAGATCTCCCTCCAAGCGAGGAAGCACGACCTGCGTTTCGGGATCGCCGAAGCGCGCGTTGAACTCGAGGACCTTCGGTCCCTCGGGAGTCAGCATGAAGCCGCCGTAAAGGCAGCCGCGGTAGTCGTTTTCGAACGGATCACGTGCCGTTGCCGCGGCAGAGCGTTCCATGATATCGACCATGGCCGCCATTTCATCGTCGGTCACGATCGGAACGGGGGAATACACGCCCATGCCGCCGGTATTGGGACCGAGGTCGCCGTCGTAGGCACGCTTATGATCCTGCGCAGGCGCCATGCAGAAGGCCTTACCGCCCGAAACGAACGCGAGAAGGGAGCATTCGGGACCGGTCAGCATTTCCTCGACAACGACAGTCTGGCCGGCATCGCCGAAATCGCCGTCGAAGCAGGAATCAACCGCGTCGAGCGCCTGGTCAAGCTCTTCAGCGACGATAACCCCCTTACCGGCCGCCAAGCCGTCGGCCTTGACCACCAGCGGAGCCCCAAGCTCAACACAGTACGCGCGAGCGGATTCACGGTCGGTGAAGCTCGAATAACGCGCGGTAGGAATACCGTTGGCATCCATGAATCGCTTCGAATAGGTCTTGGAACCTTCAAGCTGAGCACCCTGAGCATCGGGGCCGAAAACGGGAAGGCCGGCATTGCGCAGAACATCGGCGACGCCGGAAACGAGAGGGGCCTCCGGGCCGATAACCACGAGACCGATGCCGTTGTCGAGGGCGAAGGAAACGACGGATTCACCGTCGGTGGCATCAAGATCCTTGACGTTGGTCGCGATCTGGGCGGTACCGCCGTTTCCGGGAGCAACGAAGAGTTCATCGCATTGAGACGACTTGCTCAGTGCCCAAGCAAGCGCATGTTCGCGGCCACCGCCGCCGAGGACGAGAATATTCACGACTCTCAACCTTTCTTCATTCAAACGTACAACAACGTCCCTGCACGCGCGTGCGCAGGGACGTTGTCAAGGGTCATGTGCGGTAAACGATCATCCGACGAAGCGGCTAGCGGCTCTGCCAGCCGTTGAAGATCGTCTGATTGCGGTCAGGGCCGACAGCGATGATGGAGGCGGGGACGCCCGTGATCTCCTCGAGATACTTCACGTAGCGCTGCGCATTCACCGGCAGATCCGCGAAGGTCTTGCAGTCGCTGATGTCCTGCCCCTCCCAACCGGGAAGCTCTTCGTAGATAGGCGTAACGTGCTTCGGGTACAGAACGGAGTGCTGCATCGGGAAGTAATCGTAGCGCTTACCTTCGGACTCGTAGGCGACGCACACCTTGATGCGCGGTACGCACGAAAGAACGTCGAGCTTGGTCAAGGCCATATCCGTCATGGAGTTGACGTCGGCGGCATAACGCGCGATGACGGCGTCGAACCAGCCGCAACGACGCTTACGACCCGTGGTCACACCGTATTCGCCGCCCACTTCACCGAGGCGCTCGCCGATCTCGTCTTTGAGCTCCGTCGGGAACGGACCAGACCCAACGCGGGTGATGTAGGCCTTAGCGATACCGAGAACCTTGCCGATGGCCTTCGGACCAACGCCGGAACCCGTCGGAGCGCCGCCGGCGCAGCACGACGAAGACGTGACGAAGGGATATGTGCCATGATCGAGGTCGAGCAGCGTACCCTGGGCGCCCTCGAAAAGGACGTTCTTCCCAGCGCGCAGCTCGCTATTAAGAAGCTGAGCGGTTTCCGCCATATGGGGGCGGATGATCTCGGCGTACGGAAGGTACATATCGCAGATCTGGTCGACCGTGTAGGGCTCGAGGCCGTAGATCTTGGTGAGGATCTGATTCTTGAGAACCAGCGCCGCCTCGACCTTTTCACGGAAGATCTTTTCGTCCAGAAGGTCCTGGATGCGGATGCCGGTACGACCGGCCTTATCCTCGTAAGCAGGACCGATACCGCGCTTCGTGGTTCCGATCATGTGCTTGCCCAGATGACGCTCGGAAGCACCGTCAAGATCGATGTGGTACGGCATGATGACGTGGGCGTCGCAGGAGATACGCAAACGATCGCAGGAGAAGCCCTCCTTCTCGAGCATATCCATCTCTTCGGTCAGCACCTTCGGATCGACGACGCAGCCGTTGCCGATAACCGGGGTGATGTGGTCGTACATGACGCCGGAGGGAATCAAATGGAGAGCGAGCTTGGTGTCACCATGGATGACGGTGTGACCCGCGTTGTTGCCTCCCTGATAACGGACCACGTAATCGTAATCGCTCGAGATGAGGTCCGTGACTTTGCCCTTGCCCTCGTCGCCCCACTGGGCACCAAGGAGAACCGTGCTTGGCATGAAAGGTCCTTTCGATGGTTCGCATTATGAACTCGCGCGGATACGCCGCGAAGGAGCGTGTCCACACCAAGCAGAATCATACTACAGTTCAACGAGATTGCTTTGCGGATCGACGTCCCTCACCAATGACGCAACATCGGGATGGCACGTGAAGACAATCACCTGGCGACGCGCCGCAAGCTCCTTCAGGGCGATCACCGCTTGACGACGGCGGCGATCGTCGAAATTGACCAAGATGTCGTCGCAGATGACCGGCAAAGCCTTCCCCACGTTCTCGGCCGACATCAAAAGGGCGATACGCAGGCTTAAGTACAGCTGCTGACGCGTTCCCAGCGAAAGCAGATGGGGAGCGCGGGGCGTCATGATGCCGTCGACGACCTCGAGGGACCCTTCGGCGTTCATCCTCACCTGAACCCACGCGCCATCGGTCATTTGAGACAAGAGACGCGAAGCGTGCGCGTACACCTCCGGTTGGCTTTTGCGCTCCCATTCGGAGATAGCCGACTCGAGGGAGCGTTTCGCCAAAAGAAGGACCGCCAAGCGGTGGTGAGCTTCCGAAAGGCGCGTCTTGACGAGTGACCCTTGAAGCTTCACGTCGTCGACATCGAAATCGCGGCGGGCAGCGGAAAGTTCCTGCGTTATCTCGCCGATGCGCCTTTGCGTATCGAGGGACACCTCCCTGGTTCGACTGCGCTCGTCGCCCGTGCGGGCAAGCACGCGTTGTAGATCCTCGAACGCAAGGTTTTCGTCGATCCCCTCACTGCGACAAAGCTCGGCACGTTGAGCACGCGCGTCGCCGAGCCTGCGAGAAAGCATCGTGCGCTTGACCGCTAGGGCCTGCTTGTTCTGATTGGCTACTTCGCGGGCGTGACGCGCTTCATGAGCTTCGTCGAGAAGACGGCGCGCCCGACGAAGCGATCCTTCCGCTGCACCGAGCCCGTTCTCGTCAAGGAATTCGCGAATACGGCGATCGTGGTCTTCCAGCGCCGCTTCGCACACCGCAAGGGTCTTACGGTCTTGCAGCATGACCCATTCCTTCTTCTTGCGCTCTTCGGCAAGCTCCTCTTCGAGATGCGACGGCTTAAGCCCCATCACCATCCCCACGGCAGCTAGAAGCAGACCCGCAAGAAACAGGAGCAGCGAAAGAATGAGAGAAGAAACACCCCCGAAGGTTTGCGGGTGCGTGAAGAAATAGGCGCCCAGAAACATCACGAACAGGGGAATCAAGAGAGCCGATGCCACGCGCAGCACGCGCTGCTTCTTCGCGCGGCGCCCCTTCTCCTCCGCATTGGGATCGGTTTCGCTCATCTCGAAATCGGTTTGCGACTTCAGGGCATCGCGCCGGGCGTTCTCCACCGCATGCGAAAGATGTGAGCGCCCCTCTTCCCAGTCGGTTATCTCGTCACGCAAGCGGTACTCCTCGCTCATCGTCACGTTCGGCGATCCATCGCCTTCGGGCGCCGTCGGCTCAAGGCCCTCGAGCGCGCCGCTCGTATCGACCAGTTCCGCACGGGCGGATTCTATCTCCGCATCGAGCGATTCGAGGCGTGCAGCGTGGCTGCGCAATTCCTCGACACGGCGATCGAGGTCCCGGATGGTCGCATCGAGCGTTTCCTGGCGCTTCTTCAGTTCCACGAGCTTTGCTTCAGCGCTCCTCAGCTGATCGGCACGGGCCATGCCCTCACTCTTCAGGGCGCCCAATCTGTCCTTTTCCCTCTGAAGGGAACGGATCGAATCGGCATTATGCATCGAACGGGAAAGGAGCTCCTTGATCTGCCCCTCGATGGAAGCAAGTGCCTGAGCCGGAGAGACGTGGGTCCCCGAACCAGCCGTCAAAAGACGCGCGGTCATCTCGTTGTGGCTGTCGAGGCGAAGTAGCTCGTCGCTCGTGAGGGCGAACATGGTCTCGTACGTGTCGGGGTCGATATCCCCCAGGATGAGCGAATCGGGATCCACTTCATCAGAATTCTTAAGCCGCGTAAGTTCAACGACGTCGCTTCTTCCCCCATACCGGAAAAACAGGCTCCCCGCTCGATCGGCGGTGTCGGGGCGGTAGGGGTTGTTCTCACCGCGCGCGGCGGGCCATCCGAAGAGAACTCCCTTCACCAACTCGTTAACGGTGGTCTTACCCGCCTCATTAGGACCGTACACGACGTTGAGGCCAGGTCCGAACGCGCCAACGATGGTGTTGGAAAAACGCCCGAACGACGTCATCTTCACGTACTCGAGATAATAAGGGCTGAATCGGCGCTTACCGAATCCCTCGACCGCTTTCTTCTTATCCTGCTTGCTCATTGACCCTCCTCGCTCAAAAGATCAAGAACGAGGGTTTCCGCTTCGTCACAAAGCTGTGCCATAGATCGCTCGAACGACGCCGGGGCAAGAACGTCGCACTCAGTGAAGTCGGCTTCGAGCATGCGCGCCGTCGAAACCGCATCTGTGCGACGGCCCTTCACCTCATCCATGAAAACCGCGGGGAATAGACCCTGCGAACGCAGGAGGGCCCGATCGATCGGAGGCTTAGTGGCGTTGGTTATCGCATCGACGTAGAAGAAGGGATAGCTCTCGTTCAGGGAGCGTCTGAGGCCTTCCAGAACATGAGGGAGCAAACTTGCGTGAAGGGGAGTCTTCCCCTCGAGGCGGTACCTGAACACCATGCGCTGGCAGCACGATGCAGCGCTATGAGAAAACTCAGAGGAAATTATGGCCTCATGGATATCGGCGACGGTCGCGCACGACGACACGTCGAGATTGACGCTCTTCCAAGCAACTTCGGCCGTGGGGCAGAACTCCACCTTGTTCGGCTCGCCCTGCCTGAGCGTCACCTTGAAGACACCATGCTCGCCCTCTTCCTTGATATCCCGACCTTGCGGGCACCCCGAATAAACGACATGGGGATTCTTCTCGTCATCGATGATCCTCGGCTGATGGATGTGCCCACACGCCCAGTAATCAACGGAGCGCTTGAGCAGCGAACGCGGCGAAACGGGAGAGCGCGTCGGATCGATGTCGAGACCCGTATGAAGGATTCCCACCATGAAAGGAGCCCCAAAGCCGAGGTTATGAACCGCTGCTTCACGTGAAACACCTGATGAAATATCCTGGTCAGAAGGCCAGGACTGAGTGAGGTACCCGCGGCCTCCCACCAAGCAGAGAGGCTTCCCGTCGCGCATGTGGCAGACGAATTCGGGCTGAGTGGTGCCGATAAGGGTGGCGTTGCGGGGGATATGGGCGAAATCATTGCGCCACAGGGCGTATGGGTCATGATTGCCCGTCACGAAATAGACTGCTATCCCTGCATCTTCAAGCCTGCGCAAACCATCAACGAAAAGAGAGAAATCCGCATACGACGGCCGCGAATCGTCGAAGATGTCGCCAGCGAAGATGACGAAGTCGACCTTTGCTTCGATCGCAAGGGAAACGATACGGCGATAGGCATTGGGAATCGCCTCCACGAGGACGCTCGCCCATTCGGGGGTAGCGGATCTCATCCCCTTGAACGGCGCGCCGAGGTGAAGGTCGGCGGCATGTATAAACGTAAGCGAACGGTCCATACCCCACGCAACCTCACTACACGCCACTAGTAACCAGAGTCATCGAAGTAATCGGTGAACTTCGTGTACTCGGGGATGAAGGTCATGGTGATATCACGCGTCGGGCCGTTACGGTGCTTGGCGACGATCAGCTCGGCCATGCCCCAGTCTGGACGATGGTCCGATTCAGCTTCCGCCTCGGTCGTGCTTCGGTCGATGAACATGACGATGTCGGCGTCCTGCTCGATCGAGCCCGATTCACGGAGGTCGGAAAGCATCGGACGCTTGTCGGTGCGCGTCTCGACGCTACGCGACAGCTGGGAAAGCGACAAGATGGGAACATCGAGCTCCTTGGCAAGGACCTTCAAGCCACGGGAAATCTCGGCGACTTCGACGGCGCGGTTGTTCGGATGGGGAATAACCGGCTGCATAAGCTGAAGGTAGTCGACGATGATCAAGCCGTTCTTCTTGTTACGCATCATGCGGCGCGCCTTTGTGCGCAACTCCACGATGGAAAGAGAAGGGGAATCGTCGATATAGAGTTCATGCTGGGAAAGATCACTCGACGCCTGAACGAGAGATCCCCAATCGCTATCTTGAAGGCGACCACTGCGAAGAAGGGAAAGGCTCAGGCCCGCTTCGGCCGCCAGAAGACGCTGCGTAATCTGAACCGAGGACATTTCCAAGCTGAAGAAGGCCACAGGGGAGCCAAGTTTTGCGGCATTGACTGCCAAGCTCATCGCGAACGACGTCTTGCCGACCGCGGGGCGTGCAGCAAGGATGATGAGGTCGCCTCCGCGCAAACCGCAAAACAGCTTGTCGACATCGCGGAATCCAGTCGGAACACCCTGCATCGTGCCGGCGCGCGTCGACATTTCGGCAATCTCGTCGTTGGCCTCCATGATGAGCGTCTGGATATCCTTGAACGTCGAGCTGACTGTCTGCTCGGTAACCTCGAACAGGGCCGCCTCGGCCTGAGAAACGAGTTCGGCGGGATCTGCAGGAGAATCGTACGCGAGCGAGGTGATGTGAGCTGATGCATGAAGCAGCTCACGGCGCATTGCGTCGCGCGAGACTATCTCGCTGTGATGCTGCCAGCTCGTGAACGCAAACGTGTTGTCGGCCAGCTCCAAGAGGTAGGCCTGTCCACCGATGGCCTCAAGCTGCCCATTCGCCTTGAGGTGGTCGGACACCGAAATGACGTCAATGGGAATGGATCGCGCGTTCATTTCGCGCATCGTTTCGAAGATGATGCGATGAGCGGGACGGAAGAAGCTTTCAGGGCGAAGCTTCAGGGAGACTTCCTCGAACACACCCGTCGAAAGAAGGCATGCCGCAAGAACGGTTTGCTCCGCTTCGATATTCTGAGGCAGCGATTTGCGCGTGTCTTTTTCAGTTTGAGTGGAGCTTTCCGCCACGTCCAATCCTCCGTCTCGTATCTCATGAGAATAAAGTCAATCTTATCGCGTTCGGCGAGATGCCTACATAAAGGATCGCGTGAAATCGAAATAAAAAAAGACCGCC
>OGSD01002573.1_pt1 | contig 15010 bp, 10 predicted proteins | sample 1553571 | NCBI WGS metagenome assembly OGSD01 (sample SAMEA2580072, study PRJEB22360) | human gut metagenome | biome: human gut; feature: human-associated habitat; material: faeces | place: Denmark | collected 2008/2010 | reverse complement strand
GGTATTATTAAGATAAATTTTCCACTCTCTTATCTTGCGACTGCAAACTTAGAGCTTTTTCCATCAAATAAAATATATAAAGAGAATAAAAAGTATAAGTAAACGATAGGAACAAAATAAAACGTACCTTTGCGTCTTTTTGAAACAACATTTTTTAACACTAATCAAATAACACTTAAAATCATGAGAAAAAAGACATTTTTTCCGAAGGCTTCGTTTACCAGAACAAACAGGCTGTAACACTCGAAAAGGGAGAATTTCCCCAAGTATCCCAGTTTATCACGCAAATGCTTGGCACTGTCAACAATCTGTATACCAACAGAATAGAGGTAAGTCCAGGCGACCGCAAGAAGTATCTCCTTCCCTTTGTCCATCTCTGTTATGACCATGACTCTGTTTTTAACATTAAAAGCCCCAAATACTTTGCAGAGTTGTTGTTTATGGCTGTTGATTTCAAGAAATCGGATGATTCGGACGAATCATTAAGCGTGGAAGAGATTGATTATGAGATACAAAGAATGAAAAGAACGCTTCTTGAGGATTAACACGAAAGAGCCGACTGTTAAAAAACTGCTTTTTGAGTACCAAAAGCAGTTTTTTTATTCTACATGAAAAGCCGTCCTTTGCAGTGTGTTAATATTGACACGACTCACATTCATATCAATAATTAAAATGGAAAATATCTCAATAACGACATACAGGGGATTATCACTCGTATCAGGAAGTATCAGTATCCGGCAAATGTTCGAATTTATCCGGGGAGATATCTATCGCGACAGAATCCGGAGACTCCGGGAAGCAATGGATGCAGGAGAAACGGTGAAAGCAGACCACATGAAGAAGCAACTGCCCTACTGCACCATCACGGCTACTTACGCCAAGGAAAGGCTGGCTTACAGTCTGGACACGTATCAGGACATCATCACGCTCGACTGTGACGATATGCCGGCAGAAAAGATCCCGGAATTCCGCCAACTAGTGAACGATTGCCCCGACACGCTAGGCAGCTTCGTCAGCCCCCGGATGCACGGGCTGAAGATCTTCGTCTATCTTACCGGCAATGAGGCGGAAGCCTTACGCGCCGAACTGAACGCATTGGGAACCGTAGACTTCCTCACCCTCGAACGCTACCACCACCGCATGTACGCTCTGGCAAGCAGCCAATATGAAAAGCTGCTCAATACCAAAGTAGACACCAGCGGAAGCGACCCGGGACGCGGATTCTTCGTGTCGCACGATCCGGACGCTTTCCTCTCTACCGAACGACTGGAAAACGTGAAGCCGCTGACCGTAAAAGTGACACTGCCCACTGATGAGGAATGTAAAAACAAGAAGCGCAAGAATCCGGGAAAACGATCCCCGCTCCTCCCCGTGCAGGAGAATGCGTCGCCCATCGACCTGCAAGTGCAACTCGACTTCCGCAAGGCGCTGGAGTACACCAAACGCAAAGAACGTCTCGAGATAGGCAACCGGGACAATTTCTTCTATTGTCTCGGCAATCAGTGTTACCACCGCCATATCACGGAAGAGGAAGCCGTCAGTCTGGCACACAGTCATTTCGGCGACCTACCCGACTTCGACCTCGAACTGCCCTTGCACAATGCTTACCAATACACCTCAAAGACCGATCAGGCAGAAGAAGAAAGCCAACAACCGAGAATATGCCAGGTCATCAAATTTATGGACGAACACTACGAAATCAGGAGAAACGTGGTGAAAGAGCAAATCGAGTTCCGGAAAATAATACCTGATCTCCCTAAAACAGAGCAGCCGCCTTTCAGTACATTGCGCACAAAGGATGTCAACACATTCTATATCAACGCACAGATGAAGAAGATATACAGTTCGCAAGCTAATTTGAAAGCACTGGTAGACTCGGACTATGCAAAGCCGTTCAACCCGTTTATTCATTATTTCACCTCACTCCAGACATGGGACGGGAAAACAGACCACATCGGCCAACTGACAAAAACAGTGAAAGCGGCAGACCAGGCTTTTTTTGAAGACAGCTTCCGCCGCTGGCTGGTGGGAATGGTGGCATGTGCCATCGACGACGAAGCGCAAAACCACCAGTTGATGCTGCTCCACGGCGCACAGGGAAAAGGCAAGAGTACTTTTGTCCGCCATCTCCTCCCACCGGAGCTGAAGGATTATTATCGCAACGGCATGATTAGTCCCGACAACAAAGACCATCTCCTGCAAATGTCGTCCTGCCTGCTCATCAATCTGGATGAGTTTGATACGCTCTCTCCCGCACGCATGCAGGAGTTGAAAAGTCTCATCACGCAAGATGTGATGAACGAACGGAAGGTTTACGACATCCAGAATTATACGTTCATCCGCCGCGCATCATTCATCGCCAGCACCAACAATCCGCACTGTCTGCCGGACATCGGCGAGAACAGGCGCATCCTGTTCAATACGTTGCTGGAAATAGATTATCACACGCCTGTCAACCATCAGGGGATATATGCACAAGCATACGCACTCTACCGGCAGGGGTTTCAATATTGGTATGAGAACCAGGAGATTACGTTTCTCAACAACCGCAATGAGGCGTTCCGCCAAAAAGATCCGTTAGAGGAGAATCTTTTCTTCTATTTCCGGCCAGCCAGACCGAACGATATTCAGGCGCAATGGTATCCTGCCTCCTACCTGCTGTCGGTATTGAGCATGAACGGGCGCACACAAGCCAACGCACAGATGAAACAAATGCTGGTCACGGTATTGGAAAACAACCATTTCCACTCACGGAAGACCTCCAACAATATCACGGAATATTGGGTGGTGGAGTATTCGGCCGAAGAGCGCAAAGAAAATTCAATACGCCCGCAGCTCCCGGTGCAGACGGGGTTGGAGTTGTAGTTTTCCCGTGAAATGGCAGTTTTCACACGGATAGTCGTTTTTCCACAAAATAACTTTTTCCTCCGAATAGTCGTTTTTGCACGAAATAACAGATAAACGGATAAATTAGTGGCATTAAACGTGTCACATTCATCCGTTTTCCGTATATTTGCTCGATATGAATGATGAATAAAGAAAGGAATCGCAATATGATGAAGCAAATACCATACGGATTGACGGATTTCGGTCGCATCCAAAAAGAAAACTATTATTATGTGGATAAGACGATGTTTATCGAAAAGATAGAAATGCAACCGTCTTATCTGTTCCTGATCCGTCCCCGGCGCTTCGGGAAAAGTCTGACGCTGGCAATGCTGGAGGCTTATTATGACGTTCGGTATGCCGACCAGTTCGACGAATTGTTCGGCCATCTGTATATCGGGCAGCATCCTACGCCGATACATAACCAGTTTCTCATCATGAGATTCAATTTCTCGGAGGTGAGCTCGAATATCAATGAGGTGGAGGAATCTTTCCGGTTGCATTGTTGCGGGAAACTAAGACATTTTCTGCAAAAGTACGAACATATATTGGGAAAGGAGATCTGGAACGTGCTGAACGAAGAAACGCTCGAAGAACCGGGAGCACTGCTATCTGCCATCAATTCGTATGCCACCCTCAAGGGAGACATTAAAATCTACCTCCTGATTGATGAATACGATAATTTCACGAATACCATTCTTTCTACTTACGGCACGGACTTATATCGAAAAGCGACGCATGGCGAAGGGTATATCCGCAGGTTTTTCAATGTAATCAAAGCCGCCACGACGGGAATGGGTTCTGCCGTCAACCGTTTGTTCATCACGGGAGTAAGCCCGGTGACGATGGACGACGTGACAAGCGGATTCAACATCGGAACGAATATCACCACCGACCCATGGTTTAACGACCTTGTAGGTTTCAGCGAGAAGGAATTGCGCGAGATGCTGACGTATTATAAGGAACAAGGCGCTCTCCCGATGTCGGTAGACGATGCGGTGACAATGATGAAGCCTAACTATGACAATTATTGCTTCAGTAAAAATAAATTAGCAGATTGTATGTTCAACTCGGACATGGTGCTCTACTGCATGAAGTCATTGATATTGCACGGAGTAAAACCGGACGAGATTGTAGATCCCAATATCCGTACGGACTTTAACAAGCTTGCCTACCTTGTCCGTCTCGACCATGGACTGGGCGAAAACTTCTCCGTCATCAAGGAGATTGCGGAGCAAGGCGAGATAGTGACTGAAATAGTCACCCATTTCTCCGCATTGGAAATGACGGACGTGGGCAACTTCAAATCTCTGCTGTTCTATTTCGGACTGCTTTCTATCAAAGGGGTGGATATGATGGGGCGTCCCATCCTGCACATTCCCAATCTGGTGGTTCGCGAACAGCTATTCAATTTCCTGATTCAGGGATATGCCCGTCATGACATCTTCAAGCTCGACGTGAACCGTCTGCGCACTCTGTTTGAGAATATGTCCTTCAAAGGAGACTGGAAACCGTTGTTCGAATTTCTAGCAGAGGCCATTCGGGAGCAGAGCCGGATAAGGGAGTACATAGAAGGAGAAGCTCATATCAAAGGATTCCTCCTCGCCTATCTAAGTATGTTCCGCTATTATCAACTATATCCGGAATATGAGATGAATAAGGGTTTTGCCGATTTCTTCTTTAAGCCCAGTCCGGCGGCACCTGTATCTCCACCGTACACGTATCTATTGGAGGTGAAGTATGCGAAAGCAGGAGCATCGGAGAAAGAGATACGCGCACTTGCCGATGATGCACGGGAACAGTTGATTCGCTATAGCAAGGATGAATGTGTGGCAGAAGCTCGTGAGAAAGGGGGATTGAAACTGGCAACGATCGTATGGCGCAGTTGGGAATTGGTGCTGATGGAAGAGGTATAATAAAGTACTTGTCACATCACAAACACCGATTTAGGTATGCACTCACCTCCACATCTGATATTGGGCTAAATAAATAATCTCATCAGAACAAGTGAATGGAATCCTATCTATAAAAATCAGGCGCGGATTACACGAATTGCACGATTTCTTTAAAATCAGAAACGTGTTATCCGTGTAATTCGCGCCTAAGTTTTATACGATGGCTACGACATCCAAGACGGGGAATTACTGATCCCCGTACATCTTCGCTCTCAATTCCTTGATGTGATCGGACGTGATATATTCGTCATACTCCATCATCTTGTCGATGATACCGTTCGGTGTCAGTTCGATGATGCGGTTGGCAACCGTTTGGATAAACTCGTGGTCATGAGAAGAGAAAAGGATGTTTCCCCTGTACGTCTTCAGGTTGTTGTTGAATGCCTGGATAGATTCCAAATCCAAGTGGTTGGTCGGAGTGTCCAGAATCAGACAGTTCGCATTGCGGAGCTGCATACGGGCAATCATACAACGCATCTTCTCACCTCCGGAGAGTACGCTTACTTTCTTCAACACCTCTTCGCCGGAGAAAAGCATACGGCCGAGGAAACCTTTCATATACACTTCGTTTCCTTCGCCAAACTGGCTCAACCAGTCCACCAGGTTGAGGTCGGTATTGAAGAAATCGGTATTATCCAGCGGCAGGTAAGCAGTGGTAATGGTTACCCCCCAGTTGAAGGTACCGGCATCCGGCTTCATGTTTCCGTTGATGATTTCGAAGAACGCAGTCATCGCACGCGGGTTGCGCGACAGGAATACCACTTTGTCACCTTTCTCTACGTTGAAGTTGACGTCGTTGAAAAGCACTACGCCTTCTTCCGTCTTCTTGCTCAATCCGGAAACTTCCAGAATCTGGTTGCCCGGCTCACGTTCGGGAGTGAAGATGATGCCCGGATACTTACGTGAAGAAGGTTTGATTTCCTCTACGTTCAGTTTCTCCAACATCTTCTTACGGCTCGTGGTCTGCTTGCTCTTCGCTACGTTGGCACTGAAACGGCGGATAAATTCTTCCAACTCTTTCTTCTTCTCTTCAGCCTTCGCCTTCTGGTTCTGCTGCTGACGAAGAGCCAACTGGCTGGATTCGTACCAGAAACTATAGTTACCGGCAAACATATTGATTTTTCCGTAGTCGATGTCTACGGTGTGCGTACATACAGAATCGAGGAAGTGACGGTCGTGGCTCACTACCAATACGGTATGCTCGAAGTTGGAGAGATACTCTTCCAACCAGGTCACTGTCTCCATATCCAAGTCATTGGTAGGCTCATCGAGCAAGAGGTTGTCCGGATTTCCGTACAATGCCTGCGCCAGCATGACACGCACTTTTTCCTTACCGCTCAACTCACCCATCAATACATAATGCTTATCTTCTTTCACGCCCAGTCCGCTCAACAGCATGGCTGCGTCGCTTTCCGCATTCCATCCGTCCAACTCGGCAAATTTCTCTTCCAACTCGGATACTTTCAGTCCGTCTTCATCTGTGAAATCTTCTTTCGCATACAATTCTTCGCGTTGCTTCATGATGTCCCACAACACAGTATGCCCCATCATCACAGTATCCATAACGGTATAAGAGTCCCACTTAAAGTGGTCCTGGCTCAACACCGAAAGGCGTTCGCCCGGTCCGAGCGCAATGGTACCCGTTGTCGGGTCCAAATCTCCGTAAATCGTACGAAGGAAGGTAGATTTTCCCGCACCGTTAGCACCAATAATACCATAACAATTACCACTCGTAAACTTCAAGTTTACGTCATTAAACAACACTCTTTTACCAAACTGTACCGAAACGTTCGAAACTGTAATCATCTTCTTTATTTACTATTTTACTAGTTACTATTTTACTATTTTGCTAGCTACTATTTTACTATTCCGTTAGTTACTATTTTACTATTTCGTTAGTTACTATTATAGTATTAACTATTTTAGCGTGCAAAGTTAGACATTTAAAATGAATTATGAGCTATCTGATATGTGCCAATCTGACATAAAAGTGTTACCTTTGCTGCGTTTTTTGGCAAAACAGCCAACTTGGCAAAGTTTTTGCAGACAAAATCAATGACATCCGGTCAGCCCGGTATGTTTATTGGCGTTATTTTACCAAGTGAAGATAACGTGTGTGTTAAATAGTAAATAGTAACTAGTAAAATAGTAAATACCAAGATGGATCCGAAAGAAAAAAAAGTGAAGGAAGAAGAACTGAACGTTGAGGAAACTCAAAACCATGCGGAAGAACAACCGCAAAACGAACAAGCGGAGGACGCCACTCCCCTGACTCATGAAGAAGAGTTGGAAAAAGAACTGGAAAAGGCCCAAGAGGAGATTGAAGAGCAGAAGGATAAATACCTGCGCTTGTCTGCCGAATTTGACAACTACCGGAAACGCACCATGAAGGAGAAGGCCGAACTGATTCTGAACGGTGGCGAAAAGAGCCTTAGCAGTATTCTTCCGGTGGTGGACGACTTCGAACGTGCCATCAAAACAATGGAAACGGCAACAGATGTCAATGCCGTAAAAGAAGGAGTAGAACTGATTTACAATAAATTTATGGCTGTCCTGGCACAAAACGGTGTGAAAGTCATCGAAACAAAAGACCAACCACTGGACACTGATTACCATGAAGCCATCGCGGTAATCCCCGCACCGTCGGAAGCACAGAAAGGTAAGATTCTGGACTGTGTGCAAACGGGATATACACTGAACGACAAAGTGCTCCGCCACGCTAAAGTGGTAGTAGGAGAATGAGGAGATTTATGAATTATGATTTATGAATTATGATTTATGGCTGCGCTATTGTTCTGCAGAGTAAATCATAAATCAGAATTCATAAATCATAAATCTTTTCAATCATAAATCAATAAATGGGCATGGCAGAAAAAAGAGACTATTACGAAATATTGGAGGTGACGAAGACAGCCACAGTAGAAGAAATAAAGAAAGCATACCGTAAAAAAGCAATTCAGTATCACCCCGACAAGAATCCGGGCGACAAGGAGGCTGAAGAGAAATTTAAGGAGGCGGCCGAGGCATACGACGTGTTGAGCAATCCGGAGAAGCGTTCGCGTTACGATCAGTTCGGTCATGCGGGAGTGAGCGGTGCGGCAGGCAATGGCGGTCCGTTCGGTGGTTTCGGTGGCGAGGGAATGTCGATGGATGACATCTTCTCGATGTTTGGCGACATCTTCGGTGGCCGCGGCGGCGGTTTCGGGGGAGGCTTCGGAGGATTCAGCGGATTTGGCGGCGGTGGCGGTTCACAGCAACGCCGGTATCGCGGCAGTGACCTCCGTGTGAAAGTGAAGCTGACATTGAAGGAAATCTCTACCGGAGTAGAAAAGAAATTTAAACTCAAAAAATATGTGCCGTGCGACCAGTGTCATGGCACGGGTGCCGAGGGTGACGGCGGATCGGAGACTTGTCCTACTTGTAAGGGTAGCGGATCGGTGATTCGTAACCAGCAGACCATTCTGGGCACGATGCAGACTCGCGTCACTTGTTCTACGTGTGGCGGCGAGGGAAAGATTATCAAGAATAAATGTAAGAAGTGTGGTGGCGACGGAATCGTTTACGGCGAGGAAGTGGTATCGGTGAATATCCCTGCCGGAGTGGCAGAAGGGATGCAGCTCTCTATGGGCGGCAAAGGAAATGCCGGCAAGCACAACGGTGTGGCAGGCGACTTATTGATCCTCGTTGAGGAAGAACCGCATCAGGACTTGATTCGCGACGAGAATGATTTGATTTATAATCTGTTGCTTAGTTTCCCGACGGCTGCACTGGGCGGTGCTGTGGAAATTCCGACAATCGACGGCAAAGTGAAAGTGAAGATTGATTCGGGTACTCAACCGGGGAAAGTGCTTCGCTTGCGTGGCAAGGGGTTGCCGAATGTAAACGGGTATGGTACGGGAGATTTGCTGGTCAATATCAGTATCTATGTGCCGGAAGCTCTCAACAAGGAGGAAAAGAACACGCTCGAAAAGATGGAAGCTTCAGACAATTTCAAACCTAACACGTCAGTAAAAGAGAAGATTTTCAAGAAATTCAAGAGTTTCTTCGATTAGTCTTTTTGCTATCATATTATCATATATAAGGTATAAGTGGGCTACAATCTTTTTTTGTGGCTCACTTTTTTATATGGTATTCTCTAAATAGACTCCCTCTCGCACAATCTTTTCATATAGTTTACCTAAATAAGGCGCAATATAGGGCTATCCTAAAAAAAATGGCATATATTTGTATAACAAACAAATAGATCGGCATAAAATAATTATCAACACTTTAAAATTCAAATTATAAAAAACGAATTTATCAAAGAAACATTATTTAGTCGTTCCATAAAAAAACAATAACTGTTTAACTAAACTATATATTTAAAGAATGGCAGAACCTTTTAAAAACATGTTTAACGAGCAATTTTTCGATCTGTTTACGAAAGATTTGAAACTTGTTATCGACGATTTTGATGCTTGCGAGTTTGTATCTCAAGTGATGGACGATGAATGGGAAGGCAGGGAACTTAAACAACGCTGCATGCACATCACAACGGTGCTAAGAAAGTTTTTACCGGCAGATTACAAAGAGGCGATCGCTAAGATACTTGAATTGTTGGATCATATAAAAAAGACACGGCCTGATTTCTCGGTGATAGACGACACGAAGTTTGGTTTGACTTTGGAGTATGGGGGAATTCTGGATAATTATGTCGAACAATATGGGCTGGACGATTACGAAACTTCTGTCAAGGCGATAGAGAAAATCACGCAGTTCACAAGTTGCGAGTTTGTGACTCATTCTTTTATTATCAAATATCCGGATCAGATGATGAAACAGATGTTGGTTTGGTCGAAACACGAACATTGGGGAGTCAGGCGGCTTGCGTCAGAAGGTTGTCGTCCGCGTCTTCCCTGGGCGATGGCGTTGCCGAACCTGAAAGAGAATCCTGCGCCTATCATTCCTATTCTGGAAAATCTAAAAAATGATCCGGCAAGATTTGTGCGGTTGAGCGTTGCCAATAATTTGAATGATATCGCGAAAGATAATCCCGAAATCGTCATTGATTTAGTGAAGAAATGGAAGGGAGAATCGAAAGAGGTGGATTGGATTATTAAACACGGCTGCCGGACGCTCTTAAAACAAGGCAATCCGGAGGTGATGGAGTTGTTTGGCTTCAACTCTACTATCAGCAATATCTGTGTGGAGGATTTCCAAATTTCAAGCCCGGAAGTGAAAGTCGGGGATTCGTTGGAGGTTAGTTTTAAACTGTTGAACAAGAACAATCAAACGACCAAGATACGACTCGAATATGGAATCTATTACCAAAAAGCGAATGGAACGTTGACGAAAAAAGTGCATAAAATCAGCGAGAAAGAATATGCCGGGAACTCGACCACGCGAATCACCCGAAAACATTCTTTCCGGGTGGTTACAACGAGGAAGCTCCATCTCGGACTTCACCAAATTGCTATGATTATCAACGGGAATGAATTTGAAAAATATGATTTTGAGTTGATTGAATAATAACTGCTGTTAATACCCCGGATTCTGCTTCAACTTTGTATTCATCACCCGTATTTTCTCCGGTATAGGGAACACGGTAGTATATCCGTTTCCCTCATCCGGCAATTGCGGACGGCTACTGTAAGCTCTTGTAAACTTCCCGAAGCGAACCAAATCTTGACGTCTCCAACCTTCCCAAGCCAGTTCCAGTTGACGTTCGGCAAGGATATTCTCTAAAGTGGCAGGACGGGAGGAGGCATTGACGCGGCTACGGACTTCATTCAGTTCTTCATCTCCACTGGCTCCATTGCGCACTTTCGCTTCACTCTTCATCAACAGAGCATCCGCGTAGCGGAACAGTACAATGTCATTCTCCATCAACTTACCGTCTTTTGTGGCAGTGGGGTCGACTTCGTACTTCTTCATACGGGCTCCTGCTGTTTGTTCATACGGGGTATCTGTAATATCCAGAGCTACTTTCCAAGGCAGATACTCCAATACGGTGCCATCATCCAGCTTGATGATGTTTCCTTTCAGGCCGCGCACCACTCCCGCAAAATAGCAAATATCAAAGCGGGGATCTTGTTCGGCTGTTTCATAACCGAAGGTTTCGAGGGCTTCAATGGTTGCGCTGGGGCCGTTCTCACCACTTAGGCCGTACGCCTTGGCATGATTGTAGTGGCGGGAGCGGAATAGATATTGCATTTGATTAGTGTACAAGGTTTTATTCATCGGAATGGTAAAAATATTCTCTATCGATGATTCATTAAAAATGGAGAAATTAGTTTCGTATTTTGGTTCCAATTCGTTGTAGCCCAGCGTCTTCAGCTGGTCACAGTAGTAGATGACTGTTTCCCAGGCATTGAGTTCGTTGCCGTTCACTGTAAACTTTATGTTTTTTCCGTCCGGACGTTGTCCGTCTGTCCAATCATTGTCCGTATAGACTTCGGAATTCAGAGCCAGTTTAGCCAATAGGAAAGTGACTACCGGACGGGTGATACGACCATAATAAGGACCGGACTGGTTGCTGTGCGCATCGCTCAACAGAGGAGCCGCTTCCTGCAATTCCTTGAATACAAACTCAAAAACCGTTTTCCGTTCACTCTGGACAACCTCTTTCATTGCCACTGAAGAGGATTGAACCAACGGGATGCGTCCGAACAAATCCATCAGATAATAATAATACATGGCTCGCATGGCCTGCACTTCCGCCCGGTATGCCGGAAGTGCAGCATCGGAATGGGTTTCGGCAAACTTGTCTATCCGTTCGAGCGATTTGTTGCTTAGCATGACGACTTTATAAAGATATTCCCATGTAGCTTGAATAGCGTCATTCTCTACACCCCAATCGTGCAGGTAAAGTCCTTGCCAGAAACCGCCATCGTACCAGTCGCCTCCACGGGTGGGGATGATGGCTTCGTCGGAAGTGAAAATGTTCAGGTCGTAGACTCCCCTACCCGTTCCCTGCAATCCCTGACTGTCGCTATAACCGCCTACGTAGGTATAAAGCGAAGCTACCGCATTGAGATATACTTCCGAGATCGTATTGTAGACATCCTCTTCCGGTAGTTTGTCTTTCGGATTTTCCTGTAAGAACTTATCACAAGAAAATAAGGTTAGACTCGTCACCAGAAAAAATAATAATATTCTTGAAGGGTAGATTATTTGCTTTGAGAGTCGTTCTACTCTCCTTAAAATCGGCTCTGTATTTTGCAATAATTCTGTTTTACTCTGCAAAAGAGATTCTGACTTTTGCGGCAACTGTTGACGACTTTGCATAAACAGTTCACCCTTCTGCAAAAACTGATTTCTATTTTTCATATATCGTTTCATCCTCTCCTCCTCCATTAAAAGTTAATACTCAATCCTAAGGTGTACGTCCGTGCCAACGGATACCCCCGTTTATCGTCCACGCCCAACGTTGAGTTCACCGTGGAACTGTTAATCATGGGCGAAAGTCCCGAATAACCGGAGATGGTTGCCAGATTGTTGACAGTAAATGCTAAGCGCAGGGAACGGACATATTTCTTTAGTTTCTGCACCTTTTCAATCGGCACGTTCCAGCCCAGCGTCACATAGTCGAAGTTGACGTAATCTCCCTTTTCCAGCCAATAGTCGGTGGCAGTCTGATCCTTGATGTTCTGTTGCGGAGCTTTCTTCATTACGTTGTAGTCGGGGAATATATTCATGTTCATATAGGTCAGGGAAGTTCCGTTGTAGATTTTATGTCCGAAAGCTCCGTTGATTTGCAAAGACAGGTCGAAACGCTTGTAACGGAAACTGATGTTAGATCCCAGAATCGTTTTGGGTACGGCTTGCCCTGCCACGTAGCGGTCTTCACCATCTTCCAGACTGACGCCTCCGCCATTCAGGTCGGCGATGCCATAGGTATATCCACCGTTTCCGTCGGACTCCAGTCCGGTGCTGTGAGGAAGATAGAACACGCCCAACGGTTGCCCCACCATCTGATAAACGATGTGGTTGTAGCCGCCGTGGAAGCCGGCTCCATCAAGGCTGGCAAGACTTTTATATTCGGAAGCGGAAAGCATTTCGCCGTTATACATACCGCTCAAAGAAAGCAGTTTGTTGCGCTGAAAGGTGATGTTGGCATTGATATTCAGTTCCATGTCCTTCGTTTTCAAAGGGGTGATACCGATGGCGATTTCTGTACCCCAGTTGCGCATGGAGCCGATGTTGGCAAGCAAGGTGTTATAGGTGAAAGGGGGCACGCTTACGTTGTAAAGGTAGAGCATATCCGTGGTGCGGGAGTTGTAATAGTTGGCGGAAAGCAACAGGCGGTTGCCGAATAAAGCGATGTCGAAACCGGTATTAAAGGTATGTTTCACTTCCCATTTCAGATCGGGATTCGTATTCCGGAGATCTCCCAAAGATACAATGGCGGAGTTTCCGACGGGGACGACACCGTTCGGCTTGACAAGATTCAGCGTTGTGTATGAGTCAATCCCGCTTTGGTTACCTGCCAGACCGTAACCGATACGGAATTTCAGATTGTCTATCACGGGGAATTGCTTCATAAATTCTTCTTCACTAATCACCCATGCCGCGGACGCAGAGGGGAAAAAGCCCCATTTATGGTTGGCTCCGAATTTGGAGGAAGCATCTGTACGGGCGTTCAACGTCAGTACGTAGCGGTCGGCGTATGTATAATTGAAGCGTCCCATGAAAGATGCCAGGCGCGGTTGCTCGTAGTAGGAATTAGTGCCTTCCCACAAACGGAGCGCTCCTGCCTGAAGGTTATTATACCCGAACTTATCGGTGCTGAAATTGCTGACTGTGGTATAATAGCCTGTATAAGTCTCTTTCTGAAGTTCGGCAAGTGCCAGTACGTCAAAGAAATGCTTTTTCCAGTTTTTCTTATAGGTCAGCATCATGTTTCCCAATAAGGATTCGCGCTTTTTGGTTCCTTTGTATGCCTGACCGTTCGCCCAGACGGAAGTGGGGAGGTATTGCGAATTTTCTACGATATTGTAAGTATAAGCTCCGAACAGGCTTAGTTTCAGTCCTTCCATCAGATTGAAAGTGAGACGGGCGTGCGTACTGATGTGCGAAGTGGCATCATCGTCCTGCACTTCCATCCATGCCAATGGATTGGTGATTTGGCTGGCGGTCGTTATTCCGTCCCACGAATTGGTGACGGGGTCTTTATGATTGGGATAGGTAGGATTGAACGTAGCTGCCGAATAGAACGTTTTCTGATAATCTACCAGGTTATGATTCTTCTGAATGGAGCCGAACATTCCCAGTTCGCAGTTCAGGAAGCCGTCGAACATTTTCTGATTCATGTTCATATTTGAAGTGAAATTCTTCATGTCTTCATTCAGAATCACTCCCTGACGATCCATAAAACCGAGGGAAACACGATAACTGGACTCACTGGAACCGCCATAAAAGGCGATGTGATGATTCTGTTGCAGTCCTGTCTGCTCAATCTCTTTCTGGAAATCGGTATTGTTCCCTTTGTCCAGAATGGAAATGCCTCGTTCCGATGCTACGCGGCGGAATTCATCACCGGACAGCATTTTCAAATTCTTGTAGACGGTGGAAATCCCGAAGCTACCGTTGTAAGCCACCTGTGTCCTGCCACTCATCCCTTTTTTGGTGGTGACTTCTATCACACCGGATGCACCTCGCGAGCCGTACTGTGCGGTTTCGGAAGCGTCTTTCAGAATGGTAAAACTCTCAATGTCCGTAGGGTAAATGGAGGTAAGCATACTCAAGTCGCCAAATACTCCGTCGACGATAATCAAAGGGTCGTTGCCGCTGGTCAGTGAGGTAGTTCCCCGCAGGCGCACCGCATCCAGAGCCGCCGGTCCGTTGGAGCCCCGCTGGATGGTCAATCCCGGCACACGTCCACGGATTGCTTCCAAAGGGTTCGTTATCTGGTCTTTGTTCATCTGTGTCTCCGTGATTTTCTCTACGGAACCGGACAGGGTTTTCAAACTTCCGGTGGCATATCCTACGGTAATCAATGAGTCTATGGGCGCGACGGGAATCTTCTGTGCCAACGTGCCCTCGCACGGGATTACCAAAAGAAGAAGGCTGTAGAAAATGAGTCTAGCGTGTTGTACCATATTCTTAGTTTTTAAGGTAATAATACAAATATAACAAGAACTCGCAAAAAAACGGCAAAATTTGGATAAATAAAGTAAGTGTTTGGTATT
>OGSD01002564.1_pt1 | contig 15043 bp, 8 predicted proteins | sample 1553571 | NCBI WGS metagenome assembly OGSD01 (sample SAMEA2580072, study PRJEB22360) | human gut metagenome | biome: human gut; feature: human-associated habitat; material: faeces | place: Denmark | collected 2008/2010 | reverse complement strand
GCCGCCTTCGGGCCTTTGCCCGAGAGGTCGATCTTGCCCAATATCTTGGGACCCATGCTCGCCACCTCGTCCTTCACGCTGATGACGTTGCTCTTGACCAGCAACTCCTCGTCGTTCTTTCCGCCCTTGCCCTTCGCGTCGTCGTCGAGGGTGACGGTCGCCTGCTTCTGCGCGATGCGCTCGCGGATATTGACACGTTCGCTGTTGACGGCACGGCCCGCGCCGAACTCTTTTTCGAGAAGAGCATAAGTCTCCGCATCGACCAGCGCATTGGGCGATCCGTCGCTCTTGACCCCCTTCTTTTGCAGGAAGTCCGTGATGGTGTTGATGCCCACATTGAACTCCTTTGCAACCTGGATGAGTCTTATTCTTCTTTCATTTGCCATATTGTCTGTTCTCCTTTCTTTGTCTCGTTATTCGAATTCGGCTTTGAGAATCTCCACCACCTTCTGGGCCTGCTCCATTTCCAGATCGGCGCGCGAAGCGATCTCCTCGACCGAAAGTTCCAGCACGCTCTTCGCCGTATCGCATCCGACGGCTTTCAGCGCGTCGATGATCCACGCATCGATCTCGTCCTTGAATTCGTTCAGGTCGACGTCCTCCTCCTCGACCTCGCGGTAAACGTCGATGTCGTAGCCGGTGAGCATCTTCGACAGGCGGATGTTCAGACCGCCCTTGCCGATGGCCAGCGACACCTGATCGGGTTTGAGATAGACCGAAGCGGTCTGCTTCTCCTCGTCGATGGTGATCGACGAGATCTTGGCCGGATTGAGCGAGCGCTGGATCATCAGCTGGGTGTTGGTCGTGTAGTTCACCACGTCGATGTTCTCGTTGCGCAGCTCCTTGACGATGCCGTAGATGCGCGATCCCTTCATACCCACGCAGGCGCCCACCGGATCGATCCGCTCGTCGTACGACTCGACGGCCACCTTGGCGCGCTCGCCCGGTATGCGGGCGATCTTCTTGATCGTAATCAGCCCGTCGGCGATTTCAGGCACCTCCTGCTCGAAGAGCCGTTCGAGGAACTGGTTGGCCGTACGCGAGAGGATGATGCGCGGCTGGTTGTTGTTCATCTCCACGGCCTTGACGATCGCCTTGATCGTATCGCCCTTGCGGTAGAAGTCGTTGGGAATCTGCTCCGCCTTGGGCAGGATCAGTTCGTTTTCGTCCTCGTCGAGGATCAGCACCTCCCTTTTCCAGACCTGGTAGACCTCGCCGGTGATGATTTCGCCCACCTGCTGCGAATATTTCTCGTAGAGGCTGGCCTTCTCCAGATCGAGGATGCGCGAAGCGAGATTCTGACGCAGCGACAGCACCGTGCGGCGGCCGAACGACGAGAGCTTGATCTCATCGGCATACTCGTCGCCCACCTCGTAGGTCGGATCGATGGCCTTCACCTCCGAGACGGCGATCTGCGCGTTGGGATTCTCCACCTCGCCGTCGGCCACCACCGTGCGGTTGCGCCAGATTTCGAGGTCGCCCTTTTCGGGGTTGATAATCACGTCGAAGTTTTCGTCCGTCTCGTACTGCTTTTGCAGGGCGTGGCGGAAAACGTCCTCCAACACGCCGATCATCGTGCTCTTGTCGATGTTTTTCAGCTCCTTGAATTCAGCGAAGTTGCTGATCAGATTCAGATTATCCATGTTGCGTTATCTTATTTTTATTATTTTGATCCGTCTACTTGAAATCCAGGTACTCCTTCGTATATTTCACCTCGGAGAAGGCGTAGCGTTTGACCACCTTCACCAGCTGCTTGCGCTTTTTGCCCTCGACCGCCTGCTTCTCCTCGTAGGAGAGCGTGATTCCCCCGGCATCCGCCGCATCGAGCAGCGCACGGATCTTCGTGCCGTTCAACAGCAGCACTTCGACCGGACGGCCCACCAGCTTGCGGAACTGCCGTTCGCATTTCAGCTCTTCGCCGATACCGGCCGAAGCCACCGTGAGCGAAAAATCCTCTTCGTCGTCGGCCATCGCTTCGTTGACGGCGCGGTTGACGGCGGCGCAGGTTTCGAGCTGCACGGAGGTGTCGCTGTCCAGCAGCAACTCCACCTCGTTGGAAGGGGAAACCTTACAGCTCACCACAAACACATCGGTACCAACGAGTTGCTGCTCGGCAAGCGCCTTGATTTTCTGACAATCGATCATAATCGTTTCGGATATATTTACGAAATAAGGGGACTCCTGTCCCCTTACTGCTTCTTTTCACGCCACAAATATAGTAAAATTTTCTTCTACCACAAATATTTACGAAGAAAAATCGTTCCGACGCTCCCTTCGGTCGCCGCGAACGGCTCGGAAAGCCTCCGATACGGAGCGGTTTCGGGTCAACGGCGCGTCTCCGGGATCGGAGTCGGAAACCGTGCTCCCGCCGTTTCCTCGGAATTCCGCACCTCCGTTCGCCGGAACGATGCCGATCCGCTCGGCGGATGCACGGCAGGGCCGATCCGCCCCCTGACCGGAACACGAAGGAACCGTACCGCGCGGCAACCGGAAATTCCGCACGGTACGATTCCCCAAGATTTCGGCTGCGCGCTATGCGTGCGAGCGCTTCGACACGAATAGCGCGAGGATGAACGAAAGGGCCGAGGCTGCGATCCAGAAGAGGGCTGCGGCCTCGAAATCGTAGCGAGCGACGCCGTCGACGACCGTTTTTCCCTCGTTGATGAGCCACCCGCTCACGATGTCCTGCAACCCCGCGCCGATGTAGCTGGCCATGCCGACGATGCCCAGGGCCGCGCCGGTTGCCTCGCGGGGTACGATGTCGATGGCCATCAAACCTCCGAGGAAGCAGATCAGCACGCCGATGGCCATACCGAAGAGCACCATGCTCAGCATGTTGACGAGTATGCCGTCGCCCGAATAGAGGAACAGACACAGCGCGACGGTATTCAGCACGCCGAAACCGAAGGCCAGCACATTGCGGCGTCCGTGAAACAGCGTATCGGACAACCAGCCCGAAAAGACCGTCCCGACGATGCCCAGCAGCGCGTTGACCGAAATGACCTGTGTGGCCAGAGCCAGCGAGTAGCCCTTGACCTCCTGCAAGAACAGCACGCCCCAACCGTTGACGGCATAGCGCGAGACATACATGAAGGCGCTCGACAGGGCCAGCACCCAGACGAAGGGATTGCGGATGACCGAACGCTGCAAGTCGGAGGTCGAACCGTGGTCATGGCTCTGTCCGGGTGACTCCTCGCCGGTCAGCACCTCGATCGGAGGCAATCCTTTGGATTCAGGGGTGTCGTGAAGCAGGAAGACGATCACCGCTACGCCCAACACGCCCGCCACCGACGAGCCGACGAAGCCCCATTGCCAGCCGAAGATGCCGACGACGGCCCCGACGAAGAGGAACGACAGGAATTCGCCGAGGTTGTGGCTGGCGCTGAAAAAACCGTAGTAAGTGCCGCGTTTGCTCAGGGGATACCACCGCGACAGTGCGATGATCGCAGGCGGTGCGCCCATCGATTGCGCCCATCCGTTGACGCCCCACATCACGGCGAAGGCGACGAACAGCGTCATGTTGCCCGCCAAGCCCGCGCCGCTCGCGAATCCCAGCATTCCGACCAGCAGGTTGGCGACGGCCGAGACGCACAGTCCGGCCGCCATGAAGCGCTTGATGTTGCTGTGGTCGGAGAGAAAGCCGTTGACGAATTTGCCGATGGCATAGGCGAACAGCAGCGCCGAACCGATGATACCCAGCTGCGTGGCGTCGAGCGCCCCGCTTTCGAGAATCGGTTTCTTGACCACGTTGAGACTCGTGCGGCAGACGTAATAGAGACTGTAACCGACCGTACCGGCGATGAAACTCTGGAAGCGGAGTTTCCGATACAGTCTCATGCGCGCCGCGTCGTCTCCCGCGAAGGGTGCCGACGGCGCGCTTTTTCGAAAGAAAGAGAGAGGGTTCATTCGGTTGTTTACACTAGGTGTTTCGGAATTCAAAATTATCCCATAAAACGACATAAATAACGGTATCGTTCGGGAAAGTAGTCGTGCAGGAGACTTAATCTGTTCAAAATAAGCGATATGATATTCTGTTCCGTCCGTAAAATAGTAGATGGAATTCCGATTTGTCGTGCGATACGCTCGCGACTTTTTGTCCGAACTCCGGTCGGTCCCTTGTTTGGCAAGCCTGCGGAAACGAAGGCGGGAATCTACTTTATTCGAAGCCGGCCGAAAGAGGAATCCGCTGCCTTCTAATATTTTGCAACGTAACAAGAACTCTATTTTTCTCTTGAGATTGAATTCGAAGCGCTTTATGGAATAAATTTGCAAACTGATAAATTGATAAACCCCGCTATCCCTGATCGTTCCATCCGGCATGATTTCGAAAAAGAACCGGACTTCGACCCAAATCTCACCCGCAATGAAAAAGTTACTTGCATCCTTATTCTTTGTCTTCACGACGTTGTTCACGTATGGACAGCAGCTTCATGTGGCATCCTATAATGTCCGGTATGCGAACCCGGCCGATGAACAACGAGGCAATGGGTGGAGCCAGCGATGTCCGGTCATCTGCAATCAGATCGCCTACGAGTCGTTCGACCTGGTCGGCATGCAGGAGGTTCTTAAATCCCAGTTCGACGACTTGTCGAACCGTTTGTCTCGTGACTACGGTTGTATCGGAGTCGGCCGCAACGACGGCAAAACGTCCGGCGAGTACGCTCCGATATTCTATAAAAAAGATCGCTTCATCCTGCTGGATTCCGGCTGTTTCTGGTTGTCGGAAACTCCCGATAAGCCGAGCGTGGGATGGGATGCGAAATATCCGCGTATTTGCAGTTGGGCACAATTGCAGGACCGAAACACCGGAAATACCCTGTACTTCCTGAATACGCATTTCGATCACGTCGGAAAGCAGGCTCGGAAGGAGAGCGCCTGCATGATCGTGAAGTGGATCCGCAGGCATTCGGACTGCGGAGAGACGATTCTGGTCGGAGACTTCAATGTGGATCAACGCAGCGAAAGCTACCGGGAACTCGTAAAGACTGGATTCCTGACGGACTCTTTCGAAGCGGCACCCATTCGCATGGCTGCCACCGGAACGGTCAACGGATTCGACCCGCAGAGATGGACCGGCCAGCGTATCGACCACGTTCTGGTCACTCGAGGCATCGAAGTCCTCCGCTACGGTTTGCTAACGAACCCCTATTGGTCGGTGGACTGCGCGGGAAATCGGGAAGCCCGCCTGCCGTCGGACCACTATCCCGTCAGCGTATACCTAACGATTCCGTAACTCACATCCGGTTCCCACGAGAAATTCACGGCAGATGTTCCGATCGACAATCCCCTATGAACTTTTAACGATATCATGAAAATATGAAAAATGCCATTACAACTCTTTTGACACTCCTCGTGCTGGTTTCGTGCAGGCCTCATCGTACCGGCTCGGGGATGATGTTCGAAACAGATTGTCCAAAAGTAAACGAAGCGTGGGAATTGGCCGTGAAGACGGTCCGTTACAATATTCGCGACAGCATTCTGGCGGCAGGTGCCGACTATGGCGGAGAGTGGACCCGCGATGTGGCCATCAATACATGGAACGGGACGGATCTGTTCATCCCCGAGGTGATGGAACGCTCCCTGTGGCATGTAACCGACGGGCGACGAACCGTCGGACATCAATATTGGGATAAGATCATTTGGGTGCAGGGAGCCTATTATCACTATCTGCTTACCCGCGATACGAATTTCCTGAAAGAAGCCTATATCTGCTCGCGCAATACGATGAAACAGCTCGAGACGGTGGCTTACGATCCGAGCTACGGCCTGTTCACGGGACCCTCGGTGTTCAACGACGGCATATCGGCATTCGAAGAACCCATTTACGATGCATCCAAACCGGACCTTTCGGGCGTCATGCGGCATAATACGCAGAATATAAAGTGTCTGAGCACGAACTGTGTTTATTATATGGCGTATCGGGCTTTGAACGAGATGCACCGGATATTAGGAGAAACCGAGCATGTCGAGTATGCAGGCAAAGCTGAAACATTGAAGGAAAATATCCGCCGAAATTTCTTCAGTCCGCGGGGAAAACTCTATTATGCTATCGACGAGCAAGGCGGAGTTCATAAGCATCAGGAGGCATTGGGAAATGCCTTTGCCATTCTCTCCGGTATCGTAACCCCTCTGGAAGGACACTTGACGCTGATTCGAAACGAAACGACCGAGTACGGAGTCCCTTCGATCACGCCGACATTCAAGCGATTTTCCAAAGAGCGTCCCGGACGGCACAACCGTTTGATCTGGCCCTTCGTCAATGCCTTTTATGCAGAAGCCGCCTTGGTGACCGGTGACTGGGATATTTTCGAACACGAATTCAGGGCGATGGCGGCCTTGGCGTTGGATGAAGATAAGGGAAATTACAATTTCTATGAGATATTCGATCCCGAAACAGGGAAACCGGAAGGTGGAAATCAGGCCGGCCGCGCCGTATGGCACTCCCGCCGCCACCAGACTTGGTCGGCGACAGGATACATGACTATGGTCTGTCAGGGTATCTGCGGCCTTCGTCCAAATCCGGACGGCATAGAGATACGGCCCTATCTGCCGAGAGGAATCAATCGGCTGTCTATCAAAGGACTAAAATTCGGGAAGATGACACTCGACATCGACTTGCAGGGACAAGGTTACCGAATCGTCGATTTCCGGGTCGACGGCCGGAAATCCGCGAATCATTTCATCGCGGCGGACGAGACAGGACGGCGACACATCGAGATCCGGTTGGATCGGCCTCGATTCCCGTGATCGCGCCAACCCTACACGCGTCTGCCCGAAAGCGGTACGGAGAATCCTCCGCACCGCTTTTTCTTTGCCCGAAGGTAAAGAACGCTCATACGGCCGTTCGATTCTGAAATATCCCGCAGCATTCCCTTTTCCCGTTCGGATCACTTGCTCGTGCCGACACGTTCTCCGCCGATCTTTCGCACCCGGATTTCGAAATCATCGCGTGAGACGAGTGCGCAATTGCGCACTTTCGTGCGATAATTATATACGGTAGAGATCGAGCAGCGCAGGAACGAAGCGATCTTGGCACTATCGGTAATACCCAGCCGCAGTAACGCGTAAATGCGAAGTTCCCTGTTCAAAAGATGCCCGGATTTGGGAACGATCTGTTCATCTTTTTTCAACAGGGCATTGAAATCGGAGACGAAATTGGGATACATCCCCAAAAATATGTTGTCGAAATGGGTATACAGTTCGTCTATTTCATGTTCGATCAACCGGTTCGATTTCAATTGCTTGAAAAGTTCCTCCATTTGCCGGTTTACAGCCAGCCTGTTCAACGATTTACGATAGGTTTCGAATTTGTCGATGTAGTTCGAATGCAGGTCGAAGAATTGAGTGATATACTGTTCCTTGACCATATTCGATTCGGTAAGCAGACTATTCGTTTCGATGATTTCCCGGTTTTGCTCCGTCAGTCGGACATTGCTCTCGGAGAGTCGCTCCTTGATCTTGGATATATTTTTCATCTGTTTGAGGATCTGAGCGATAAGCAAAATAAGAGATAGGGACAACAAACTGATGAGTAGTAGCGACCACTGAAGGTTGTGTTTTGCAGCGGCCTCTTTATCGCGAAATGCGGCGTTGACCATCGTATAAAACTCCGCCATTTGCGTGGTACGAACCTGCGCACCGCCGAATACGGCATCCTCGATGGCAGACTGGGCATATTTGAAAGCCCGTTTCTCATCGCCTGCGTCGAAATAGATAAGTGCTAGATTTTGAAGGGCGGAGGTCTCCTTGATAGCGCACCGGATGTCCGTTATGGCAGAAATCGTGTAGTATTTCTTGGCCAGATCGAGTCGGTTCATCCGTTGGTAGAGTTTGGCCAGCTGATGATTCGAACTGGCATAATCGGGAGTGTCTCTCGGCGTTTGAGCGAGAAGGTCCGCAAGTATCCTTTCGGCAAGAGCGTAGTTCGACGGATCGCCGCTGTTCATAAGCTGTGTCACGCGATTCGAACGATACGTTCTGGATCGGGGAGCAGCTGTTTTCATTAGCGAATCGCGCAGCGCCGTCTTGATATCATGGTATTTGTTCGAGCTGGCCAGACCGTAATGGTCGTAAAATTGGATGCAGACTTCGTAATACCTGCTGAGCATCTCTTCGGGGAGCTGCGAAGGATCGATCGATTTCAGAACCGCCTGGGAGTCGATATACCGGCCGGAGAAAGAGTATAACGGCGCCAGTTGCAGCAGCGATTGATATATTTTTCGAGAGGATTTGAGTTCGCGAGCGATTTCGAGATTCCGCTCGACGTAGCGCACCGCCGAATCGAGGATGTATTTTCGGTACTCCTCATAGAGTTTCAGATTTATATCGTACTCATGTTCTGCGGAGAGCGAATCCGCTCGAAGCATCCGTTTTGCCTCTTCGATCGTTCGGTCTTTTTCCCGGATGAATGATACCTTGTTGTCGATAGCATGATCCAGGCAATCGGTCAGTTCGTCCGGCTTTTCACCGTAACAACCTGAAAGTCCGGATAAACATATCAGCAAAACTACGTGAAAGAATCTTGTTTGTGCTGACGACATACCGAGCTTCATATCTTAGGAGTTTATATTTGATGTCATCAGTATTTCATTAAAATCAGGACACTGATGAACTGATTTGACAAATCTACTGCAATATCTGAAAGATGTTTTAGTACCTGGTAGGGGCTCTTCTCAATTATACAAATTCAATATGCTTTGACAAATTTACTAACTTCAATGAGAATAATCGTATCTGATATAAGATTTATGTAGTTTATAAAGACGGTTCCCGACAATCAATCTATTTAAAACTTGATTTAAAGGCTTCATAAATCTCATCAAGTGAATAACCGGGTATGGGAGACCTCCAGAAAGAGTTACTGTGCCCACCTCCTTCACCATCTTCGGAAGGATAAACGATAACCGGAGGAATCATCACACTCGTCGAATCACGGGCCTCCATTCCATCGAGATCGATCAACCGGATCGGATTGTTCCCGCAGAAAACATACGGACTATGGTATTGCTGCAAAGGATCTTGCGAGAGCCACCGCCCGTTAAGTTTGTTGTAACAACGGGCACCGTAGTCCGCGAGACAGTCTCCGATGAATACTTGATCCTCCTTACCGTTGAACCGGTCGCGGTTGTCCGAAATTGGCAGCGATGCAGAGTCCCAGCGTTTTCCGAAAGGATAGTAGTCGTTGCGTTCGAGGACGTTGTTCTGGTCTGTCGCCACGACACGCACGCTTCCCAGATGATCGGTCAGGAAATAACGAATCTCGGTGTCGTTGCCGGCTGTTGCCACGATCCTGCCGCTGCTGAACGCTGCACTTTCCAATCCAATTGTATTGGCATGCTTCTCATACACCAAAGACCCCAAATAGTACAAGCCGTTCTCTTCGGTGTCCGTCACCGAAAGTTTCGTACCGTCTGCAAGATAACAATAATTTATGGCATTCGCATCGTTGTCCGAGGCATATTCGAGCAAATTCAGACAATTATATGACATATCCAGTCCTCGCTCCCAGTCTTTTGTTACATTCCCGTTCGCATCGTACTCATGCAGTTGAACGGTTAGGGGAAAAACGATCCCTTTCTTTGGGAGAATAATCTCTCCGGCATCTACGTCCTCCCGTTCAAAGACAGTTCCCGGACGATACGAAACAAGGCGATTCCCCGAATAATTATAGGTGCTGTTCGATACACAGGCGCCATTCTCATAACGGATCAGCGTCAGCAGGTTTCCATTGCGGTCATAGGTAAAGAAACGTTCGACGTTCTGTTTGTTTAACTCACCGTTCACATATTGATCCGTATTCGCCAGCCGCGAGAGGCCGTCGTAGGTGAAGACATACCGGTTCTGCGGGCCGTCGCCGGACGGGTCTCCCTTGTGCTGCCACTGCCACGAGGTGATATTTCCCGTATAGGAGTGTCCTAGCGACATGTCGAACAGCTCGCTGCTTTTCTCGGTCAGCCAGCTTCGGATGTCGTATTCCGACTGTTCAGCGATCGCCGACGTCCCCTCGCCCAGACGCCGCGCAGCAAGCCTTCCCAGCTCGTCGTACTCGTAGTAGACAACAGCCTCCTCGCCGCCGTTCACCTGAGTTGTTTCGCTCAGCAAACGGCTACGGTCGTCGTAGGTGAAGGTGCGGTCGATGTCGTCGGTCTTGCCCGCGCGGGTATAGCTTTCGCGCTGTACGATGAGGTTTCCCACGAAATCGTAGCGCTTCGAGGTGCAGAGGATGCCGTCCTCGGTGTCGCGCTCGACGGTCTGGATCACGCGTCCCTTGTAGTCGTAGTAGCAGGTGCGCTGGTGATAGCCCGTGATCGTATCGTTGGCCAGCACGGCGAGTTTCTCGTAGGTCAGCGAACCCGTGGCATTGTCGTAGCGCAGCGATTCACCGTCCGTGGCCGTCAGACCTTCGATCGGCTGGAAATCGAGCCCTGCCGCCTGCACCTCCGATGGATAGGTGTCGTAGGTACAACTGCGAAGGAGCGGTACGGTTGGATCGTTCGTGAAAGTCATGTATAAAAACAGCGGATTGTTCTCGAACGCCCAAATCGGACCATCCGTCGAATCGGGTTTCGTTCCCAACAGTTGCTTTTCGATGCGACCGAAAGTGTCGTAAAGGTAGACGATCCACTGCTTCTTCGCGCGTAGATTGCCGTCCTGCGACATCACAAGACGATCGTTCTTATCATAAAACATGCTCTCCGCCTCGCGTCCGGGCATCCGTTTCTCGACCATGAGGCCGCGATCGTTGTAGGTGTAGACGTAGCAATACTTTTCGGCGAAATCGTCGTCGACGGGGACTGTCAGCGAATCGCTGAGCAGGTAACTGCCTTCGGGCGTGACGACCCACCTCAGCCGGTCGTAGTCGTCGTAGACGGAGTAGGTGTCGATCGGTTCGTCGTCATCGAACGTGCGGCTCAGCAGCGTCCGCCCCAGTCCGTCGGTGAAGCTCTGCACGACATGATCGTCGGGATCGGTCGTCACGGTGCATGAGAGCGTTCCGGCGTCGTGGCACCCCTCGCAGACCAGTTCGCCGTCGACGCCCACTGCGAGCCATCGCACCTCGTCGGTGTCGTTTGTCCGGTAATCGAACTCGGTGTAGACGACCTCGAAGTCTTTCATGTAACCGGGCAACGCCTGCTTGCGTACGCGCCCGAGCGGCGACGCCTCGTAGACCTTCTCCGTGAAGGAGCGCTGGTAGTCGTGCCCATAGCGCTCCTCGTAAAAAGTTTGCTGATCCGAGATCGCCGTACTGTTCGGCAATTCTGTCTCATCCGAATAGGTAGCCTCGAAAGGAAGGTAGGCCGTCGCATCGCTGCGCAGCAGGGCATCGTATACGATCGGCATCACGATGTTGTACCCGTTGACGGAGGCTCGGACATTCGTCGTTTGCGACGGCAGTCCCAATCCGTTGTAATAGGTGATGTCGGTAATCGTCGTTCCGGTTTCGGAGATCGCCGTTCGGGTCTTGATCCAGTTCGATCCGGAATCTTGTGCCCCGATCCGTCCTGCGGAGCAGAGGAGGAGGGCAAACAAAGGAATATGTCGTTTCATGGGATTGCAGGATTTGTATTACTGGTCGAAGGAATATTCATACTCGTTTACGACCTTGCCTTTGTGGTCGCGCACGCGCATCAGGTGGTTGTGGACGTTGTACTCGTAGGTGGTTTCACGTCCCGAAGGATCGGTCATCGAGGCCATCCCCACCAGCGGGATGTATGTCGCCGTGGTGACGTGCCACTCCTTGCGGCTGGTTCGCAGGCCGTCGAGCGCCGCAAGATCGCCCTCCGACAGCACGACCGAGGTACGGATACGCTCGACGGTCGCCGCACCCAAGGCGGTCGTCGCCTCGTCGTATGCGGCGTTGCGGATCTCGGCCACGAGGTACAGACCCTTGTAGCCCCACAGATAACAGATCGGAGGCTGTCCCACGGCCTGCACCTCGCAGATGTTGCCGTCGGCGTCGTAGCGCAGCGACGCCCGTCCGATGTAATGCGTGTCGGGCGTATAGGCGCCTTTCCCGCCCGTAGAGCTGCGGTTCGAGAAGCGGAACGACGCGGGCGAGAGGTCGAGCGAAGCCAGCGTCGAGAGGCTGTCGGGACGCCCGTAGAGATCGTAGCGGAACGTATCGCCGTGCGTGACGGTCTCGTCGGTGTAGACGACCCGTTCGAGCGGGAGCGAGAGGAGGTTGCGATCGAGCATCGTCTGCACGCTCGACGGCAGGTAGTCTTCGGCGTAGAGCGTCCGTTCGGTGACGGTTCGGCCGTCGGCGTAGGTCGTCTCCTTGCGGCTGGCGGTATAGGGATTCGTGTCGTAATAATAGTTCGTCCGTCGGCGCAGGATGCGTCCGTCGTCTTCGCGCTGCTCGATAACCTCCTCCGAAAGCTGCATACAACCCACGTCGATGGCATTGTAGGAGTAACTATATGTATTTTTATTATCGTCGTAGGGTGAAGTTGTCAACCGAGGTTGTTCCCGTAAGGAGCCATTCGCTTCGATCTGTACATGCCGGGTAGTTGGTCAGACACGTCCTCTGAAAATTTTCTTAGCCGAGAGATACGGCATATAGGTATAATCTCTGCGGACGAGCCATTCGAAACGACCGTCGACATACTTGTATTGGATGACGGAATCGAGACTTCCTTGATGCCAAGATTCCATTTCCATGGGATAGGGACTTCCGGGGAGTGCTATTGCGGGGCGATTCAGCGAGCCCTCGAGCGGCGGATCGAGCGTATATTTGTAGACGGTTTTTCCGGACAGAACTCCACCTTCGCTTTGGTATTCGGCCACCTCGTCGTACTGGACATGGCTCCCGTCGTTGTAGTTGGTGCGATACGTCGTATGAGGATAATATGTCCTGCAACGTAACCGCAGGGTGTTCGTTGTCGCTCCATTGTACGTCTCATAATAGACGATCGTCTGTAAGGTATGGCAATTACCCTGTTCCTCGCTCGTGTCGGGTTCATGACGAATGATGCCGTTGCCGCTTTCATTGGCTCCGTATTCGTAGTGTGTCTGTTTGAGCAACATACTGTCACGATCGAACGCACGGATGTCCCGAATGCGGTAACTCGAGATATAACGGTTTGTGCCTGAACGATCGCTGAACTGGTTGTGGTCGCAGTGGAACTCCGTATAGCCGCCTGTGGGATAGGTAATCGTAAGCAGTTTTTTGGGGGATGCCGTATAGAGATAAATCTCGGATGTATAGTACGACGGAATATATTTCTCATATTCCGAAAGAGGCGTATCGATCAATCTGTTACCGTGACGGTCTCGGGGTGAGCTGCCTTTCTCGATCGTCGTATAATGGCGTGCAATAGCAGGAATTCCGCGGTCGTAGCTGCCCATACGCGCATGTCCCCAGAAATCCGAGAAAGAATCTCCGTAGTGCATCGCTCCATACTCGAATCGATAACGTTGAGCGTCGATCGTCAGTGCGTTCAGGTAACGGCCGTACATCATGGCCAAATTTTCGTCGAGGTAATACCCCGTATCGATGGATTGTGTCAGCAGGATCGTCTTGCGCAGCACGCCTTGCAGAGCGTAAACTTCGATACGTGTCAGAATGGGCCTGCGAATCGCTGTGCGATTGGAGTTGTATTGTTCGTAGACGAATTGTAGGGAACCGCCGCGGAATTCGATTCTGTCGATGTAATGGGTGTGTATCGTATTGAGGACTTTGCGGGCAAATTGTGCGCTTTCATCCTGTTCGGGCGCAGTTTCCATCTCCCAACCGTCGGCAATTTCATTGTCTCCTCTCAGAAAATAATCGCACGAAGTATTCATTCCGTAATGCAGCTCCTGTCGGGGCGCTCGAGCCAGCGATTCAAACATTGAAGAGCCGGAACCTGAAATCTTGGCATCGTCGTACAAATCGAGCGATCCCTCCAATTGTCGAACCAGATTGGATTCATAAGGTAGGTACGAGAAGGTGATCGCATCGCTGCCGTCGGCACTCTCGATACGAGTGCATTTCCATGCAGTCGGTGCCGGAGCCTCCATCGCGTTGAAATCTTGCACCCAATCGACGTACTGCGATGAGAAACTGTATTTTGTTCCGTCACTACCCACGATACTAAAATCTGTATTCCCGTTGCGGTTCGCATAATCGATCCTATCGCCGTTCATCGGTACGGTCGTCGGCCCCAGCTCTTTCTCGATGTAGAATGCACTGCCGCTACCGAGAAGCTTATAGTAAAACTTGTCGGGCTCTTCGTCTATATTCTTAATCCACATCGAAAAGAGATGTTGATCCGAAGGAATGATTTCGGGAGTATTCTTGTCGATATTGGTGTAGGATGTGCCCGTAGACAGATAACCCGAGGCGTGAAAATCATCACGGCCGTTGATGATGCATGAGACCTGCATATCGCAGCTCAGCGACCAGCCTGCGCCGGCCGCGCCGGCGAGCTGGTTCACGCGCGTGAAGTCGTCGAGGTGGAAACTCAGGTTCACGGGCAGCTCCAGCGATCCCGATCTGACGGTGTAGAGCGGGATCGAGATTTCGGGAATTCCCGTGCGGTGCGAAACGGGATAGTCGATGTACTTCATCATCGACACCGCCGACGGCGGATAGAAATGGACGTCCGTCAGATCGGACGTCTCCTGCGCCTGTACGGACGTCGCTCCGAGAAACAGGAACGACACGGCGCAACATACAAAGGCCGGATGCTTCATAGCCGAAAGAGTTTAGGTTAGAATGAGAATGTGTATGGAGTTCGATTCGTAAACCGGAAGATGCGCCTTGAACAAAGATAGGAAATCTTTTCGGAAAAAGAGGATGAAATAGTAATGACAGAATTTTCGCAAACTGTTACTAATCAATTCGTTGAAAAATAAAAATCTTACATTCTCCTTACAGGCCCTCCGAAGCGGAGAATCACGTTCTTCATTTCCGCTTTTCGGTAAGTCCCGGCATGTCGAATGCAAGCGGTGACGGAGCTGTTCCGCGATATTTTTCCAGAAGACGCAAATCTGCGGGTAGAAAATTGACCATATATTCTCCACCCGTCTTGCAGCGGTTACCGTGTAGCCACAGGTGCCC
>OGSD01002563.1_pt1 | contig 15055 bp, 8 predicted proteins | sample 1553571 | NCBI WGS metagenome assembly OGSD01 (sample SAMEA2580072, study PRJEB22360) | human gut metagenome | biome: human gut; feature: human-associated habitat; material: faeces | place: Denmark | collected 2008/2010 | reverse complement strand
TCTACTGTTGTTTCGCCCGGAGCATGAAGTTTGAAATGTACGTTCCATTCTTTCGGCCATGCCGGGAAAAGGAGTATTTGTTCTCCATTGGTTTGCAATAGCATTTCCTGAAGTCCTATCATGCCGCTACCTCCCCAGTTGTGATCGGGTGTCCAATCATATCCCGGTCCCCAAAATGCGGGGAAACGATGCGGTCCATTCGATAATTTGGCTAAAGATAGTTTCTTTGCTTCTTCGGTCAGGCCTAAACAGGCAGCCCATATATTATCTTGTTTCCATCCGGTATGCGAACGGAACTTGATGGCATCCGGGTCATAAAAGTAGGTATTACGGGCTATATCCAGATCCTCCTTTCCTACTCCATAAATACGCCATGGAAACACTGGATAAAGTTGTGGCGTTTCAACATTATTAATTCGTTCCCAACTTACGGCGGGCGAAATTGTTTGCTTCAAGACCGGAGCAATAGTCGGATTCAACGTATCTTTTATTTCTATGTATCGCAATGGAATCGGAGGTATTGCTTTTAGCATCTCCTCTTTCTCTCCGTATGTTTCTAATACCACTTTCAGGGCGGCGATGGTGCTGCTTGCGTTATTGGTCATTTTATATGTTTCACAAGCAGAACCCGGGAAAAGAATCAGATGTCCGTTGCCATCCAACGCTTTCCGTCCCCGGCGGGAAGCTAGTTGCCGGTAATGTTCGTCGAAGAATGTCAGCGAACTTTCGATCAGAGGTAAATAAGGGGTAATATCAGCATTTGCATAGTTCTTTGTTTCCAATATCATTTGGCAGAATTCAAGAACCGTATCCCATTCATATTCCAGCCAGGCATTATATTCCAATCCTTTGTCGAACCAGTCCGGTCGTTTGAAACCATATTCTGCGGGGTTCGGCAAACCGAAATTTTCGATCTGCTCGCTAAAGCAGGCTCCATCATGTTGCCAATATACACGGCTTCGCAGTTCTGCATTTTTCAACATGTGGTTATAAAAATCAAACTGGGAAGGCATCATATCAAAGTCTCCGCTTTTCAGCATCGGCCAGTATACTAAACGTTGATTCTGTGCAGTCATCGTACCACCTCCCCATTTCCGGTAGTCGGGAGTAAAAGATTGTTTTTCATCGACATGGCAAGGATCAAAGGTAAATAGTCCGCCATTAAATTTAGTCGGTACGCTGCCATAAGCATTGCATCCCAGCATATAGCGGAAAAGGGTGTAGTTTCTGGTTATTTCTTTTGCTTCCCCTTCTGCTTCGATAAAACTGCGTTGCCAAAAGGAATTCCACCACGAACGGGTCTGTTTTTTATCCTGTATGATAGTTTTCAATGAAACTTTACCTTTGGGGGCTATTCTTTGTAAAGCAGTTTGTAGTCCCTGCTCCCATTCTTCTATTGTTTCTGTCTGGTCTGTATGTAACACAATACAGATATGTTCTTTCCGGGCTGCTTTGGAAGAACGGAATTTCCAAGCACGATAGTCTGTTCCGGCATATACATCATCCGCAGTGCCTGCAAATTCTAAGTTTTCACCCAAAAGAGTTCCTCCAAAAGTCAAGTTTTTCAAAGGATTCATCATTTGAGATTTTACTTCGTTCATTCCTTGTTGAGCTACAACTACATCAAAAACGGTCTGTTCGGGATTGCGATGATAAAACAGAAGTTGGTTCCTTTTTATTGAAGTCCTATTTGTTTCAGCCTTTCCTGTTGAATCAGTAATTTTGTCTAAAGAAACACAGTCGGCCTCCGTCACAGTACCTTTCGGGGGAGCCCATTTGTAGGAACACTGTTGCCCCTCTCCTTTTCTGACAGGTCGTTCCTGATAGCGCCAATTTTCATAAAAGACTTCAGTCTGCAACGGTTGTTCATTTGTTACCTCTACATGTATAATCGGATGAAAAACATCTACCCAAAATTGTATCTGTGTGTTTCCTGCCGCGATTTCTACATATCCGTCTTTCAGCTTCAACTCCTGACGAAAATCTTTAGCGTCTTTGAAAGGATTGGGCGACAGGCGGAGACGTACACGCCCTTGTTTTAACTGGCAGTTGTTTTCGTCGAATGTACCGCTACGGCTCACATAGAACATAACATCACCGTCTTCTACCCATATATTCATCCCAATATCTCCACCACCACAGGGCATAGATTCAGAAGAATTACGACTGGGAGTATTCCAAATGACATTGGCATGCTGACTCCAAAGAGCCGACACGCCAACAAACAGTATGGTTATAATCAGATAAAATCTCTTCATATATTTTTCATATTTTACCTTGTCTATTTGCGATTACCAATCATCCGAACGAAAAGACCCTAAAGGCAATCCGTCGCAATATACATCTCCTTCCACATAGTTTTCAAAACAATATCGAACAGCTACCGGGTGCGGCACTTTATCGCTTTTCACCAGCATCTTACTACGTTCTATCCATGCTTTGGCCGGGTAAAAAACTTTATCTTCGCCGGCTACCTGAAAGTTTTTCGATTCGAAACAGTTCTTGCCGCTGATCCACATATTGGCACGTTCGAAGCTGACAACTACGGTGTCGTTCTTTATTTCAATGCTTTTATAATAAGGACTTTCGCCATTCACGCCTTCCACTCCATACGTTTTAGTTAAAGCCAGAAGTGCCAGACGTTCACCTGCAACCTGTTTCTTTGCGGGATGAATACCTTTTTCCATTCCTGCATCCAGTAATACAGCCATACCGCTGTTAGCTACACGATGTTCAACTTTTGCCTGTGCCTCCCGGAGATATGCCGAATTTATCACTTCCTTTCCTTTTTCGGTAATAATCCCGTAATCATACGGAGCTATCTGGCAATAATAGAAAGGAAAATCCCCCTGTTTCCATTCGGCACGCCAACCGTTAATCAATCGGGTAAACATATCAGTATACGTATGGGCACGATTCCAGTTATCTTCGCCCTGATACCAAATCACTCCTTTCATGGTCATACCGATTAATGGATGCAACATACCATTATAAAGCACGGTCGGAGTACGGTTTTTAGATTTTATGTCGGCTTCCGTTTGAGGAATCTTCGCTTCCGGAAAGGCTTTCAGCCAGTCTGCCGTCATCCATGCTTCACAGGCGGAACCACCCCAGGCTGCTACAACCAACCCAACCGGAACATCTAATATTTCATTTACCAGTCTCCCGAAATAATAGGCTGTTGCACTGAAATCACGGACACTAACCGGAGTAGCTTCTTTCCACGAACCGATAACGTCATTCTGCGGAGTGAATGTAGAAGTACGTTTCACCGTAAACAGACGGATTTGCGGATTCTTGCTGTGAAGAATGTCCATATTGGCATTTTCTACCGGTTGGTTTTTGAAGCCTTTCATCGGCATTTCCATATTACTTTGTCCGGAACAAAGCCAAAGTTCGCCTATCAGAATATTATTCAGTGTCTTTTGGGTTCCATCATCAAAGGTCACAGTATAAGGGCCTCCAGCTTCGGGAGTAGCTACTGTCAGTTTCCATGCCCCATTTTTATCTGCTGTTGCTGCATATTGTTTTCCATTCCAACTAGTGGTCACTGTTACTTTTTTATGAGGAGTCGCCGTCCCCCAAAGGTTTGCATTGGTCTGTTGCTGCATCACCATACCATCTGAAAAAATAGCCGGTAGCTTTACTTCTGCGTGTGTTGACAGGCAGGCAGCAAGTAGAAAACCTGCCAACATTGTACCTGTTTTAATAATTGAACTTTTCATACTTTAGCTGTATTATAATGAATTGGGCACGGATTACATGGATTGCGCTGTTACTTTATGTAATACGATTCTCATAAACCGTGTAATCTGCGTAATCCGTGCCTTAAAAATCTATTTTATTCTGTGGTAGAAAAACTCAAAGGTCCGAGCAAGCCTGCCGGAAGCAACGTTTTCTCTGCCCTGCGATATTTTGCATTAGTCCAAATGCCATCAAACGGCGCTTTTCCTTCATCAACTCCTGTCAGTGCATTCGCCCAAGTATTTGTAACCTCTATTTCAAGCTTATTAATTCCTTTTTTCAGGGCACCTGTAATATCTGCACGATAAGGAGCTGTCCAGATTGTACCACAATCCACGCCATTCACACGAACGGTTGCCAAATTATAAACTGTTCCCAGATTCAGATAAATCTGTTGGTCTTTATTCGGTTTATTTTTCCAGCGGAAAGTGGTCTTATAGGTCGCTGTCCCCGAATAGTAACGTATCTGTTCATCCGATTCTTGGCTCCAGTCGAAAAGTTCTTTTCGTGTGAGCGTTTTTTTGTTAGCTGCAAAAGTTATAGTATATTCCTTTGCCTCCAAAGCTATGTTTAAAGGGGCTTTGGCGGTGTCTTTTTTCTCCTTTTGCAGTTGGAGAGAGGACTCTCCATAGCCTTCATCTACTCCCTCCGCAGGATATACGATGAATACGGACTCATTAGGAGCCAATGTGAGAGTAACTTCCGTCCGGTTTCCGTTGATACGATAAGAAGGATGAATATTCATCTCACCCGTCACCGGATTCCAACATTCCGGTTTCTTACCGTTAATACGCATACTTGCAGTAAACGTGCGTGTTTCGTCCTTTTGGTTGGCTACGAAATAGAGTTCGCCAAGTTCGCCACGACGATGCGTCCAGGCAATATCTTCCGGCACGATCATGTCACGTTCCAAGCCATACACGGAAAAATCTTCTTCTGTATAAGGTAAAGAAGGTACCAAAATGCCAGCTTCTTTTAATTCATTGATTTTCTTCTGCACTTTCGATGACAATACAGGCTCGGGATTCATTGGACGCGAAAGAGGCAGTACCAACACTTTATAACTTGCTCCACCCGGCAACGTTATTCGTCCGTTTTCTGCTTTCGCCAAACGAAGGATTGCATCTTTATTAAAACTATCGTATGCATATCCACGAAGCGGATTCACCCATTTCTCCGGATCAGCCATGTTAGCTGAATGGGTAACACCTACCGGGCGTACACGTAAAGGCTGTCCCTCATTGGCCAGACGGATGCGTTCACTTTCCACTCGTTCTGCACCGAAGATTCCCGGCAGAGAGGGAACCAATCGTTCCGGTAATATCGAACGCCTCGGCACTTCTTCACCTGTAAAGACTGCGATGTCTGTTACCGGATGTCCATATTGCAACAACGACTGGCAACGGGTAGCATATTCGGAAAAGGCTTTTGCGCCTTTATCCCACCAGGTCTGATCCCGTTGGAAGAAAAGTCCGATGCCATCCAATGTCATGCCAGGCTTGCGGTCCAGCCAGGGATTATGTACATATACATGGTAGAAAAGACGGTTGATTCCTAATGCATAATTACGATCCAACAAGGCTTTCAACATTCCGGGGTATTCATCCCACGTGCCACGCACTTCGGTGAATCCTTCAGCCTGAATTATATTCTTTCCGTAGATATGTGCTCCGCTAATAGCGTCGAGCATATCATTCGGTTTGTCATGTGTGGGACTGTTCAACCAAAATTCACCCATCGGAAGATCTACTTTTTGATAATGTAGTAGACCATCGCTTACCATCGTCGGAGCCACACATTCTGCCGAGAATTGGCAATCATATTCTTTCGCACAGTCCGCCAATACCTGATAGAACACATCTACGACGAGTTCTGATATGGTAGTACGTACGTCTCGCAGAATCTTTTCACTTTGTTCGACACTTTCCATCGGAATACCTGCCAATAGAGGTAGATAAGGCATCAAATCGTAGCCACGACGTTTCTGAAATTCAATAGCGAAACGTTTATTCCAGTTTTGGCTGCCACATTCCCAACTGTCGACATGCATATATTTCAGTACGCGACGAGCTATTTCGGGATTGGTCTTTACAAATGCCTGCGCAAACCAGTTATCGAATTGCTTCCGTACCGTTTTCGGGTTAAACTTATCACATTCCAATCCTTTTCCACCTCCCGCTGTCGCATTGGTATGCCCGGTAGCGGTATGTCCCATGCGAAGTAATTTCCATTTTCCTTTGGGGAGAGTGGCGGTCAATGTTTTTCCATTCGAATGACCGGTATATTGCTTTGTTAGATTGATGACTTGTGAAAGTGAATAGCAATCCTGTTTCCCGACTTCCTCTTCTTTAGTCGCTTGAGCAACACGCCATACCAGTCCGGCTTTTCCTTCCCATTGGTTCAGACGGGCTTCCCGGTGCAGGCGTAATTCTTTTATTTTCAGATTGGGCTTCCATTTGGCAGCATCCATATCTTCACTTCCCGGTTCGCTCCCTTCAGGAGCCCAGTAGAAACGGAAGAAACGGGCAGTAGTCGGAGGAATACTATGAGTTGAGTTCTCATCCGTATTCTGCCATCCCTGACGGGCAGGGACCAACTGCTTAACCAAACGATAATTCACTCCATCATCACTGGCCATTACTTTCAAGCGGTGTGCCTGATAATTATTACCATTTAAAACGATTTCGATGTTCCGGCAAGTGAAGGGTTGTTCGTATTCATACTGGATATAACAAGGATATGAAGAACGGATCACTCCCGCCGCATCCATATTCACTGTTTGAGCAGCTTTTACGTTTCCTGTCGTAGCTAGGTTGACACAGGTGATTTTTGCCTGCATCTCATCCGCTGCGTCTTCTACCGGCAAAGCGAATAATGCAATATCTTCATAATAGTTTTCATAGGCTTTCGGTTGTGGCAAGCGAATAGCCATCAGCTTTCCTCCGTTTACAATCGTATCGCTCCAAACCACTTTTTGCATAGATTCTTCAGGAGTAATCCAAGGGCCTCCCGCCAATGCGAAACCATCACAGATGTGCATTCCCAATTTCAGTCCCAAACGATCTGCTTCTTCCATGCTGAAACGCACCATCTCCCACCATTCGGGAGTTAGCTGCTGCGCCTTGCCATCGTATTGGGCGCCTTCATGAATACCTTTAATCGGCATCAGATAAGTACCTCCTAATCCGGCACGTTTCATTGCCTCCAAATCGGCTGTAATCCCTTCTTTAGACACGGCACCATACATCCAATACCAAAAAGTCCAGGGTTTTGCTTCATCGGAAGGACTTAAGAATTGATCGCGAAGCGAGCGTGTTTGCTGTGCATCGGCAGGGCATACGGCTGTCCATGCTAATAGAGAAAGTGCAAATATTCGTTGTTTCAGTCGGCTTTTCATTCCAGTCTATATTTTTACTTATAGATAAGACGAAAAACGGACTGTTTTGTACTCACAGTATTCTCCTTGCTCAAATTAAACTATTTAATTTCTTAGGCCAGATAGAATTGAAACGATAGTTTATCTATCTCTTCTGTAATAGTTCTTCAAACACTTCAAATACCCTTGAATATGAAGTGTGCGGATTGTTTATATCAATGGAGATGTTTCTTTTATTCTTTTTTCGCGTGCCATACTTATCGTTTTTTAGGAATAAAAATACCGCCCAGTGTTGGTTTGGCGCCAAATTTCCCTGCATTATATGCATTGAGAAACGAAACGCCATTGCGGATATTGAAGTCATCAAGTGAAAACAGGTCTGTTGAACCATCATCCTTTTTTTCTGTAAACCAGACTACATCTTTACGTAAATCCTCGGTGTCTAATGATTGGAGATTATGCGTACTGAAAATCAGCTGCGAATAAGTCGAATTAACCAAAAATAAGTTGATGAAATGGGCAAATAAATCCGGATGCAGCGAATTCTCAAGTTCATCAACAGGTATGATAGCATTTCTTTCAAGCAATATATTCAGAATAGTTCCCAAACCATAATAGCGCATTGTTCCTGCTGATTCAAGTATATCAGGCAGGTAATGAACAGAAGATGTTCCATTGGCTACAATCGTATGTTCAAATATCAAATCCGTATCTTTTTTATTTTTCTCATTTTGTTGAACATCAAAACCGGATATATTAAAATCTGCACGGTGCAGTAAATCTAATAAAAAGGATTTATTCTCCTTCTCTGCTTCCATTTCTCCTGTTGTCCATGTTTTCAAATCCGTTTGGGGCAAGAGTATAGGCAACCACTGCTTCAGGAAATAGTTATAGACACGTTCTAATTCAGGAAACATAAAGTTAGCTGTAGCATAAGCTGAAACAACACTCATATTACTAAGTGTATTTACCTGCAACTTTTCCTGCTCGGCCACATTGAGTTTGACTTTGCTTCCTAATCGGATATGAGTGATTCCATTAATGGTCTCTCGGGAGAATATTTCGGCTGGTTGCTTACCGGGATAATATTTAAGTGTTTCTTTTAGGACAGCACTATTATCTACTTCAAGATAATAGAGATGCTTCATATTGTTTACAAAAAAAGTCAATTCAAATACTCCACATTCTTTCTTTGTCGTATCATCCAAGAGAAACGGAGTAAACCCGATAGGCTGCATTTTGTTTATCTTAGGAGAAATGGCTATTTTTCGTATGAAGTCAAGTGCCAGCAATACGTTAGTCTTTCCTGAAGCATTAGCCCCATAGAGGATACCGAGTTTTAATACTTTCGTATCGTTGATAGTGGTACAGTAATATTCTTCTGAAATCTTATCTGCAGAGGCTTCAAAACTTAATATCTGCCAATCCTTAGCTGATCTGAAATTTCTAAATTTAAACTCTAAAATCATACTCCAATATATTAAAAATGCGACTATTTTGCAAATATAGCATTTTAAGCTATTTATTCCACATTTTAATCTATTCTTTTTTAGCTATAAAAAAAGGTGCACCTCCTTTCCTACTCTTGGAAGAAGGTGCACCACACAAACAAAACAAACAATAGACGACCTTCACAGGCGGTATTTCATATATAACTCAACTAATTATAAATCAATTTCATTTTTAACATAAATTCTCTCCCTGTATTCAGACGGAGTCATACCGGTATGTTCACGAAAGAATCTTGTCATAACAGAGTTCGACTGGAAGTTCGTGCGTGAGGCCACTTCTTTTATTTCAAGGTCAGAATCCCGTAAAAGAGCCTTTATTTCAAGAAGGGAGTAATCTATAATCCAGTCTTTTGCCGAACGACCGCTCATATCTGTAATTACCATTGTAAGATGCTTGGCGGACACACACATCTTTTTCGCATAAAACGCAACATCCCGACTTACGGTATGAAATTCGATCACCAAACAAAAAAAGTCGAATAAAAGTTTTTCCTTACGGGTGTATTTTACTAATTCGGCAGCTTTCGGATTTCTTTTATAAGCCACATATATATCCCAGTAGAAAACACGTAATAACTGCATGATAGACTCCCGTCTGAATAAGTTGCGGGGTAAGTTGATACGAAAAATCAAAATATTGCAAAAGTGAATGAAACGTTGGCACTCTTCATCGTATAGCGGAGTACTGAAATTTTTCCGCATATAGAAAAAGAAATCAAGCGTAGGTATACATATCCCGCTTATTGTATCCATAAACAGGCTTTTGGGTACTTTTAGAAACGTCATTGAAAAGTCACTGCTAATCTCCGTGACAGAAGCCAGCTGAAAAGGGAAAATGACTACCAGATCATTGGAAACAATCCGTCGTTTATTACCAAAAACATTGAATAACGCACTTCCTCCCGTGCATACCCCATTTATCCCTTCTTCAAGATACATAGGATTTTCATCAAGAGGTAAATCGTCAATTTTAGTATAGACGTTAAACTCTTCTGTTTCCAATATATTATCGAATACTTTATCCTGCTTATATGGCTGGTTCTTTTCCATGGACTGCTATTTATCAATTATGTTGTTTGCCGTTATTTTTATCATACGGATGTCAGTCGTGCCATTTCGATTGAGCAAACTGTACCACCAAAGATATGGGAAAGATGTATAAAAAACTTTCTTTATCTTTCATCAAAATCATCAGTGCCAGGAAATATTCACCTTCATTAATATCAGGAACTGTCATATAAATCTTATCGTCCGAATATTTATGGATATCGCCACATTCTATTAACATTCTGTCATTTACGGAAGAGACAAGGTATAGATTGGTACTTTCCCATGTCAGCATATCCAGGTTCTGTCCGGTGATAATAATGGGAGCTTCCGGTGTAATGGTCCCATTACGCCTTTCATTTGAAGGATCATATATTTCTTTGATGACAGGAAACGGCGCTCCTTCAATCATTAATATTTCGGCTTTTATCGTTTTCATTTGATTGATCAGTTATTTTGTATCTTTTGTAAATGAATGAGCAAACTTATATTTCTATTCTATGGAATATCCCGGATGCAACGGAGATAATAGGAGCTTGCCTTGAGATCTCTGGCAGACTTATATTTCACTCTTGTCGCATCAGGATAAATTGTCATTGACCATGCTTGAGAAGAAGTTGTATTTTCCGTCGCTAACCAATAGGTGGTTGGTTTTATGTCAGATAAGGCAAATGCTTTACAATCGGTACCTTGGGTAGCTGTGGCCTCTAATTCCTTATAATAAATCATAATCAGGCTTCCTTCACGCAGTGTAGGTATCCGCCATGTTCCCGGAGCGTCCTGACCGTCTTTCCCCCGATACATTGCGCATCCCTTGGGAACAGCAATATTCTTCTCCGTACTATAACTATTACTGTTTGCCGTAGCAAGATAGCCATTTGCCGTAGCCCAATTCATTGTTTGCGTTCCACTGTCTTTTCCCTCGCTATCATTGCCATCGCTATATACGATATCCGGAGAGACTATAAAAAATGCAGATACAGTCTTATTGATTTTGCCTGCCTCAGACATGCTATCTATATGCCGGATAATCCTGTCTGTATAAACAGGGTTGCCCTCACTATCGGTAATAGGATTCGTATTTTGACCAGTCGAGGTGTACTCGTATAATTGAATGTTGTTATAAAAGACAGCACTTTTATCTCTGATCCTTTGTTTAGGCAAATCTTTCGAATTAATAGCCGCATACTTGTTTCCTCTTAAATCTTCATAGACTTCTATTGTCTGGGAATATCCCTTTAGCAAGATAAAAAGGGATGCGAAGATTATGACAGTTATTCTTTTCATTTTATTCTTTATATTTTCATTTTATCATTAATAAGTAACGGAAGGGAGAGGGATGTCTCTTACACACCTTGCACCACCCTCAGTCTTATAGTAAGAGTTAAGCCCGTAATACCACCTTTTGGCAGAAGTACCTCCATCTTCTGTAATTGTTTGCCCGCTGCTGGCATCTAATAGACTGCCGATATAGAGGCCAATCAGTTGATTGGATGCCGGTAAATACCATTTTAACTCCTCCCCTTCTATTTGTCCGTTTCCATCTTCATCCCGGTTCTTATCATAGCAAGCCCTTGCACTAAACGTACTAGCCGGGTGTTGATATTGATATAGCAATATATGTCCGGAAGCATCTTTCTGCGGGACAGGTATATTACCACTCCAAGTAAGGTTCTTTATATTCTCGGCCAGGTTTACCGTCGCGTTTTTTCCATAATACACGTCATCCGTCCCGTATGAATGAGCAGCTGTCACAATCCCATCGTAACCATATTCCACTTTACCCGATGATACGTCATACTGGTATACACTACGTTGCGGTCTGTCATGCACCAATCCCATTGTATAGTTTCCGTCAGTGTCTCTTTCTCCTCCAAAACACCCGGCATATACTGCCGGGCGCTGGTCCAGTCTGAATATATGGAAAGTTTGCAATGTTTCTCCTTCACCCTCTGGCATAGTAGTTACTTTAATGTATAAAGAACGCTTTCCTAATTTATCGGATTCACCCGGGTCAACCAGTTTGCCGTCATCATCATAAATGTATTCCTTATTATAGAGATAAAACTTCACCTGAGTGGGAAGTATGGAACTTGCCGTAACACGGGTATCCAATGGCTCTTTAACATTATTGAATGCATCCGTATAGTTGGAAGAGGAAGACAGGAGGAGCCAACTGCTTCCCTTATCGGCTCTCTGCGTACAATCTTCGTCAGTATATATTTCCACTTCCACTTTCCTTCCTTGAGTCTGTATAACTATCGGGCGGACACTATAAGCTGCATCCAGGTCATAAGTGGCACCCGTTTTGTTGTACAGGGTGCTGAATGACGCCCCAGAAGCCTTTACGTTAAGGCTGGAAAAAAATTCCACATACTGGCTGATGGTATATGCCCTGATCCGTTCATCGTTCTTCGCCGAGTTTATCTCTGCGTTTATGGCAGTACGCAAATTATAAAAATGGTTGGGTTCCACATCGAAGTTATTGGTGTTATTATTCCCAACATATATCTGGTAGATCGCGTATTCATTTGTTCCGGTAGTAGGGTATGCCCATGCCTCTATCTGCGTGCCCAGTGGCGGCGCAGCACCTGAAGGCACCTTATTGACCACTTTGTAGTAGCGCTGGCTTTCACTTAGAATAGTTGTAACCGTCCCTTGCCGATTCTGCGCTACATACCATGTTGCCGAGTAATAGCCATTGGAATCGGGCTCACCCAACTGATCCATTTCAAATGTGGCGTATGTATCCGCATCGGTATTTTTTTTAAGATTGGTGAGCCGGATAGTATTGTTCACATTCAGCAATTTCAAACCTTGTAACCGGTAATTTTCCACCTCGAACTTGTAACGTAAGGTAACGCGTGCCATCAACCTCTCGATTTCGATGCCTCCTACAAACCCGGCCGGTTTGTTGTATTCTACCAGACCACGCTTACCACCGTCGATGTCCACCACAGTGACACCTGACACTTCTCCGGCCAGCGGTACTTCATCATCTGCGGTGATAAGCGATTGGGTATGCCCTTCTACATTAATAAGATAGTCAAAACTCCAATTCTTGAGTTCATCAAGAGTGCTCACTCCGCTCATATCATAGTTAAGTTTAGGGCCTAATACCAACAGGTACAAGGTTTGATTCTCTGATACTACGAGGGGGACGTCTATCGTCATCAAATCATTTATGGCTGTTACTGCATCACTCAGTTTATGAGGATTTCCCTTAATGGAACCGTGCTCATCGAATTGGAAAAGCCAAAGGTTGTGTAACTTGGTCGTGCCGTCAGATATCCGGGTAGTTACCTCATGTGGTTCTTGTCCTTGTTCCAAAGCCACTGTAAACGACAACCCGGAATCGTTCCTATCCCTAAAAAGCGACTTAGCGGCGGAATATCCGCTCGTTGATGCAGGCTCTACAGCGGGGGGGAATACCGACTTTCAGGCTGACCATAACCACCTTACCGGTAGCGTCACCGGGACCGTACTCTACCAGTTTATCTTTTGCACAGCCCACGAACGCCAGCAACAGCAAGGTAGTGCAGGCTGCCCGGAAATATCTTTTATATTTTGTTCTTAGGTTCATATCGTATATGTTTATTATCAAATTTTCATCCAGGGAGAGGACATCAGTAGCCGTTTTGCGTAATTGACGGACTGCCGAGAGGAACTGTCACTCCGGTATCTTTCGCCAGTAGAATATTAACAGTAAGATTGATAGAACTCGGACTGCTGTTCTCTGGAATTTCTATCGAGACAGAATAACTATACGTATTCGGTTCAGTATTCACTTTAGTACTGAGACACTTTTGGACGCCTCCATAAATAACCTGCAAAAACAGTTTTCCGGCAGGTATGGAGATATCCGTCGGAGTAAGCTGGATACTCACCGTATAAGTACCTCCCGTTTGAGATATATTACCCAGACTACTTAATCCGGTAGTAGCACGTAAATCATATCCGCTTTGCGAGACGGTGAGCAGTATGCTCCTTGTCTGTCCGTCCAAACCGACTCCTTCCACCTTCACTCTGAATGAACGCGGTGAAGCACTTTCTTTACGTTTGACGTATACAGGGATATTTTCCGTATTGCTTCCGTGGGTCGTATGTACGATGGTGCCATCCGATGCGAACGAGAAATCAGTAGGCTCCGCTGTTCCCGCACCTTCTCCCGTGACAAGCGTTGCCGTCCAATAAGGCACATTGGATTTTATACCGAAATAAGCTTTTACACCTTTTTCGGTTCCCTGATAAGTAGGACTGGAGATGGCACCCGCCTCCATCTTGCTTTCCGGTATTTCATTGCGCACGCAGCGAATCATATAGGCACTTTGCCTGTCCTTGCCACTTTGGAAACTTGCACCCGATGAATTACCGGAGAATTCGAATACCGAAGCGTCGTCGTTCCAATACCATCCATTGGAATGGTCCCCCTGAGATACACCGCCCGCGTCTCTATACCGGTTATGCGGGGAAAGCAGCCAATGGAAAGAAGGATAACCGTATGAATTATTCTCGTTATCCGATGCCGCTATCAGGGCTTGGTTTTCATTCGGAGTAGCCATGTGCCACTGCCCGTTATCCACAATGTTTTGAGCCTTGATCTGGGTTTCGGAAAGTCCGGCCAACTTGCAGGGATCTCCCACCCCGGCTTTAACTTGGTCTACGGTGTTATTTGCAGGAATTCCGTCTGTGTTTAGGTAGGGAATATCTGTCCACCCGCTGATGCTTAAGGGATCGTATGAACCGGGATACCAGAGTACATCGTTCAATGCACTGGCATTGGTAGGAGCTATAAAACCCTCACCCGCACTTGTGCCGCTGTGCACGGCTATCAGGCTGCCATATTTGAACAATACATCCTTATATCCCGTCTCCGAATGATATGCTTTCAGTATACCTGAATAAACGCTGACATCATTCCAGATATTCACATTTCTGGATGTATCGGCAACCGCGTCATAATCTGCTGCCTTGTCACTCACTATGACCAGTCCGTCGATAGGTTTCCAGTTGATGGTGATATCATGTTCCTCCATTGCCACTATTTCCGCATATAACCCCATTGCACCCATACCGGTAATGGTGGCGTATATCTGATAATGGTTGTTTCGTGTCAGATTATAGTTTTTGGGAGGCTCTTGACCGATATTCAAGAGGTAAACGCAGTTCAGCACCTGAGAACTTCCGTTTTTAAGTACGCACTGCGCGTCAATCTTAAGGTAGGTTGCCTGAGAAGCATTTTCAGGTTGGGATAGCAAGTGTTCAGGAATATATGTGGCAGGAATTGTTATAAAATCCACTGTGTCAGGAATAGTATAGTTATTATCTTTTATAATATAATCGCCATTTTTGTCAAGCTCGCCTGTTCCTGATATCG
>OGSD01002549.1_pt1 | contig 15088 bp, 26 predicted proteins | sample 1553571 | NCBI WGS metagenome assembly OGSD01 (sample SAMEA2580072, study PRJEB22360) | human gut metagenome | biome: human gut; feature: human-associated habitat; material: faeces | place: Denmark | collected 2008/2010 | reverse complement strand
CGCTTCAAATAAATACCTTGCGGAATTTTGTCAATGCAGTGAAAGTCAAATATCTAAAAGTATATCCAAATTGATAAAATACGGCTACTTGCAATGTTTATCGTTCAATGGTAGACAGCGAGTTTTACAAAGCAGCCTAGTAAATATTACAAGGCAGAGTAGTAAAATTTACGAGGCATACTGGCAAAATTTACGACCAATTAACAAAGAAGATAAACAAAACAATAAAGAAAATATATATATAGGTCAAGTTGCGGAAATCATTGCGTATTTGAACGACAAATTGCACACAAAGTACTCGGCGAAATCAGCGGCTAATACTCGATTGATAATAGCAAGGCTAAAAGACGGCTACACGGTCGAGAACTTCAAAACGGTAATTGACAAGAAATATAGCGAGTGGAACGGAACTGAATTTGCGGCGTACTTGCGTCCTCAAACGTTATTCGGAACAAAATTCGATAGTTACCTAAATGAGCCGATACGAAAGAAAACGCAAAACAAGACAAATGCGGTCGGTGGCGTAGAGATAGAGCGTAGGCAATACAGCGACGACGAGATGAACGGCTTGTTTACAGACTTAGATTAGAGGGGCGTAATGAAAAGAAAAATCAAAAATATAGACTTAGTTGCATTAGAAGATGCATTGTTGGCTAAATTGAACCTTGAAGAAATATCGGTGATTATAAATGCGTGTAAAACCAACCTTAAAAAAGCTGCCAAAGGGGAGAATGGTCTTTGTTTTGGCATTGGCGATTTCGTGAGCTGTGGCGAAAAACGTTTCTTCGTTCATTGGAAGTGGGATATTGACGAAGAACACGATTACTACGTGACTGGTGTAGAAATAACAGAATATGCGCTAACTAAGGAAGGAAAAATCGAAAGCAAGCTAATAGCGAGGCTTGGATATTGGGAGGAAATAAATGTATCAATTAAGCATTTTTGACGGCGAGCAACCGTTTAAAATAGACAAGCCTATACGTTTGATAACGCTTTTTAGTGGCTACGACAGTCAAGCTTTGGCGTTGAAGTACCTCGGTGTGCCATTTGAACATTACCGCACTTGCGAGTGGGCGATACCGTCAATACAAGCATTGCACGACTTGCACTTTGCAGAAGATACGACGGACTACTCGGACGGCATGAGCAAACAAGAACTTGTTGCAGAACTTGCGAGATTGGGTATAAGCGCAGATTACAATGAGCCGTTATCGGCGGTCAAAATCAACCGTTATGGCGAGCAAAAATTGCGAACAATCTACAACAACATAAAGTCGGCGCACAATATGGTATCAATCGTAAATGCGAAAGGCAAAGACCTTGGTGTTGTTGATACGGACAAGTACTGCTACATTATGACATACTCGTTCCCTTGCCAAGATTTGAGCAATGCTGGACTGCAAAAGGGAATGGATAGAGGAAGTGGCACACGTAGCGGTTTGCTGTGGGAAGTCGAAAGATTACTCAAAGAAACAAATGAGCTTCCGCAAGTCCTACTCATGGAGAACGTTCCGCAAGTCATCGGCAAGAAAAACATCAGTGCATTTGCTGAATGGATAGCGTTTCTCGACAGTTTAGGCTATCACTCCAAATGGGAAGTTATAAACGCAACAGATTACGCCGTTCCGCAAAACCGTCAGCGTTGTTTTATGGTAAGCGTTCTCGGCGACCACTTTTATAATTTTCCGAAAAAAATCGGCAATACCCGGAAGTTGCGTGATTTGCTCGAAGATAACGTGTCTGAAAACTATTATTTGTCCGAAAAAATATTGCAGTACTTTATTAAACACACGGAAGAATGTAAGGAAAAAGGGCAAGGCTTTGCGTTTATTCCTAACGACGGGGGGGGGATTGCACGAAGTGTGACGACACTTGCCGGCAACAGAATGGACGACAACTTTGTTGTATTATCAGCGACTATGGAAAACGATTTGAAAAATTGACAAATACTGCATATTGCATAATGGCTCGTGATTACAAAAAACCGGGCAAACAAGCAACAAACGGGGTAATTGTATGGAAAAAGTAAAACGCTGTATATGCGTAGGGATGTTGGGAGGCAAGTACGAAACATTACACGACCAAACAAGGCGAGTGTACGATATTGACGGGTGTGCGCCAACGCAGCATACCGTAGGGGGGGCAACTTGGAAACTAAAATTATTGACACGACGGAAGCTGTCGAGAGCGATTATAAAGTGCGTAAACTTACCGAAAGAGAGTGCTTCCGCCTTATGGGTGTAAAAGACGCAGACTTTGACAAATTAAGTCCTAATCAGTCTAAAAGCAAGTTATACCACCTTGCCGGGGACAGCATTGTAACAACGTGTTTAATGGCGATATTCGGGCAAATGCTCGATGTTGATTGGGAAGAGAAGATAAGAGAGGTGACAAAATGACAGAAGCCGAAGAATTTAACCGCAGTCAAGCGAAGATATTTGAATTATTCGATAACGAAGATATTGAATTTATGTTTGAACCGGAAGAATTTGAAGATTGGGTAGAGCATACAGAGAGCATCCGAGGAAAGAAACGGACAAAACATAGCATTCACAGCACGGTAGAAAGTTGTCGTAGCGCATTTATAGGAATGAACGGATATTTGTCAATACAAAATTTGAAAGCATACAAGCGAGATATGCTGGATAACGATAAAGCACCGTCCACAATCAACAACAGGCTAAACGCATTAAGCAACTACGCAAAATTTTTGGCGGAAAAGTACAACAACAAGTTTATTATGAAGTTGCAAGTGCCGAGGTTATCGATACAGCCGAAACAATACGTTGAAAATGTAATCAGCCGAGCCGATTACGACTTCCTTGTAGAAGAAGCGAAGAAAGAGAAAGACCCGAATTTGTATCTCGGCATACGCATAATGGGAACGACGGGCGTGCGGTTTTGCGAACTTTTGCAAGTGAAAGTCGAGCATATAAAGCACGGGTACATTGACGTGTTGGGTAAGGGCGCAAAGAAACGCCGTATATACTTTCCCAAGAGAGCAAGAGAAGAACTACTTGATTTTCTGTCGAAACTCGACGGTGGCGATAGTGGATATGTGTTGCGTTATTGGCGCACAAAACAGGGCGAACAAACGGGCGCATATGAGCAAAACACGAGAGACTGCGGAAGTTTCCGAAATACGCAAATTTTTCAGCGTTCGTTCCAAAAGAAGTTGCAAACACTTGGTAAGAAGTTGGGTATGGACGAAGAAGTAATGCACGCACACGGTTTTCGCCACTTTTTTGCGAAAGAATTTTTGAAACACCGTTGCGACATTTCGTTGCTTGCGGACTTGCTCGGACATAGTAGTTTGGATATAACAAGAATTTACCTAAAAATGACGAGCCGTGAACACGCGGACGTAATAGACGAAGTAGTGGAGTGGTGAGGCGACAAAATGACAGAAAACGAACTTTTGGTAGCAAAAGACGAAATGTTGCGAAAGATAGCAAAACGGCTCGGACAGGGCGAGCCACCGTGTGATAGTTGCCACTTTATTGACGAAGTTGCGGAATTTTGCGACGAGCAATATTGTAACGATTTGTGCAAGCCGATGGAGTGTTGGTATAAGGTGCTGGGAAAAATAGTGGGGGAGTGACAAATGGATAAACAAGAAATAATTTGCGGCATAGTGGCGATAATAGTTATCGTAGCTGTTGCGATAGGGTGGATAATGTTTTCGAATGCACAATATCAAAAAGCGGAAGAAAATCCACCGTCCGAATTCGACATAGAAGAAGAACTTGAAGCCCACTTGGGGTCAACTGACGTGATAATAATTGACAGCGAGCAAGACGACGGCTTACTACTTGTAAAAGTTTGGGCGAACGGTGGCATACATTTGGCTACATACAAAATCAAAACAATAGTGCAGTTTTATTACTATTGGAAACTTGTCGATGTTAAAATGATTGGTGTAGGCGAAAGACCATAAAGGGAGAATATTATGAAAATTACTAAAACGCAACTAATCACGGACGAGAACGACGTACCAACTGGCATAAACTTGGACATAGAAATTGGCAAGGGCGACGCAGTAACGCCTATGTGCGCTTTGTTTGAACTTCAAGATTGGTACTGCAAGACAGGAGTGAAAAACAAAGAACTTGTTACAAAAGGAGTAAGCGGTGCTAACGTTGTGGCAAATCCTCGTATCCTCGGATATACTATTGAAATAAACATTTGGAACCAATATCAGTCTGCGGAAAGTCAGCGTTTTGAAGATGTGGCGTTCAAATTGGCAGATTTAGTTTGTGAAGAAGCGAGGTGTATTTATGGAAATTAAAGCAACTGAAAAATTTACAGACTTGGCGTTTAAGACCACCGCCACGCTTGTGTAGGAAGGGTATTCTATCGATGTAGCCGTACGTATAGGCAAGCGAATAGAGGCTATCGGTCAACTTTTTGTCGGAAGAGAATATAATAACGAGTATAAAACAATAGCATTCCTTGTGTATTGCGTAATAAACGTTGAGATAGATATAAAATTCAAAAACGGGACGATGACTGCGAAATGTTGTAGAGTATTTGACGGTGAAAAGGCGACGACGATTACTCCGTCATTGGCATATTAAAAAACTTTCAAAAAGTTGCGAAAAACAGTTGACAACAGCCTACGCAAGTAGTATAATAAGGGTGTAATCAAGGAACGGGAAACACCCGAAAGGAGCAGACAATGCAAGATTACGAAAAAGCGGCAGTAATCGACGGCGAGGCAATATACAAAGATAAAGACGGATTTTTCTTGATAGGGCATTACCCCAGCACGAACGGCAGTTATTACGCTATACCCGTAAGGCTCGGCAAGACGGCGCAGGAAGTTGAAACAGCACTTGCGGATTATTTCGATTGGAATTACAGAGCGTGGCACGGCGAAATGAACACTATTCTTGAAGCGCAAGAAAAAGTTCAGAAATTAAAGTAAAAACAAAAGCCGCGCCTGCGCGGATAAACGCAGGCAAAGGAGAATAACTATGAAAAATTACAACGTAAGCATTGATGATAACGGCGCAGGATTTTTAGTAGTCATAAACAAAGGGACAGAACAAAGATTTGTTGTTGCAACGTTCGACACACTCGGCGAAGCTTGGAAACATATCGAATGGATGTACCAAATTGAATGTCAATTGTTTACGGTGGGGAAAAAGCAAGTGCTTGTCACAGAGTGGATAGCAGGAATGCACAAGGCAGGTTATCTCGAATGAACAAGATTAAGAAGCCCGACGTCATAAAGCAATATGGCGTCTTAAAGAGGATAATTGAAGAACATGAAACGTATATAGCAAATTTGATAAATGCGGAAATTGAAGCGGAATACGCAGGCGATGTTGCCAAGCAAAGAGAATTGTTGTACGTGGAAGCGAATTATCAAGAACTTGTAAACTTGTTGTATGATGTCGTCGGGTTTATAGAGAGCAAATGGTTTGAATAAAGGAGAATATTGAAATGTTGGTAAAGTACGAATTGAAACACGGAACGGTAGAAGCGGAAATCACGAGGGCGCAAGTGTTGGAATACGTGGCAAGCGAGATAAGCTTTTGGAGCGGAATGATAAAGTTGGATAAATTTTCCAAAGAGCAACAACAGCTTGTGACTACGGCAATAATGACGGGTCTTGAAAAGCTCGGTGGCGACGAAGAAGAAATCTGCAAAGCCGTGGGTATTGATATCGACGAAATGCGTTGGGAACTTGCGAAAGACGTGTTGAGCGAAGAAGATTTTGCCGATTTGGCGGAGTGAGGTGAGGAAAATGTCGGAGTTATTGGAGAAACTGAAACGTTACAATTACGCTCACGATTGGCTTGAAGCACAAGGCTTTAAGCCTGTGAGAGCGTATGGCAAGTACGTGCTTATTACGGTAGACGGCGAGTTGAAAGACTACAAGGACTTTGCGGAAGCGGCGGAAGCGCAGGGGTGGAAGTATGAGAGAGATTAAGTTTCGTGGCAAACTTAAAACGACGGGCGAGTGGGTATACGGCGACCTCGTGCGGTTGCAGGACGGCGAAAACACGATAACGGCAATCTACTACAAAGGCGAGGTGGAGCCGAAGTCTGTCGGACAATACACGGGTTTTACCGATAAGAACGGCAAGGAAATTTACGAGGGCGACATTTTGGAAAATTACGACCAAGCGTTGGTTATATTCCGTGACGGTACGTGGAAGTTGGAGTGGCTAACGGGTTACACCGCGAACGACTTGAACGAGGGTTTTGACGAAACAATGGAAGTTGCAGGAAATGCGTTCGACTGGGGAATAGATTATGACAAATAAAGACTACAAGCGACTGACAATTTGGAACGAAGAATTACAAAGACCGTGTATGAGTGCTGATAGCAGTAATGAACAGACAGTTGATATTGTAGCGAGACACGTCGACCGTCTTTACGAGTTAGAAAATGCAATCGAAAACGGCACATTGGTGTTTCTACCATGCAAGATTGGCGATAAAGTGTGGTTTCTAAATGACTATGGGCGTTCGCCACGTATTGAAGAATACGTCGTTGATTCAGTCGAGTTTCTAAAAGGTGGTGGGGTGCGTTGTGGAGTTCATTCCAAAGGCGAACCAATGGGGTTAATAAGCTTCTCGCTTAACGCTATCGGTGATTATCTTTTCACAACCAAAGAAGCCGCCGAAAAAGCGTTGGAGGAAATGAAAAAATGAAAGCAGTGCTAATATCAATACAGCCGGAATGGTGTGAAAAAATCTTTCGCAAAATTGGCACAGACAAAAACGGAAAACCGATATACGAGAAAACAATCGAGGTTCGGAAAACAAAGCCGTCGATACCTACACCTTTTAAGTGCTATATCTATTGTTGCAAAGCAAAAAGTCAATGGCGATACAGCGGTTATGAAGGGGCATACGAGAACAGCGAGGGCGAGATTGTTTATGCTCAACAGCACGTAATCGGAGAGTTTATCTGCGATAAGGTTGACGAATATAAATTCCACAACGGGCTTACCGAATTCAATTCAATGGGTTTGCCGTTGAGAATTTACGACTCTTACTTGATATTTGCAGATGACTATAAGTCAATGTGCTTATCGTATGACGAAGTGAAGAATTACGGCAAAGGCAAAACCCTTTACGGCTGGCACATCACGGACTTGAAAATCTACGACAAGCCGAAAGCACTTTGGCAATTCTACAAATGTGGTGCAAAATCGTTTAATGAATTATGCGATACGGGAGAAATATGTGAGTATTGCAAATACTCCTCGCACGGCTTATATCTTTGCGAAGGTAGGTTTTGTGACGAGACGTATAAGGTATATTTAGATAACAACTTTGCTTTATCCCGACCGCCGCAAAGTTGGTGTTACGTACAAGAGTTGGAGGAGTTGGAAAAATGACAAATAGACAATGGCTTGAAACGCTAACTGACGAAGAGTTTGCAAAGTGGCACCAAACGGTCGGGTGTGGGAGTTGTATGCATAACCCCGAAAAAGGTTTTTGCAATAATCTTAGCGACATCGCATCGTTTGAAAAAGACTGTTGTGTTGACGGAACAGTAAAGTGGCTGCAAGAAGAACATAAAGGAGAAGTAAAGTGTTAGAACTAAAAGAAGTACGAAAAGAAGAAACGAGCAAAAAGCGGATGTTGTACCGCCTAATGAAAGCAGGCAAAATAAAATGTTTTTACGGCGAGGACGGAGCGTATATGTATGACGTTGCTGAATACGAAGCGTGGGCAAGAATGCACAAAAAGTATGGACATTGCCAAAGGAGCGAGAAATGAACAAAGAAAAATCGGACAAAATGCGAAACGAAAACATGCAGGCGCAAATCAAAATAAATGCGCTAAATGCCCGGTGCGAACGCTTGGAACAGTTGGCGTTACACCGTGAGCAAGACTTAAAGATTGTGCTGTTAGCGTTCCGTGAACATCTGCTCGGCGAGGGAGTGGCAGAAAACGAAGTTCAGGAAAAAATGACGGCAATGGTAAAAGCAACAACGGAAAAACTGATTGCGGAGGTAAAAGGCGATGAAACGGAAAATAACGGCGATTAGCATTGCGCTTGTGTGTTTGTGTATGCTCGTATGTTTTGCGGCTTGTGGGGCAAATGTGGGCGTAGAAACAGTAAGTGCAGACGAAAAGAAAGAAATCGAGATTGTCGCAAATGACAAGACAACGATTACCGTACAAGAATTGACCTATGACGGTTGGCGAATAACTGAAACGGTGAAGTCGGTGAAGTGGTCGGAGAACGGCGCATTGGTGACAATCACCTACGCAAATGGTACCACTGTTATTACATCAGCAAGTAATTACATCGTAAAAATTTATGTAAACGAAAACTAAAAATAGGGTTGACAATACCAAAACGTGTGATATAATAGTATTGTCAAGAAGTAGCGATAAGGGACGACCGAACAATGGTGCGTTCCTATTGCGCTATTCTCCCCTCTTTTGCGCAATTGCTATGCTTGGCTGACCTTCCTGATGGGCGGTTTGCGGAGTTCCGTTGAAAAATTCCGCACCATAAACAACGCTTTCCTCGGTAATGGGGGGGCGAGGAGCGAATATGGACTACAAAAAAGACGTTGCGCCTGACAATGGGGGCGAAGAAAATCAAGACGAGGATGACGGTAAAGGTGGCAATCACGGAAATACGGGTTTGCCGTTCGGACTATGTGCTAAGTATGGAATATCATTGCCGGAGGATGCAACGCCTCGTGATGCGTGGAATGCGTTAAAACAGAGAAAAGGCATAGACCCACCGTGGAAAGACGAGGACGGCAAAGACAAGTCGGATGATAAGGACGAGGACGAAACTCAACCCAAAGAGCAAAGCGAAGAAGAAAAATTTGTAATAAGTAGTTTGGAACGGTATGGCGTAGAAAAACAAGAGGTAAAGAAAGGCAAAAAATTATCTTCCGAAGATATTGTCGAAAAGATTGCAGGCGGCGACTTGACAGACGGCTCCTGCGCTTCGTTATGTTTAGCATATATAGCCAATACATTAGGTTATGATGTGACAGACTATCGAGGCGGGAAAAGCCAAAAAGCTTTTAGTAGTTGGATAAAAAGATTAGCCCTTGCGCCAAAGGTCGAAAGTCGAGTTGTGAAAGGCTACTCGGATATAAACGCCGCATACGAGCTGTTGCGCAAAATGGAAACAGGTAAAGAGTATATGCTCATTACAGGTCGCCACGCCGCAATGGTTAGAAAGCAAGGCGACGGTTTTGAGTATCTAGAATTGCAATCAGGCAAAGAGGGCGGAAACGGGTGGAAAGAACTCAATCAACTAGTGCTCTCGTGGAGGTTTGGAGCGCGTAAGCGAGGCAAATACGAGTTTTCGACAATATTGTCGGAGGCTAGCAAGTTCTCTAATATAGATTTGCCAAGGATTTGCGCGTATCTACAAACGGCTACTGATAAACAGGAAAAGGGGGACAGAGGAAGTGAAAAGTGATTTATATAAAAACAAGCCTACCGACATGGTTATGTGGCTTGAACCGACGGGAAACAAGGTAGGAGAGTGGCAATTTACATTCGACGGCGAAAAGTTTTTTAACCTTTTTGCTGATTATCCAAGCAAACTTACCCCGGGACAAAAAGAAATATTTGATAAAGAAAATCCCGAGTGGAAAGAATTTTTTGCAGATAGGAGCTAACAATGAAACTAACCCCGAAACAGCAGGCGTTCTGTGAAGAATATGTCGCTAACGGGGGAAATGCAACGGCGGCGGCAATCAGCGTAGGATATTCTAAGAACTCAGCTAAGGTGATAGGGTATGAGAACCTCACCAAACCATACATAAAAGAGTATATCGCCTCGTTAAGCAAACCTATTCAAGAAAAGCGGATAGCGACGGCGCAAGAGTTGTTAGAAATTCTCACTGAGATAATACAGAACCCGCACGAGAAAACTGTTGACAGATTGAAAGCAATCGGAATGTTGGGCGACTACCGTGCGCTGTGGGATGGTACGAAATCGCAAGACGAGCGAGCGGACAACAAGTGCGAGATAACAATAGTGGGCGGTGATAGCGATGCCGACCAAAATTAGGTATCTTGCGCAGTATACTCCCGTACTTATCCACAAGAAGCACGAGAGCCGTTACTCGAAAGACGAGATTACACGCAAGCTATTGAACGGTGAGGATGTTGACCCGAGAGAAATCGGTATCGACGAAATCATTTGCGTTAGTGGGCGTGTAAGTGGGAAAACCCACCACGGCGATATAGCTACCGTCAAGGACTTGTATGACGGTATAGGCGATGTGTGGTATTGCCGAAGCGAGGATGCGGACATCCGCACGAGTATATTTACGGGTTTGCTATCCACCATCACAGAGATGGGGTATAGCTACTCAAAGCGAACAACCACCGATTTTAGGGTGAGCTATTCGCCGTTTGAGATAACTTGCAATCGAAACGGCAACAAAGTGCAGTTCTTCGGTATCAACAAAGATATTAACCGCACAAAGGGACGTGTTGCGCCGAGCGGAAAATTACAACGGCTTATAATCGAAGAAGCGAACGAGTGCGACAGCGGAATGTTCATAGATGCAGTGGTATCGACGGCTATCCGCTTTATGGACACGGGCGCAAAGATAGAATACCGCTACAATCCACCGATGACACGTCAGCATTGGTGTTTTGAGTACTTCGAGAATAAAGTGCGAAAGGGTGCGGTGCGTATCTACACGACGTGGGAAGACTTAGCAAAGGCAGGAATGCTTGCCCCTGCGGCAGTGGCGGAGATATTGGCGGTGAAGAAAAATGACCCGTTGATGTACCGCTATTGGTATTTGGGCGAGGTTGTCAACTTGTCGGGTATGGTGTATCCGCAATTCGACCGCAAAAAGCATTGTATCAACTTTTTCAGCCTTATTGCTAGCGGCGATAAGGGCAGCGAGCTGATATTAGGACTAGACGAAGGCACTGTGAACGACAGTACTTGCGTAACAGCAGGTGCGGTAATGCAAAGCGGAAAGTGCGTGATATTGGACTTGTACGAACATAGTCCGACCGACCGCACGGGACAACAAGGGCAAATCGGACAGTATAGCGCAAGTCAACAATCGAGAGAGCTGTTTATTTGGATGAACGAGTTGCTAGCGAAGTTTCCGCAGTTGCAACACAAGCCGAGGACGTGGATATTTGAAAGTGCCGAGGGCGGACAAATGTTGCGCAATCAGTTTGTGGACGACTTCGGCGAAAACACGTGCCTAGTGACGAAGAAAAGCATTTGGGGCGATGTCAAGCGTGTGCGCAATATGTTGAGCGAGGGAGTGCTGTATTTCCATTGTGCACCCAACACAAACACCGACACGCTGTGTAAGGACATCGAAAACTACGTAATAGACGAAAAGACAAACGACATAAAGAAAGACCAACGAGAGGACAGTATCGACAGTATGGAGTACATGACCAAGCTGTACTATGACCGTCCGTTGTAGAGGTGTGAGAAATGGCGACGAAAGTAGAAACAACTACCGCACCGACGAAATGCCCATCACGTAGCGTATTTGCGAGCTACTTTCGGGCAAGGTGGCAGAATTATCAAAACATAGTAAACCGTTCCGAGTTTTACGCTGATATGCCGTCCGCGTGGCTGTCGTATCAGCAAGCATACGTAAAGCAATGGGACGAGTGGGCACGGGGTTTTGTACCTGCGTTGCACCGTGGCGACTTTTTTGCAACAGGAATGGGCAAAACCGTTATCGACATACTGACCCGAGAATGTATCGACGGTGGCTACCGTATTGACGGCGATGACCCGAGGACGACGGCGTTTATTGAACGTTGGCGTGAGCAAAATAGACTAGACCAAGACATCACGAAAGGTTTTGCAGGTTCGTCGAGCGTGGGAAACGTTTTGTTACGTTTGAACGTTACAAGCGGAGCAGGCGAAGTTTACCCGAGCGTACATCCGATAAACCAAGCATACATGACCGTAAATCGCAAAGGAGAGGTCGTTGTCGCAAAGTTCAAAGATATGATTGCCGACGGTACGGCGAAAGATGAACAGTGGTACGCCGTCGAAGAACGTGTAATGCACGGTGGCGAGCCGTACTACCGCATAAAGGCGCAAAGGTTCAGCGGACAAGCGACGTTGGCGAATATGCCGTTGTGTGGGTTCGACCAAATGGACGAGTTCGTCACGGAAGTTTGGAAAGACTTGTATGGTGACATTGAGCCGAATAAGTGGTACAAGTTGCCGTTTAAGACTTTGGGCGTATGGAATTGGAAAGCGAAAGAGTATAACCAAGCTATTACCGCAATGAACGGCTATTCCGAGAGTTCGTTACATACGAGCCTTGACATACTCTACGCAATCGATTACAATTACACAATGGGACAGCTTGACCAATACTACGGTCGTACTCGTGTGATTGTCCCGAAAACGTTTCAAACTCCGAAACACCTTGTGTATCAAGGGCAAGACTACGGCGAGGCATACGAGCAAGTCAAGTTGTCGCCGTTGGAAGCGGACATATTCACGGAAGCGCCGGGCGTGGGCGTAATAGCGGATAAACCGCAACAACCGATGTTTATGCAACCTGACTTGCGCCAAGAGGCGAGAAAGAGTTTGCATGACCACTATTTGCAGATATTGGCGAGTAAGGTCGGTTTGAGTGCAACGACGTTGGCAAACCACTTGACTTACAACAAGGCGAAAACGGCGACCGAGGTTGACACGGAAGAAGATACGACCGACAAGACCGTGTACGAAAAGCGACAACTTGCAAATGCGGCACTGAATGCGATGTTGAAAGAAGTCGTGCGCTACTACGGACTAGACGGACACGTCGATATTACGTGGAACAAGAACGGCGATAAGCGAAAGTCTGACGTTATGGACGAGTACAGCCGTGGCGTAATGCCGTTGGACGAGTGTGTTAAGCGTTTGCACCCCGAGTTGACTGAGGACGAAGTCACCGAGTGGGTGGAAAAGTTGAAAGCACAACAACCGCAACAGCAAGCGGACGAGGGTTTTAGTTTCGGGTTGGGTGATGAGTATTGAAAGGCGAATTGACCGTATGGACGGAAGCTGTACAAGTCAAGATAAAGCAACTCATTGTCGACGGCGTGTTGAGCGGTGAGCCGAAGCGTGCGACCGAGGAAAAAATCAAAGCCGTAGTTGCAAAGTACTACGAGAAAGTACCTAAGCCGTTGCGCCGAGAATTTTTGGGTATAATAAGCAAGAACGCCTACGAGTACTACAACAAGTTCAAAGAGAGCGTACAAGCGATGTCGGTTGATGTCGGATTGTCAGTTGTGTTTATGGGTGCATTGCTAAGAGGCGAGCGTAAAGCCCTAGAAACGGCACTGCGGAGCGGAACACCGATAGACGAACAAGTTATCGACGTGCAACAAAATATCGAGCGTAGGCAAGCTGTCGGTGCCGTAGAAGATTACACGGAGTATATCTACCCCGACCGTATCGATGTAGAAGATGTCCGCAAGAAAGTTAAGAGCAAAATAAGGGAATTGGCGCAAGACGGTGGCGACGGTAGCGGTCTAAGAAACCGTGCCGAGATGTACGTAAGACACGAAGCGCAACAAGCGAGTATTGACGAAATGCGAGCTAGTGGCGTGAAGTTGGTGTGGGCAAGTACTCACGTCGATTGCAGTACACGTTGTGCACCGTGGCAAGGCAAGTTGTATTCGTTGGACGGTACGTACGGCGAGATTAACGGACATCGGTATCAGCCGTTGGAAAACGCCGTGAATGTCTACGTGACAACTAAGGCAGGGCGAGTATGGAAAAACGGTCTTTTGGGGTTCAATTGCCGTCACCGCCTAGTCCCTTACAACGAGCACCAAGCACCCCCGAAAGCGTTTACAGCGCAAGAAATGCGAGTGCGTCGTAAGTTGAATGACCGTCAAAGGGCGATAGAACGTGGTATAAGACAACAAAGGGCGCAAGCGTGGGAATTGATACACCAAGACTACAACGAGGCGCAAAGGCTGTTTGCGAGCGCAAAGCGGTACGAAGAACGCTATCGGGAGTTTTGTCGAAAGAACAATCTAGTGGCGTTGCCGTATCGAACGCAAGTAATGGTAGAGGAAATGCGAAATGTGGAATGAAGCTGAACACCCTAGGGACGACGAGGGCAAGTTTGTCGAAAAAGGCGGATATGAGGGTTTGCGCACACGGCGTGCTAGTTTGGGTATCAATTATGGAAAGACCTACTCCGAGATGCCGTCCAAGAAGAATTGGCAACGAGTTGTCGACACTATCGGTACGGAAGAAAATCTTGAATATCTACATCCCGACGATTTTCGCAACGAGCTAACGAAAGAACAGCTATTGCAACGCATTGACGAGCGCAAAGCGAATACAGCGGAAGCTGATGTAAAAGCGCAAGAACAGCGTGAACAGTGGCGCAAGGAACAGCAGCAAGCCGAACAAGAACAGCAAGCGAAAGTTGATAAAATCAAGTCGAACACTAACGCTACCGACACTACGGCGCAAAAGCTGTTGGATGTAGCGAAACGTGCGTATGAAGCGCACGAGAAAGCACTCGAAAAGCTCACTACAAGCCAAGGAACGAGCGGTTACGTGGGTAAGTCTAAATCGGTACGTGCTACAAATGCGGAAGCCGAAGGACGGTTCACGAAAACGCAAGCCGCACAAATTCTCGGCGTAAGTACTTTGAAAATTAAGGAAGTGCTATCTACGAGCGAGTGGCACCACACGGGTGCGCTATACAACGAAAGCAACTACTACGACATATCGGATATTTGCGATATTGCCGACGAACTAGCGTTTAGCGACGTGGCAACGATTAGGGAAAACTATTCCGCCGAAAGCATAGAAAACTTTGAAAAGAGTTTCGGCGTGAAAATAAATTAAAACAGGAGGCTATAATGGCAATCTTTGGAAAGAAACTAAAAACCGCCGAAGAAGTGCTAAAAGCGGTGGATAACTTGCCCGAAGACGAAAAGGGCAAGTTTATGGAAGCAATCAAAGACCATGTAGACGAAAGCGTAGCGGCGCAAGAAGTCGACGAGGGCGAAACGGACGAACAAACCGCAGAAGACCGTATCGACGAAAGCGAGGGTGAAGAAAACGCAATCGCCGAAGAAGACGAACACAAAGACGAAGAGGAGTTCAAAGATGCAG
>OGSD01002545.1_pt1 | contig 15121 bp, 9 predicted proteins | sample 1553571 | NCBI WGS metagenome assembly OGSD01 (sample SAMEA2580072, study PRJEB22360) | human gut metagenome | biome: human gut; feature: human-associated habitat; material: faeces | place: Denmark | collected 2008/2010 | reverse complement strand
TCGATCTCTGTCGGATGGTTGTGTGTCTCATTCTTAAAGAATACAAGCCACTCTTCCTCTTTTCCGTCGATCTCAACCGGTACAACGATAGAGCAGGCATTGATCTCATCAGACTCTTCCATATCATCTAACTTACCGTCTGCTTTCAGCTTACGCATAGCCATCAAAGCAATGTCCATCAAAGAGACATACTTATCCGGACGATCTGCAAAGATCTCCTTGCGCACTTCCTGATATTCCTCATAACTTTTCTCAATCGGCTCACGATAATAACCATCTTCAAAAGTAACATTTTTCAACTCTGTTAAAAATGTCGTATGACGGCAATGATCCGACCAATAAGTGTCTAGTACACGAATTTCTGTTACCGAAGGATCACGCTTTTCCTCTCCGGCAAAATAATTCTGAATATGTTTGAAATCCTGGAATGTCATTGCCAGATTTAAGGATTCATACAATGTACGAAGATCCTCCTCAGACATACTTTGGAAACCGTCAAAGATTGCAACATCTGCCGGATCTTCAAACTGCTGTACCAAAGTCTCCGGCTTCTCTTCGTTCGTCTCGCGGGAATCCACCGGATTGATACAATATTCTTTTAATTTGGCAACTTCTTCGTCTGTAAATTTTCCCTCAAATACATATGTTGTAGCAGAACGGATCACCGGATCTTCTTTCTCGTTCAAAAGTTTCACACACTGCTCTGCCGAATCTGCTCTCTGATCAAACTGTCCCGGTAAATATTCTACAGAAAACACAAGTGCATCAGTATCAACCGCAAATGTCTCTTCGAAATATTCGTCAACCGGCGGCTCTGAAAATACAGTACCTAATGCCTGACGGTAAGTAGCATCACTCAGATTCTCCACATCATAACGGATCAATACACGTACATCCTGCAATGCCGTAATACCAAGATAGCGGACCACCTCTTCTTTTAACTCTTTGGCACGTACCGCATAAGCTGATTTTTTCTCAACATATACTCTCTTCACATTTCCCATTGTATGCCTCCATTTCTTTTGTAACAGGATGGGTTCCTGCTAATCATATGCCTCACTCTTATTTGGATTCGCTAGAGGAAGAATCCGCCTCTGCCATCTTGCTCAAATCATCTGCAGTTACAATACTTGTCGTAACCGTTCCAATCTTCACATCATTCCAAACACTATCATACTTCTTGATCTGGTGTTTCTTCTCAAGTTTAGCAAGCCATGCATTATAAGCAGTCTGCTTTGCTGATGTGATCGCTTCATCACATGCAGAATCATAGCTTTTGTTTGAATTGTTATTTACCATCTTGATCAACATGGTATATCCGGTAGAACTATCTGTGATCACACCGGAAATCTCACCATTTTTCATCTTTTTGATCTTCTTTAAGTTGGCATCGGACAGATAAGTGCTCCAGCCCTCTTTCTCTGTGAAATTACCACTATTATAAGTAACTCCACTCTCTTTCTCGCTGCCAAGAAGCTTAGTAAAATCTTTTGCGGTCTTTGCCTTTACAGCAAGTTCATTCAATTTCTTAGTATACTCTTTGATCTGCTTATCTGTTAATTTTGTTTCTGTTCCTGTACTGGAATCCGTAGACTTCTTAGCAAAGGAATAATACTGTACATCATACTGACGCAGGTCCTTCTTAGATACATTCTTGATCGCATCTTTCTCGTTTACGGTAGCGTCTGTCGTTTTCTTCTGATCTGCCTTATAGCGATCTGCCAAAATACGTTTTTCAAAACGTTTTGACAGCTTCTTCTCAGAAATATTAAGCTGTAATTTCTGTACGAAAGAAAGACCCTTGACTGCTTTCTTAGCTTGTGATCTTGCATCTTTTTCTTCATCCTTTGTCAGCTTATATTTTGCCTTAACAGCCTCATTATACAATACAGCATATTCTGTTTCTGCATTGATGATCTCCTGCTTAAGTCCCTCTGCATTTGTAACATTGCTGTCAACTGTGCTGTCAGTTCCCATATATCCGGCATCCCAGATAGAAGTTCCTAAATAGCTTTCATAAATCTCGTTGGATGGCAGATATTTACTCTCTCTCTCATAGATCGGGTACATCATATCATCCATCGTGATCTTCTCACCATCGATCTTTAACACTGTGCTTGGCTTAAACTGTTGAATTCCAACGCCAATACATAATATAAGGATAAGAGCGACACAAAATCCCCCTAAAACATAAGTTTTCATGCCGGGACCATCGCTGGCGCCGCCAAGCTTAACCTTTGAATTCGTCTTCGGTGCAGAAGACGTCGATATAGTTTCCTCCTTCTTCCCCTGATTCATAATTTTCTTTGATGCATTCATTGTAAATCCTCCAAATTGTAATTTCTCTTTTTCTGCCTTTTGTCCAAAACGCAGAAACGCTATCTTCTATTTTATCAAAAAACAACTATAAGTCAATTATTATATTGCAGTTCACAACCATTTCACACCTTGTTTTCTTTATGAATACTCATCTTCAAAAATAAATGAACGAAAGTAAAAAAACAAATTGACAAATAGCGTATAACATGTTAGTATATTAGTCGTGCTTGCGGAAGTGCTGGAATTGGCAGACAGGCTAGATTCAGGTTCTAGTGTTGCTTAGCGACGTGAGGGTTCAAGTCCCTTCTTCCGCATACTAAAAGGTAAGTCATTATTGACTTACCTTTTTTCTTTAATTAATACAAAACTGCTGTTGCGTAGCGCGACTTCACCATGTCAAAAGGGGCATCATGCTGTTTGCATGATGCCCCTTCTATGACACATTCATAAAAAGTTCTTAGTACTTGCGCTTACGAGCTGCCTCAGACTTCTTCTTACGACGAACGCTTGGCTTCTCATAATGCTCTCTTTTACGAATTTCCTGCTGGATTCCTGCTTTCGCACAATTTCTTTTGAAACGACGTAAAGCGTTATCCAATGTCTCATTCTCTTTTACGATTACATTTGACATAGTCTCACACCTAACCTCCCCTCAGTTGTAGATTATGCTTCAATACACAACTGTATAGGGTAATATATTTTACCATGGAAATCGCATTTCCATACGCACGAAATATATTATAGCATAATTTGCCAAATAGTCAACAACTTTTTTCATTGTTTACCATCGTTTATAAGCTTTAGTATCTAGGAATTCTGTAGCTATATACACCTGAAGTCTTTAATGCTACCGTCTTCTTCCCGGATTTAACGTTTGGCACAATACGAATCCAATAGATCTTACCCTTTTTGAGTTTCTTCTTGCCATACTTCTTAATAACTACCTTTCTTTTAGAAGCCTTCACGGTCTTTACTTTCTTAAATCCCTTAGACTGCTTGGTTGAAATAGACACGGTATAGGATTTTGCACCGGTAACCTTAGACCACTTTACAGTAAGTTTCTTTGACTTTCTGTTATAGGATCCTGTAACCTTTGTTGCATATCCAATTGACTTAAATCCGGACCACTCACCGTAAATCTTCTTGGCACCACAGTCAATGTATGGACGTACACGGTACTGAATTGCCTTACCATTAATAAAATTAGCGATACGTAAAGAACTAGATGACTCCGTAACCGTCTTCTTTAATTTGCCATTTACAAAGAACTGCCACTGAAAACCATCAACGTTATAGTTATTGGAAATCGCCATATAGTATACATTAATATTGCTAAGTGCAGATGTAATTCCAAATGTACTTGTACTTACCTTCGGACGCATCGTCTTCATATAGTCATAGCTGTAGGAGCCTCTTGCAATATATCCAGAGCTGGAACGTCTGCATGGATATGCATATGTCCAATAACTTGTACCAGGTGTCAACTTTCTGGAAGTCTTAACTGTCGTTGATGTACTTGCTCCAAGCAGTACATCATTATAATAGATCTGATAATAGTTTGCACCAAACGATCCACTGAACGTACCGGTAAAGGATGTCTGGGTAGCACCTGTCTGTACGAACTTGCTTGCACCTGTCTCCGGAGCTGTAACTACATCAATAGATGCCGATACATTTGCCTTACCAACTGCCACAAGTCCTGCAGAGTAATTATAATCTGTACATGTGCCTACGCGGGCATAGTATGTCGTTCCTGAAGTAAGAGAGCTTGCAGATAATGAAGATGGATTCGAAGATACATCCATAACAACCCAATTCCTGTTATCTGTACTAAGCTCTAAATAATAGTAGCCTGCACCAAGAATTGCATTACACTGCAGCTTGACGCTGTTCTTGCTGTCATCAATCTGCTTTACACCGGTCACTGCAGCCTGCGTCTGCACTTTTGCTGTTGCACCAACGATCAAAGCCAAGGCAGCAACAACTAATAATCTTTTGATTTTTTTCATAATCATCCTCCTTCTTAATGATTAAATAGAATATAAAATAGCGAAGTGGAAATTTTCCACTCCGCTATTAGTATAATAGGAATTTGTGTCTTTATCAAGGCAAATATTCATTTTTGTACTGATTTATACAAAATCCACTGTATAATTTTGGCAATTATCCATAAACACGCTTCCATTACGCAAGCTGACTTTCGACAACAGAAACGACTTTGGCCAATGCATCCGGGATTCCAGCAGGGTTCTTACCGCCCGCCTGAGCCATGTTTGGTCGACCGCCACCGCCGCCACCAACTAAGGATGCAATCTCCTTGATCAGATTACCGGCATGTGCACCTTTTTTGATAGCTGCATCTGTTGCCATCGCAAGCAGAGTTACTTTACCGCCATTAGCAGATGCAAGCACAACCACGCCGTCTCCAATCTTTTCTTTCATCTGGTCACCCAAATTGCGAAGACCATTCATATCTACGTCCGGAACATCCATCGCAAGTACCTTCATACCTTTAACTTCTTGGATCTTGCTGTCAACATCTCCCACTGCATCATTGGCTAACTTCGCCTTCAGTTTCTCGTTTTCACTCTGCAGAGCTTTCAGTTCTTCTTGCAACGATGTCACTTTCTGCAACAGCTTTGCCGGCTCTGCCTTAGCTGCCTTAGCAACTTCTTTCAGAAGTTCTTCTTGCATTGCGTAATGCTTCATCAAGCCATCACCGGTGAGTGCTTCAATACGGCGCACACCTGCCGCAACACCGCTTTCCGAAATGATCTTAAAATATGAGATTACACCGGTATTTGCTACATGCGTACCACCACAAAGCTCCACACTGAAAGCTTCCTCTCCGTCTGCCTTCATCTGTACTACACGAACTTTGTCTCCATATTTTTCACCAAACAACGCCATAGCACCTGTCTTCTTAGCATCCTCGACAGACATCTCTTCTGTGACAACCTGCAGATTTTTGGCAATCTGTTCATTAACGATTGCCTCTACTTTTGCAATCTCTTCGTCTGTCATCGCAGAGAAATGTGTAAAGTCAAAGCGAAGACGCTCTGCATCCACATAAGAACCTGCCTGCTCAACATGGCTTCCAAGCACTATACGAAGTGCTTTTTGCAGCAAATGTGTTGCACTGTGATTCTTACCGGTATTCTGTCGATTTGCAGCATCCACAGTCAAGGTAACAGTATCGCCAACCTTAAACATACCCTTGGTAACAACGCCAACATGTCCAATACGTCCACCCTGCAGATGGATCGTATCTTTCACTGCAAACTCATTATCGCCTTCTGTAATCGTTCCCTTATCAGCAGTCTGACCACCCATTGTTGCATAAAATGGCGTCTCATCTACAATGATCGTTCCTGTCTGACCATCCGTAAGAGCAGATACTACCTCCTCTTCTGTTGTCAGAACAGAAATCTTGGAATCGTGTGTTAAACGGTCATATCCGACAAATTTACTGGTGATCGTTGGGTCGATATGCTGATAAACTGTCTCTTCTGCGCCCATATAATTGGTTGTCTTGCGTGCTCCTCTTGCCTTTTCTTTCTGTTCCTGCATGGCAGCCGCAAATCCTTTTTCATCGACCGTATATCCCTTTTCCTGCATGATCTCCAAAGTAAGATCCAACGGGAATCCATACGTATCATACAATTTAAATGCATCAGCACCTTTCAGTTCTTTGGCTCCGGACGCTTCTAACTCTTCCTGCATCTGTGTCAGAATGGTAAGTCCCTGATCGATCGTTTTATCAAACTTTCCTTCCTCCTGAGACAATACCTGCAAAATAAACTCTTTTTTATCCTCTAACTCCGGATAACCATCCTTAGACTCTGCAATAACTGTTTGGGCAAGTTCTGCCATAAACTGCTTGTCAATTCCAAGTTTACGTCCATGACGTACTGCACGGCGGATCAAACGACGAAGAACGTAGCCGCGTCCTTCATTACTAGGCATGATACCATCAGAGATCATAAATGTAGAGGAGCGAATATGATCTGTGATCAAACGAATGGAAACGTCTTTTGCTTCATCACTCTGATACGTTGTACCGGCCAACTCACAGATCTTATCACGGATTGCTTTCATCGTATCAATGTCATATACGGAATCGACATCCTGTACAACAACAGCCAAACGCTCAAGTCCCATACCGGTATCAATATTTTTATTCTCTAATTCGGTATAGCCACCTTTACCATCCCCATCAAACTGGGTAAATACATTATTCCAGATCTCCATAAAGCGGTCACACTCGCAGCCGACTTTACAATCCGGCTTTCCACAGCCGTATTTTTCACCGCGATCATAATAGATCTCAGAACATGGACCACAAGGACCTGCACCATGCTCCCAGAAGTTATCACACTCACCGTTCTCATCACGATAAAAACGTGTGATCTTTTCACCCGGAACGCCAATCTCTTTTGTCCAGATATCGTAAGCTTCCTCATCCTCTCCATAGATTGATGGATATAATCTATCCGGATCCATTTTCAACACTTCCGTCAAAAACTCCCAAGACCAGGCAAGTGCTTCGTGCTTGAAATAATCTCCAAAGGAGAAGTTACCGAGCATCTCAAAGAACGTGAGATGTCTCGCTGTCTTTCCGACATTTTCAATATCGCCGGTACGTACACATTTCTGACATGTAGTCACGCGTCTTCTCGGCGGAATCTCCTGTCCGGTGAAATATGGCTTCAGAGGAGCCATACCGGCATTGATCAGCAGCAAGCTGTTGTCATTATGTGGCACCAAAGAGAAACTCTTCATTGCCAAATGACCTTTGCTTTCAAAAAAATTCAAATACTTTTTACGAAGTTCGTTTACACCATATTTTTCCATGGTTTTCGCCCCTTTTCTATATTGATTTCATACTTCTTCTAAAACGGCCCGCTTAGCACGAACGTCTTATTTCGCACCTTCTGAAATTGTAGCAATATCGACGATAGATAACTTATCTTCCTCGTTTTCCAAACTGGTAAGCAGTGCATCTGCCGTATCCAAAGATGTTAAACAATTTACACCGGTCTCAATTGCTGTACGGCGGATCAGGAAGCCATCCTTTAACTTATCGCCGTGCGTTGGTGTATCGATAACCAGATCGATCTGATGCTCTAACAGCAGATCCATCAGTGTCGGTGACTCTTCATTGATACGGTTTACAGCCACAACCTGCACGCCATGCTCATTTAATACTCTGGCAGTATTTCTCGTTGCAAAGATCTCATATCCAAGAGCCTTGAAACGACGTGCAATATCGACAGCCTCTAACTTATCCGCATCCTTCACGCTGAGTATCATCTTTTTATGCTTTGGAAGATCAACGCCTGCGCCTAAGAATGCTTTATACAACGCCTCATTAAACGTCTTGGCAATACCCAGACACTCACCGGTAGATTTCATTTCCGGTCCCAAGCTGATCTCTGCGCCGCGAAGTTTTTCGAAGGAGAATACCGGCATCTTAATTGCCAAATATGCTGCCTTTGGTGCAAGCCCCGGCTCATAACCAAGATCTCTGATCTTCGCACCAAGGATCACACGGGAGGCCAGATCAACGATCGGGATACCCGTCACTTTACTGATATATGGAACGGTTCGGCTGGAACGAGGATTTACTTCGATCACATACACCTCATCCTGATATACGATAAACTGAATGTTGATCAATCCAATAACATGCAGTGAACGCGCTAATTTTCTTGTATAGTCAACAAGCACATTCTGAATCTTTTCAGAAATTGTCTGTGCCGGATAAACAGAGATACTATCTCCGGAATGAATACCTGCACGCTCAATGTGCTCCATAATTCCAGGGATCAAAATATCCTCGCCATCACATACCGCATCCACTTCGATCTCCTTGCCCATCAGATATTTATCAATGAGGATCGGATGCCTGATGATAACGGTTGATCACTGCCATAAATTCCACAATATCCTTATCATTCACGGCAATCTGCATACCCTGGCCCCCCAATACATAGGAAGGACGGATAAGCACCGGATATCCAAGTTCATTAGCTACCTTAAGCGCTTCTTCTGTTGTAAAGACAGTGTCACCCTTTGCACGAGGAATGCAGCACTCCTCCAAAATATCATCAAAAAGTTCTCTATCCTCCGCAGCATCAACGTTCTTTGCGCTGGTTCCTAATATTTTAACGCCCATTTTCATCAAGGATTCTGTCAGGTTGATCGCTGTCTGTCCACCGAACTGCACAACTGCTCCATCCGGTTTTTCCAAACGAACGATATTCTCAACATCCTCTGGTGTCAACGGCTCAAAATACAATTTATCAGCGATATCAAAGTCTGTACTTACCGTCTCAGGGTTGTTATTTACAATGATCGTCTCATAACCTTCCTGCGACAACGCCCACACACTGTGTACAGAGCAATAGTCAAACTCAATTCCCTGTCCGATTCGGATCGGGCCGGAACCGAGTACCATGATCTTTTTGCGTTCGTGGTTATCTTCCACTTCGTTTTCGCCATCAAAACAGCTATAATAATACGGCGTTTCGGAAGCAAATTCTGCTGCGCAGGTATCTACCATCTTAAACGCTGCGGTGATACCATACTCATAGCGAAGGTTCTTTATCTCCTCTTCTGTTTTTCCTGTCCAACGTGCGATCACGTTATCCGGGAATTCCATACGCTTTGCCTCTTTGAGAAGTTCTTTATCTAACTTGCCTCCACAAGCTTTGATCTTCTTTTCCATTTCCACTAAGATCGCGATCTTATCAATGAACCATTCATCGATCATTGTGACCTCGTGGATACGATCATAACTTGCAATACCACGGCGAAGAATCTCTGCGATCAAGTAAATGCGGCGGTCATCAATTACATGAAGCTGTTCTAATACTTCCTCATCAGACATATTATCATAATCACCGGTTTCTAAGCAGTCCACATGCTGTGCCAGAGAACGAAGTGCTTTCATCAAGCCACCCTCAAAGCTGGTACAGATACTCATAACCTCACCGGTTGCTTTCATCTGTGTTGTCAATGTACGTTTTGCCGTAATAAATTTATCAAAAGGAAGTCTTGGAATCTTGACAACCACATAATCAAGTGCCGGCTCAAAACTAGCATACGTCTTACCTGTTACCGCATTCGGGATCTCATCTAATGTGTATCCCAGCGCGATCTTCGCAGATACTTTGGCGATCGGATATCCGGTTGCCTTTGATGCTAATGCAGAAGAACGGCTCACACGAGGGTTTACCTCGATAACAATATATTCAAAAGAGGTCGGATGTAAGGCGAACTGTACGTTACATCCACCGGTAATACCAAGTTCATCAATAATACGGAGTGCAGAAGTACGAAGCATCTGATACTCTTTATCCGACAACGTCTGTGATGGTGCAACAACGATACTATCACCGGTATGTACACCAACCGGATCTAAGTTCTCCATATTACATACCGTAATACAGGTTCCGTTGCTGTCACGCATAACTTCATACTCTATCTCTTTCCAACCGGCGATGCAGCGCTCAACAAGCACCTGTCCTACACGAGAAAGACGAAGTCCATTTGATAAGATCTCCTCCAATTCTTCACGGTTATGTGCAATACCACCGCCGGAACCACCCAAGGTGTACGCCGGACGAAGAACCACCGGATAACCGATCTTTTCAGCAAACGCAACACCGTCTTCAATATTTTCCACCAATTCAGATGGTGCACAAGGCTCACCGATACGCTCCATCATATCCTTAAATTCCTGGCGTCCCTCTGCATTACGGATCGTCTCCGCTGTTGTTCCGAGAAGTTTCACGCCATGAGACTCTAAAAATCCGGACTCTGCTAATTCCATTCCTAAGTTCAGTCCGGCCTGCCCACCCATATTTGGCAAAAGACTGTCCGGCTTCTCAACCTCAATAATGTGTTCGAGCACTTCAACCGTAAGAGGCTCGATATATACTTTATCTGCAATATCTTTATCCGTCATGATCGTCGCCGGATTGGAGTTTACTAAAATAACCTCCATGCCCTCTTCTTTCAAAGAGCGACACGCCTGCGTTCCGGCATAATCAAACTCAGCAGCCTGTCCGATAATGATCGGACCGGAACCTATTACTAATACTCGCTTAATTCCTTCTAACTTTGGCATACGAAAACCTCATTTCTTTTTGTATTTTATTGACTGTGTCTATTATTTACTCATCATTTTCATAAACTCATCAAAGAGCAGTTCGGAATCCTTTGGGCCCGCATTCGCCTCCGGATGAAACTGTACCGTTTTGATCGGTTCATTTAAGTATAAAAGACCCTCTACGGTTTTATCATTGACATTGATAAACCACGGCTCTGCCACCGACTTGTCAATGGAGTCTGCATCAACCACATATCCATGGTTCTGTGATGAAATATATACCTTTCCTGTTTCCAGATTCTTTACCGGATGATTCGCACCGCGGTGTCCATATTTCATTTTATAGGTTTTAGCATCATGTGCAAGTGCCATCAACTGATGTCCCAAACAAATCGCAAAGATCGGAATACCGGATCCTGCCAAAACACGGATCTGCTCGATCACTGCCGTACACTCGGAAGGATCTCCCGGTCCATTAGTGATCATAATGCCGTCCGGCTGCTCTGCGATAACATCCTGTGCCGCAAAATTCTGTGGATAAACAGTAACTTCGCATCCACGATTTAACAGACAGCGTATAATATTCTTCTTCGTTCCAACATCGATCACAACCACTTTTCGCTCTACCGGCACTTCCTCAGAGCCGATATCTCCCGGTTTGTATGTTTCTTTCTCTTTGCAGGATACTTTTTCTACTACACCAACCACTTTATAATCTTTGAGCTTTGGTAAAATTTCCTCAAGATCATAATTCTCATTTGTGGTGATCATTCCATTCATCGTTCCCTTTTCACGCAAGATCTTCGTTAAAGCACGGGTATCAATTCCGTAAATTCCCGGAATATCATTTTCTTCCAAGAAATGCTGTATCGAATCTTCCGAACGGAAATTGCTTGGCATACGGGATAACTCTCTTACGATAAAACCATCCGGCCAGCCTTTTTTCGACTCCATATCTGCATAACATACGCCATAATTACCAATCAAAGGATAAGTCATCGTTACTGCCTGCCCTGCATAACTAGGATCAGTCAGTACCTCCAAATAACCAGTCATCGATGTATTAAATACAATTTCACTGATCACTTCTTTCTGTGCTCCCATACTTTTACCTTCAAAGACAGTTCCGTCTTCTAAGATCAAAAACGCTTTTGTCATCATAGATCCCATTCCTTTCCGTTCAGTTCTAGTATCATTTCAGCAGTCTCAACCATGTTGGTACCACTGTCCATACTTATTTTTTGTATATAGTGATGTGCTTCCTCTTCTGTTATGTGGTTTCGATCCATTAACAGCTCTTTTGCCGTAACGATCTTTTTCTGATCCTGCTCAGAGCGTGCCTTTGGCTTTTTCTTTTGCTTCTTACGCCATCGATAATACTGTGATAGCATTATTTCCAAGGTGCTCATCAGATCCTGTACCTTAAAGGGTATCGGTAGTGCCATCAGACCGCGCACATCGCAGTCTGCCAGTTTTACCGGTGATGCCAGCAATAGCATCTGAAACCCCTTAGGGAGATATTCGTAAATCTCTGAATAGTGCATATCCGAGAAGCGATAACCACAAATAACAATTCCGCCATCAAGCGAATTTGCAGCACTTACAATCTGTGCACCACTGTCACACACAAGGGTGACATCATGACCATTTTTATTCAAAATCCGCCGAAGATTTTTAGCATCTTCAATCTTTGGAAAAGCGATAATAATATCTGCCATGCTGTCAGCAAACCTCCTATCGCGCTTTAAGAATGTTTATATCGTTCCCAGATATTTCTCTCTTTCCCAAAGTGTTACCTGCTTGCAGTACTCATTCCACTCTGCCTCTTTGGTGTGGATCATGTGATTCTTAATGTGGCTTTCTAACACACTACTTAACAGCTCATCCTGTTCAAACTGTTTAACAGCTTCATGCAGGGTTCGCGGAAGATTGCCCTGTGGATTGTTCTCTCCTTCACTTTCCTCCATTGACCGCGGTGGAACCAAGCCCTCTCGGATCCCTTGCAATCCTGCTGCCAGGCAGGCTGCAATCACGAGATATGGATTAGAAGCCCCATCCGGACTGCGCAACACGATACGCGCCCCGTCTCCACCAATCGACGTTAAACGAATCAGTGGACTATCATTGGTAAACGACCAGCCAACCGCAACCGGTGCTAAATATCCCGGTATCAAGCGCTTATAGGAGTTCACGATTGGATTTGTGATCAAACTCATCCCCTTCATATGACGAAGCATTCCCGCCATAAACTGATACCCATCCGCGCTAATGCCATGTTCATCACTGTCGCTGCAAAAGATGTTCTTGCCATTTTTGCTCAATGAAAACGTAAAATGTGCACCAGAACCTTTGACATGCTTACGAGGCTTCGGCATGAACGTTGCATGTACACCGTGTCGTTTTGCGACAGTTCGTACTACCAGACGAGTCGTCATGATATTATCCGCTACTGTCAGTGCATTATCGTGTGCCATCTCCAAAGCATGTTGCGCCGCCTCATCCGAATGATAGGAGCTTTCCACTTCAATGCCCATGTCTGCCAAATACAATACCATGTCACGTCTTGTATTCTCACCGCCATCAGAAGGCCCAATATCAAAATAGCCGCCCCGTTCGGATGACTGATTGGTCGGCTCTCCATTTTCATCCAGATCGAACAGGAAGAATTCATGCTTGATACCTACATCAAGTGTATATCCCATCTGCTCTGCCTCTGCGATGACCTTTTTTAGAATATAACGGCTGCTTCCCTTAAACGGAGTACCATCCGGCTTAACAATGTCACAAATAAAACGTGCCACTTTGCCGTTCTGTGGTCTCCACGGAAAAGTTACAAACGTATCCAAATCCGGAACCAAAAACAGTTCTTCATAGCCAACACCACGGAATCCGTCTACCGCTGCACAGTTAAATCGACACCGACCGCCTAGGATCTTGTCGATCTGATCAACTGTTGTTGCCATATTTTTCAGATTACCGGCAATATCGGTAAACTGAAGTCGTATAAACTTAACATCTTCTTCTTCAATCAAATCCAGTATATCCTGTCTGGTATACTTTGCCATCATGTCCTCCATTCTGCGCCTGTGTAAGGGGCTCATCATGCTAACTATGTCTTTTCCATACGGTTTTTCTCTGTTATAGAACTGATATAAAACCGTATATTTTTTGACCCTATTATACCAATTTACACATTCATCCTATTATACCTATAAATGAGAAGAGCGTCAACACTTTTTGAAAGTGCGACGCCCTTCTTGTTGGATTTTGTTATAAAAGATCAAGGGACTAAAGTCCACATAATCTTATTAAAGCAAGGAAATGCTTTGCAGACTTCTTTCGAACTATTCCAGATTGGTATAGCCCATGAGCGCCTTATCTACCTCTTTGGCGACATGACGTCCCTCGTTAATACCCCATACGACTAATGACTGTCCACGGTGCATATCACCGGCCGTATATACTTTATCTACATTTGTCTTGTAGCTGCCCGGTTCCGTCTCTACATTAGTGCGGGCATTTAGTTTTACGCCAAACGCTTTTGCGATATAATCCTGTGTTCCCAAGAAACCAGCTGCGATCAACACGTAGTCTGCCGGGATCTCAAACTCACTGCCGGCGATCTCTGTCATATTCATTCGTCCGGTCTTAGGATCCTTTTTCGGCTCCAGTTTGACAAGCTTAACTTTCTTAAGCTTGCCGTTTTTATCGGCTATAAATTCCTTGACAGTTGCCTGATAAATACGTGGATCCTGTCCATATACAGCGATTGCCTCTTCCTGACCATAATCTGTCTTGCAGACTCTTGGCCACTCTGGCCATGGGTTGTTTGCAGCACGTGTGAGCGGAGGCTGCGGCATCATCTCTAACTGTGTAACAGATGCACAGCCCTGACGAATTGCAGTTCCCACACAGTCGTTTCCAGTATCACCGCCGCCGATGACAACAACATGCTTATCCTTTGCAGAGATATAATTTCCATCTGCAAGATTGGAATCAAGCAAACTCTTTGTCGTGCGTGACAGGTAATCAACTGCAAAATAAATACCCTCTGCATCTCTTCCCTCCGCCTGAATATCTCTTGGGTTAGAAGCACCACAGGCAAGGATCACGCTGTCATACTGGGACTTTAAATCCTCTGCGCTGATATCCTTTCCTACATTCACACCAGTCAGAAAATGAATGCCTTCTGCCTTCATAAGCTCCACGCGGCGCTTTACAAAACGCTTTTCCAGCTTCATATTCGGGATTCCGTACATCAAAAGGCCACCTAGACGATCTGAACGCTCATACACAGTAACTTCATGGCCTCTCTTATTTAACCAGTAGGCAGCTGACAGACCAGATGGGCCAGAGCCTACAACTGCAATGCGCTTTCCTGTGCGTGTCTTCGGCGGATTTGGCGCCAGATATCCGCTTTCATATGCATTCTCAATGATGGACAGCTCGTTCGCCTTTGTTGTGACTGGCTTTCCATTTAAGTTACATGTGCAGGCTGCCTCGCACAGTGCCGGACAAACTCTTCCCGTAAACTCCGGGAAGCAATTTGTCTTTGTCAGGCGATTAAATGCCTGTACCATATTTCCAGTATATAAAAGATCATTCCACTCTGGAATTAGATTGTTAAGTGGGCAGCCGCTTGCCATACCAGAAATCATTTTTCCATACTGACAAAACGGCACACCG
>OGSD01002539.1_pt1 | contig 15145 bp, 13 predicted proteins | sample 1553571 | NCBI WGS metagenome assembly OGSD01 (sample SAMEA2580072, study PRJEB22360) | human gut metagenome | biome: human gut; feature: human-associated habitat; material: faeces | place: Denmark | collected 2008/2010 | reverse complement strand
GACCGAGAGCGATGCAAATGGCGACACCCAGTCGCAAGATCAGCAGGCACAGGCGGACGACACGCAAGACAGTTCCACCTCTGCCAATTCGTCCTCGAACACCCAAAACCAATCGCAGGGCACCGATTCCTCCACGGCCAACAGTGGCACGCCGTCCGGCACGACCGACTCAAGCCAAACGACTGACGGCTCTCAGCCGAGCACGGGCGACCAGACGAGCGGCAATACATCGGGCACGAGTTCCGCCGACAATAACAACACCGACAGCTCGGACGAAACCGCGTCCGGCACGGCATCTGACAGCTCGAGCCAAGGCACGACATCGGGCAACTAAGCACGTTTGCCTCTCATAGATAACCGACCTGCATAACGGGCGCGAACCGGCAACGGTCGCGCCCGTTTGCCTTGGGCGACGAGATGGCAGACCCCGTGCGATGGTAAGATGCTTTGGTGTGTAAAGAGGAGATTTGCCATGAGCAAGACAATAGTTAAGCCCACGCTATCGCTGGGCAACCACATCTATCTGTATCGCCTGCTGCGCGATGCGATTGGATGCGGCAAGCAAACGTTTATAACGCAGGTCGAGGAGGCACTCGCCGCTGGTGACATGGCCGCTTATGACCTGGGCTTCGAGTCCACGCGCGAGCTGCTCGAGGAGCTCAACGACTGCATTAAGCTGACCGTCTTTAAGGGCGGTCGCCTGTATGCCACCGTCATCGCCAACGAGGCCTGGGATGCCGCCCTTGCCAAGGGCGAGGACAAGCCCAAGGCTGCCAAGGGTGCCAAGCAGTCCTACAAAAAGAAAAAGCGCAGTGAGAAGGATCTCAAGGCTGTGCGCCCCAAGCACGTTAAGCGTCCCGAGCCAGAAGCCACGGTTGAGGCCGTGCCGGAATCCGAGCCCGAAGCAGAGATCGAAGTCGCTATTGAGGCAACAGCAGAAGCCGAAACCGATATAGCCGCCACGACCGATCCCGAAGTCATATCCGAGCAGGAAGCCACTGTGGAGCTCAACGAGGCGCCCAAGTCGACAACCGAAGAAGCCGTTGACCAACCCGAGCCGTCTGCGTTCCAAAACAGCGATGTCTTTGGCGACGAGGCCGAGGACGATCAGTCCGACGAGCCCGCAGATCAAGACGCTACCGAGTCGACACCGGAGCCCGAGACGCCGCAGCCCGCCATCTCACTCACGGTCGTCTATGATCCCGAGAACGCCAACGCCGGCATCACCACCATGGCATCCACGCCCATCGAAGCAAAGTCGAGCGTCGAGAACGAGGACGCGACGCAGGTTGAGGTTGAAACCGCAGCTGCAGACGCGCCCGTCACCGTGGAGCCCGCAGATTCCACGATCAAGCCGGAAGCGACGCCGGAGCCCGCACCCGTCATCGAATCCGTGCCCACCTCTGCTTGCGGCCAAATTCCCGCACCGGCACCGGCTTCGGCACCCGCAGCGGCCCCAGCCCCCGCACCTGCAGCACCGACCATCCCCGAGAACTTCCCCGTCGATTTCGCAACCGAGGTCTTCTGCCCCGGCCCGCTTCTGCACCAGCTGTCGACCTATCTCCCCTACGGCGCCGATACCCTCGGCATTGTCGGCGAGTACTACTGGATCGCCCGCGAGCGCGGTACCATCGAGGCCGCGCGAAACCGCGCAAGCTTCCCCCTGCGCTACACGCAGGCCGGCGAGCCGGTGCCCCGGGGGGGCGCCAGAAAGCCCCCGTGCCCACCCGCCGCAACACCACCGGCGGTCTCGGAGCCGCCTGGACCATCGATAAAGTAGAGCCTTCTACCAAGTAACAAAAAGGGACGATAACCCCAAGGTTATCGTCCCTTTCTCGTTAGGTCACCTGAGCTCGACTAATCGCGCGTCAGCTTACGGTGGATACGATGCGGCTGGGCTGCGTCCTCGCCCAGGCGCTCGATGCGGTTGGCCTGATAGGCCTCGAAGTTGCCCTCGAACCAATACCAGTTGCCCGGATTCTCGTCGGTGCCCTCCCACGCCAGAATGTGCGTGGCGACGCGGTCCAGGAATATACGGTCGTGGCTAATGACCACCGAGCAGCCCGGGAACTCGAGCAGCGCCGCTTCGAGCGAGGACAGCGTCTCGACGTCGAGGTCATTCGTGGGCTCGTCGAGGAGCAGCAGGTTGCCGCCCTGCTTGAGCGTGAGCGCCAGGTTCAGACGGTTGCGCTCGCCACCGGAGAGTACGCCAGCGCGCTTCTGCTGGTCCTGGCCCTTAAAGCCAAAGCTCGCCACATAAGCACGGCTCGGAACCTCGGTCTCGCCGACCATCATGTGGTCCAGGCCGTCCGAGACGACCTCCCATAGGTTCTTGTCGGGATCGATGCCGGAACGGTTCTGATCGACATAGGAGATCTTGACGGTCTCGCCCACCTCGAGCTCGCCCGAAGTCAGCGGCTCCAGACCCACAATCGTCTTGAACAGCGTGGTTTTGCCCACGCCGTTGGGGCCGATCACGCCCACGATGCCGTTGCGCGGCAGGGTGAACGAAAGGTCATCGATGAGCACGCGGCCATCGAACTCCTTGTGCAGATGATGGGCCTCGAGCACCTTGTTGCCCAAACGCGGGCCCACAGGGATGCGGATGTCGGTCCAGTCGAGCTTCTGGCTTGCGCGGGCCTCGGCCTCCATCTCCTCGTAGCGAGCCAGACGGGCCTTGTTCTTTGCCTGGCGAGCCTTGGGCGAGCTGCGTACCCACTCGAGCTCGGCCTCCATGCGCTTGGCGAGCTTGGCGTCGCGGTTGCCCTGGGCCTCGATACGAGCGGCCTTAGTCTCCAGATACGTGGAGTAGTTGCCCTTGTAGGGATAAAGGTGGCCGCGGTCGACCTCGCAGATCCACTCGGCAACGTTATCCAGGAAGTAGCGATCGTGTGTGACGGCAAGCACCGCGCCCTGGTAGTTGTGCAGGAAGTGCTCGAGCCACAGGATCGACTCGGCGTCCAGGTGGTTCGTGGGCTCGTCGAGCAGCAACAGGTCGGGAGCCTCGAGCAGCAGCTTGCACAGGGCCACGCGGCGGCGCTCGCCGCCGGAGAGCACGTTGACCGGCATGTCGGAATCGGGCAGCTGCAAGGCGTCCATGGCCTGGCCGAGCTTGGAATCGATATCCCAGCCGTCGGCGGCGTCGATCTCGTCCTGGAGCTTTCCCATCTCGGCCATGAGGGCGTCCATGTCGCAATCCGGGTCGCACATCTCCTCGCCGATCTTGTTGAAGCGATCGACCTTGGCGATCATGTCGCCAAATGCCATGCGCACGTTCTCGATGACGGTCTTGTCGTCGTCGAGCGGCGGCTCCTGCTGCAAGATACCCACGGTGTAGCCGGGGGTAAGTCTGGCATCGCCGTTGGAGACCTCCTCGATGCCGGCCATGATCTTGAGCAGGGTCGACTTGCCCATACCGTTGGGGCCCACGACGCCGATCTTGGCACCGGGGTAGAAGCTCAGGGTCACGTCGTCAAGGATCACCTTGTCGCCATGGGCCTTACGAGCCTGATACATCTGGTAGATAAACTCTGCCATTTGCCTGTTATATCCTTTCTACCTGCTGTTTCCCTATTCTTGATTCGCTTTAGTGGAAACGAAATGAGGGAACCAGCTCTGAAACGTAACGAAAAAGGGGCATGGTTGCCCACACCCCCTAATACTACCTGGGAAAAGTCCCCCGGAACATACTATGAACTGCGTACGCTAGTTTTCCGCAACCTTAACGAGCGGCTCGCTGCGATTTGCGCCACAGCAGATACGAGTAGACGTAGATGGCTCCAACCGAACCAAACGCCAGAACCGCAATCACCGCGGCGACGACTTCACTCGAAAGTACGCTGCCTGCCACGCCCATCACAATCAGGCCAATACCCAGCACCATAAAGCAGGCGCCGCCAAAACGCTGCGTACGGCGCCAGTTCTCGGGATCGGCAAGCGCCCAAGGTGTCTTGATACCGAGCGTATAGTTCTGCTTCACACGCGGCAAGTAGTTGCCTGCGCCGATGAACAGCAAACCGACAACACCGGAAATCAGCACGTTAACCGAACCGACCGCCGGCACCACGCCCCAGACCGTAAGCTCTCCCAGCCAGCTTATGGCGCACATGAACAAGGTGAAGGCGATTACGAAGCCCTGGTAGAACTTGCCCGAGGTTCGATATGCCTCACCTTTGGGGTCGATGCGCGGCACCACGCAGAACATTGCGAGAAGCACCAGAGGCAGCACGCCGAGCGCGGAGGCCATCCAACTAGGACCCCAACCGTCGACGGCGCCGTTCGCGCCCCAGTGCGTGGGAATCTGTGCAGGCAGGCTCGGCATCACCATGAGGTGCGCTACAACATTAATAGCGCAGACCACAACAAGCATGGCCCACACGCGCGACGATACCCCCGTGGGGTGAATGCCCTTGTTTTCGTTATTCATCCTTATCACCTTCCGTGTTTGTAAAGCCCATAAACCAGCCAATCAAATCCTGCATGACGGTGGTGTTTAAGCTGTATACGATGTTTTGGCCATGGCGCTCGTCGGTCACCAACCCGGCGTTTTTGAGCGTCGCCAAGTGATGGCTCAGCGACGGCTTACTGATATCGAAATGCTCGGCAAGCTCCCCCGCCGTGCAATTGCCCTCGCGCAGCAACTCCAAAATGCGCCGTCGCGTTGGATCGGCAAGCGCCTTAAAACCCTCTCCCGGCATAAGACCTCCTCTCATCATCTCTCATGACGCGCACACTATACTCGATATTTAGATGTTTGTCTAACTATCTAATCTCAATGCTTCAAACCACATCAAAGTAAGCGCCGTCGCAACCTATGGGCGATTACCTATAATGGCAATAGCTAAAACACGACCTGCTTCCCCATCGGAGGATATTTATGACCGAAACCACAGCCGCAACTCCCATCGAGACACGCGACACCAAGCTCGAGATCATTATGGGGCGCGAGGCGCTCGACAAACTCGCCAACTCCACAGTGCTGGTGCTCGGCTGCGGAGGCGTGGGCTCCAACTGCTGCGAGGCACTCGCCCGCGGCGGCATCGGTCATTTCGTCATTCTGGACAAGGACATCATCGCGCCCAGCAATATCAATCGCCAGGCCATCGCCTTTCACAGCACCGTCGGCAAGCGCAAGGTGGACGTGATGGAAGCCATGATTCGCGATATCAATCCCGCCGCCACCGTTATCAAACGCACCGAATATCTGTTGAGCGATAACATCGACGAGTTCTTCGCGAGCGTTTTTGAGCAGACGAGCGACAAGCTCGATTACGTCGTCGACGCCATTGACACCATCTCGGCCAAGCTCACCATTGCCAAATATGCTCAGGACCACGACATTCGTTTGGTTAGCTCCATGGGCGGGGCCAACAAGCTCCATCCCGAGTGCCTCCGCTTTGCCGACATCTTCGATACGGTACGTGACCCCATGAGCCGCATTATGCGCAAAGAATGCAAGAAGCGCGGAATCAAGAGCCTACACGTACTGTTTAGCTGCGAGGAATCGGTTAAGACACAGCCCCGCGACCCTTCCAGCATCCACGAGCGCACCGAGCTGGGAACCGCCAGCTTTATGCCGCCTATCATGGGCCAGATGATCGCCGGCGAGGTTATCCGCCAGATCAGCGGCCGCGGCACTGAGCGCGTACGCTCCGATGGCCAACGTCTGGACTAGCGGAGCGCACCGAGATGGAGCCCCGGTTATTTGATGCACACTGTCATCTTGATTTAATGGCTCACCCGGACGCCGTTGCCGATGAGGCAACGGCGCTGGGCTTGGGCCTATTTGATTGCGGCGTCGATCCACGTGACTTCGCTAGCGCAAACGAGCGCGCCCGTCGCCAAACAGGCATCATCGCCGGCGTCGGGCTTCACCCCTGGTGGCTCGCCGATGGCCACTGCGGTTTTGTCGAAGTCAATCTGCTTTGCGAAGTTGCTGCCCAAGAACGCTACATCGGCGAAGTCGGACTCGACTTTTCCGAGCGTTTTGCCGAAAGTGAGCCGCTACAAATACAGGCATTTGACCGGCTCTGCGATACACTCGCGCAGCATCCTCTTACCGGGCGCGTGATATCAATTCACGCCGTTCGTTCGGCAGGAGCCGTACTGGACGTCCTCGAATCGCATGGACTACTCATCCCAAACCCCGACTCCCCCGTTATCATCTTCCACTGGTTTAGCGGTACTTCGGACGAACTCGTCCGCGCGCGTAATGCGGGCTGTTATTTTTCCGTCAACGAACGCATGCTCGCATCTAAACGAGGACGCGAATACGTACGACAAATTCCACTCGATCGTTTACTGCTCGAGACCGATGCACCAGCGGAGGCAAACGCAGAAATAAGCGCACAGTCACTCATCAGATCGCTCGAAAGCGCCTCAGAACACGTCGCCTCGCTCAAAAAATGCGACGCAAAGCATATTGAGTCGGCGGTTTTGGCGAATGCACGCTCTGTTTTTAGCCTCCGCTAACCCCTGTGGTCAAAAAACGTCAAATATGAGTACTGCTAGCGAAATGGATACATTACTCTGAGCTTTCCGACCACCAGAATAATCTACGATTGTCCATTAACTAACACTTTTACAGTCACTCATCCTGCATTTTCGCAATCTTAAACCCCTCCAAACGCTCAAATCACGTCTGAAGGGGTCGTTTTTGCTGCGACTAAATTAGTCACAGTGCTCATATTTGGCTTTTTTTGACCACCGAGTCACGGGAAGGCACCAATACAGCTCCCCGGGACAGCTCGGCTATTCGACGATTGGTGCTCCGTGGCCCCAAGAACCTTCCATGCCGCACACGGTCGAGGCAAACCCGGCGGCAAAGTCGAGCGCGCGCTCGATGGCTTCGGCGCCATCCTCACCACGCTTGGCGGAATCGAGATAGCACATCAAAAACGAGGTGAGGAACGAGTCGCCCGCCCCCATGGTGTCCTTCATGTCCGTTACCGGTTTAGCCAGCTGGCGGTAATAACGCTCGCCGTCGTAAGCAATGCAGCCCTCGGCGCCCGCCGTAGCCGACACAAAACGCGGACCCAGGCCCTTCACCCATGCCAGACGCTCGCGAATCTCGTCCTCACTCGCAGCATCCGCCGCACTAAAGAAAGCAAAATCGACGTAGGGCGCAATCTGCTCGTAGTACTCGTCGGTGGAGTCGTCCGAAAAGTCAAAAGAAACCGTGACGCCCGCAGCCTTCAACTTGGGCAGCTCGCGCTCGGTAAAGCAATAGTTGCCCGAATGAACCACATCGAACTGCTTCATGTACGAAAGGTCAAAGCGATCGAGGACATAGCGCGCATCGCCACGGATACCGCCCTCGTTGGAGCCGAGGAAGACACGGTCACCGTCAACGACGGTCACGCGAGCCGCTCCGTTCTCGCCAATCATCTGCTCGCACTTGTCAAGCTCGATACCCTCATCCTCGAGACTTGCAATGACATGCTCGGCAGCGGCGTCATTGCCAAAAATGCCCATGTATGCAGAGCGTGCGGCACCGCATTTCTTGGCATAAACGGCGAAGTTCACCGCATTGCCGCCGGGATACATGGTGTGGATATGCTCATAGCGATCGACGACGTTGTCGCCAAATCCGAGCGCGTTAACGTTAAATGCCATGGCCTTTGTCCCTTCTAGTACTCGACAACACCCATATAGCGACGGAAATCGGGATCGTGATCAAACACCTTGCCGCGTGCAGCACGCAGCTCGCAGTTCATGGCGTAGAACAGCACCGGGTCCAGATAGGCACGGACGCTCGCCGGCACGGCTTCCATACCGTACTCCTTGGCATCGAGCACCATCAGCGTATCGGTATGCGTCTTAAGGAACGCCAGGGCGCGCTCGTCCATAGCACGGCACTCGCTGGAGCCCATCTGCAGGAAGTAAAAAACGCCATCCTGAGTAGCCTCGAAGGGGCCATGGAAGTACTCGGCAGAGTGGATGTAGCTGCAGTGCTGCCACTGCATCTCCATAAGAGAGCAGATAGCGAAACCGTAGGTCTGGCTAAAGTTGGGACCGCTGCCCAGAATATAGAAGAACTCGTGCTCCTGGCAAAGCTTGGCAAAACGATCGCCCAGCTCGGCATTTACCTTCTCACGTGCCGGGGGAAGAATCTTATCCATCTCGGCGATACCGGCATACATATCGGCAAGATCGGCGTAACCCTCCTGCTGATCGAGCAGCTCTGCCGCAAGCGACAGCGAAATACCAGCGGGGACCTCGGCCTGCGGCACACCCTCGCCCCATGGGTAGACCCACGTGGTCCACTTGCCGGAGTCGATCTTGGATCCAGCGTTGTCGGTCTGGGCGATCACCGTAGCGCCGGCGGCAAGGGCAATCTCGCAGCCCTCGACGACCTCCGGGGTATTGCCACTGTGGCTGCAAGCGATGACCAGGGACTTCTCGCCCAGACGACGCGGACGCATAATGTCGAATTCACGTGCGGTATAGATATACGAAGTGAAGGTGGTTGCCTCGCGCTGCAGAAGCTCATGAGCCGGGATCAAATCGATCATGGAGCCACCGCAAGCAATCCAGTAGACGCTGTCGAACTTGCCCTTCTCGGCAATTGCCTCTTTGATCAGATCGTGTGCGTTCATATCCAGTTCCTTTCTTGTTTGGCCCGCAATCAATGACGTTGGTTGCGTGGCCGATGGTTGTTTTAGTCAATCAGATATTTCTCGAATGCGGCCATGTTCTTGGCATCTGCCGCCGCCGGGTCATCGTAGTAACGACCGTCCGTGATTTCCTGGCCCAGCATGCCGTCGAAACCATGGGCATTGAGTGTGGCGACGAAGGCGTCCATATCGTGCTTGCCATCGCCCCACACCAGATGGCCATACGGGTCACCGTCGATAAAGTGCATCTCGTGAATTGCCCCATCACCAAAGGCGGTAAACCAGTCCTCGAGCGTCTCGCCTGCAACGCCCATCGCGGTTGTATCAACCATGGGCTGTAAGTACGGGCTCGCGACCTCGTCAATCATGCGCTTCGCATCGGAAACCGTCGTCACAAGGTTGCTCTCCTCGGGACGCAGGCTTTCCATCGTAAGCACCAGACCGTGCTCGCCGGCATACTCCGCCAGAATGGACAAGTGCTCGCGGCTGCGCTTCCAGGCTTCCTCGCGGTCCTCGTCCCAGTCGCCCCAGCCCGAGTTGACGGACATACGGTCGCACCCAAGTACCTCGGCAAGCTCAATGCCGTGTTTAAAGTACGCCAGGCTGCGCTGTTCATGCAGCGGCTTGCGTGCGCAGTACTGCCAAGGATAGACAACATTCTCGGGGCACAGAGTACGATACCTAAGCCCACGGTCTGCAGCCTTTTTCGCCAGGACCTCAGCCTCAAAGTAACCCGTATGGTCGAGCGTCACATGCGGCTCTGCACACCACAGCTCAATGGACTCAAAGCCCAAGCGCTGCTGAACATCAAGGAAGTAATCGAGCGACCACATGATGTAGTGGATATTCATGCCCGCAATCTGCTCGCGGCGCAGCGTCGGTTTGGATTCAGACATCTTATGCCTCCTTATTTCGGTCGAACACGATTTGTCCGTCCGACATCGTCATGTCAACCGCAAGATCGCGTGCGTCGCGATAATCGAGGTCGAACACATCCCGATCGAGCACGCAGATATCGGCAAGCTTGCCAACCTCGAGCGTACCCAGCTCGTCTTCGCGCATCAGGTCGTACGCGCCCCCGGCAGTCCAAGCGCACAAGAGCTCGACAAGCGTCAGCGTGTTGACCTCATTCACGGGCAGTCCGTCGTCGAAGTATCCGCCGCACGCACTGTAGATTGACTCGCCCAAGCTCGGAATCAACAGCGGCAAATCCGTGCCACAGCACACTGTGCATCCGGAATCTTCCATGCCGCGGCGATTCCAGCTGTGCAAAAGTCGCGTCTCGCCAATTTGTCGACGCATCATCGACAGGCAATCCTCGCGCCGGTCCAGCGTCAGAATCTGCGGATAGACCTCGCAAATTCCACCTAACTTGCCAAACTCGACAAGATCGGTCGGGTCAGAGTTCTCGAGATCGGTAATCGCATGGCGGCGAAGCATCCGTCCATGCTCGTCTCGAGGCAGCGAGGCATAGAGCGCCACGGTGCGACGAACGGCGCCATCGCCCTGGCAATGCAAGGAATATCGGAAGCCGTCAGCATCAATTGCACGCAGCTCGTTCTCAATCAGATCCCACTCTGGCTCCTCGACGACCGTCTTGCCGGCAGCGCCCGCATCGGCCGTGTCCTCATAGGGATCAATCATCTCGGCAAGCCCCGCCCATACGCCGCGATCGGTCATACGGTTGAAGCCAGAAAAACGAACGAACGGTCCCCGGAAGCGCTCTCGTGCCTCGCGGGCATATGCCAGATTTGCACCGGCACCCACCGGCTGCGACATCATAGAGACGCGAACCGTCAGCTCACCAGATTCCTCACGGCGAGCCATTTCGTCGGCAAAGCCGTAGTAGTCATCAAACGCCATCTCCTTGATGGCGGTAACGCCGCGCTCGTTAAGCATGCTCATGTAGTCCGAATACCCGGCACGCACCTCGGGCAGTGCGAGGAAATCGCTCATCATGCGCCAGATCTTCTCGGCATAGCACGCCTGGGGTGTAAAGCCGTATCGCGCACTAGCAGCAGCATTGAGAACGCAGGTCTCCGCTCCCGGTGTAAAGCAGACGACGGGGATATCGCCAAAACAATCGTCAAACACAGCTGCCGTATTTGCGTTCTCGGCATCCGATGCCAACGTTTCGGGTAGGTTGTGGCCAAAAGCCGCCGCGCAATCCGGACGATCTTCTTTCCATGCACGCAAGAGCGACACAGCCTCTTTGGCATCAGCGATGCCAGACAGATCAGACCCCAACGTCCGCAGCGCCCAACCTGTATAGAAGGTATGCACATCGATCAGGCCAGGCATGACAGTGCGGTCGCCCAGGTCAACTACCTCGTCCGCCTGGGTCAAATACGAAGCTAGATCACACTTGGTGCCAACAGCCTCAATTCGATTGCCACGGACCGCTACGAAACCTTCAAACGGCAGGTCCCCCGTACCGGTAAAGACGCTCTTAGACGTCAGGACCGTCAAACGATCAGACATCACAACCACCTACGCCGGAAGCATGCCAGAAATTGCCGTTACGATCAGGCCAAAGACGACCATGAAAATGAAGAACTTCCAAATGGTCTTCCACCATTGGCCAAACGAAATCCTAGCCACGGCAAGGCCGGCGACCGTCATGCCCGCCACGGGGCTGATGGTGTTGATGGTCTGGTTGGCAAACTGGAGCGCGGTGACGGCCGCCTCGGGATTGAGGCCCATGAGCTCGGTCAGGGGGCCCATAACGGGCATGGTGAGCGCCGCCAGGCCAGAACTCGAGGGAACCAGCAAAGAGAGCAGACCAAGGACGACATACATAAACGTGGTGTAGACGGCGGCGGGTGCACCGGCGAGCGCGGTAGCGAGCGCCTGGAGGATGGTGTCGATGATCATGCCGCCCTCGGCGATGACCAGAATACCGCGAGCGATACCGATAACGATGGCAGCGTACGCAAAGTCGGCGAGACCCTTAACGAACTCCTCTGCGATCGTCTGCTGGTCAAGTCCGCCCAGGATACCGGCAAGCAAGCCCATGCCAAGGAACACGGCGGAAATCTGATTCATGTACCAGCCCTGGGTAACAAGACCCCAGACGATAATGCCCATACCGCAAGCAAAATCGATAAGCACGAGCTTCTGACGGATAGTGAACTCTTCCTCGATGGAGGCATCGGTCACGGAAAACTCAATACGCTTGAGCTTATCGTCCTCGTACACAATGGACGACTCGGGGTTTTTCTTGACGCGCATGGCGTAGCGCATGGCCCATGCGATACCGACGGCAGTGAAGATGACCCAAGAAACGGCGCGCAGCCACAGTTGCGGATTACCCTCGATGCCAATGATGCCTTGGGCGATCAAAACATTAAACGGGTCGATGGTCGAAGCACAATATCCCAGGTTAGGACCAAGGAAGCAGATGATGAATGCCGTCATCGAGTCATAACCGATACCCATCATGATGGGAATGAAGATGGCATAGAACGGCAGGGCTTCCTCAGACATACCAAACGTAGTGCCGCAAATGGACAGCAATGTCATCGTGATGGGAATGATGAGGATGTCCTTGTTCTTGAGCTTTTTAATCACACGGCTCATGCCGGCATTCAAAGCGTTGGTCTTGGTGATGATCGCGAACGATCCGCCAATCAATAAGACGAACGCAACGACGTCGGCAGCCTCTTGGATACCCTTGGTGGGCGCTTGCAGAACCGCGAAGATATCCTGGCCCAGATTGATGGTCTCGCCGGTCTCGGAATCGGTGTAATTCTTATCGACCTGTTCATAGGTACCAGCAACGGCGACTTCACGCTCGCCCGCCGCTGTCGAAATCGTCTTGCGCTGATACTGACCAGAGGGAACGATCCAAGTCAGGACCGCAAAGACAACGATCAGCAAGAACATGATCGTATAGACATGCGGTAATTTGAACTTAAAACGTCTGTTTGTCTTCTTCGCCTTCGTATCTGACATAGATACCTCCAAAGAACTCGAGACTGCATCGCATCTCGCTTCAACGTTTGCGCAAGGCAAACGTTCTATGACGTCCCATAGATTACCAGCAGCTTTTTCCTTCATCAAGATAATTTCAAACTGGTTGCCGCAACGCGGTTGAACGGTTGTGTTCGCGCCGTGAACGGTATGGAAACGCCCGGTGAGATGATCCACCGGGCGTTTCCATTCGCAATGTCCTAGATGTCAAAAACGTAGCGAGACCCAACGATCCTCTGACGACCGATGATAAACGGCCGCCGCTGCTCATCGAAAAAGAAGGCTTCCATATAAAACAAGGGTTCGCCAACGGGAACTGCCAACAGCCGAGCGACCTCGGGCGACGCACACGCGATCTCGAGCGTGCACGGGTCGGTAAACGCGGGCGTACGGCCCGTCCGGTTGCGCACGAACTCAAAAATGGATTGGTTAGATAGAGGTGCCGTTGATAGATAGGCGTTGTCCTCGTAAACGTATATGTTGTTCTCGAGCATGACGGGGACTCCATCGGCAGTACGTACACGCTCAACGCAAATCAAATCAGTTCCAACGGGAACACCAAAGAACTGTGCTTCGGTGGAATCCGCCGGCAGTATCTTTCTTGAAATGACGCACGCCCCCGGCTCCATTCCGTTAACGCGGCATGCGTCCGAAAAACTCTGGACGTCATCCTTCTGGCGAATCTTGCGCTTAAGCTTGGGGGCATTGACAAACGTGCCTTTCCCCTGTCGCTTCGTTAGATAGCCCTGCTGGACGAGCTCCTCAATAGCGCGTCGCACGGTAACGCGGCCAACTTTATAGTTCTCAGCCAATTCGAATTCGTTGGGTATCCGCGCGCCCGCCTTGTAGGCACCGGAGCTGATTTCGTTTTTAATGATATCGATAACCTGTTGGTACAGCGGTATCGCTGCTTTACCGTCAGTTAGCCCTTCAGTCGGTGGCATATACCCTCTCCCAGCACAATTACGTCTAAAACGGGCTTAAGGGCATTCAACAAGCCCTTAAGCCCGCATTAGCATTAAGTATGCTTGCTGCCGCACCAAAATGTCGGATATTTACTCATCAGACCCGAAAAACGCGCAACTACCGCGCTCCTAAGAAAGCGTGAGCAGCTCCGGCAGCTGGTCGATAATCTTGTCCGCGGCATCCTGGCTAAAGCCAAAGCGTTCCTCGCGCTTGGCAATGACTGTCAAGCCGGCTCGCTTACCCGCGGTAATGCCCGGAACGGAATCCTCAACGCAGCAGCAGCGATTCGCGGGCAGCCCCAGCAGGTCCAGCGCATGCAGGTAGATGTCGGGCTCGGGCTTGCTCTCCTTAAACTGCTCGCCGCTCACCACATACTCAAAGGCATCCGACAGCCCGCATGCGTTGAGCACTTCCTCGATGCTAACCATGGGAGACGAGCTGGCAAGCGCCACGCGAACGCCACGGCGCGGCAGCTCTCGAATCGTATCCACGGCGCCTGGGTTAATCAAAGCCTGATAGTCGCGCGGACGTTTATGCGCCCACTCGTCCCAACGGGCCAACGCTTCCTCGCCAGTGAAATGCCCCTTACCGGCGCGCTCAAACCAATCGACCAGCATATGCAGGAAGAACTGATGGGAGGTACCGACCTGCCCATTCAACTCCTCTTGAGTCAGATTAAGCCCCAGCTCCTTGGCAAACGCGGCAGTCTCGCCCAAGTAGTAATACTCGGTATCGACAATGACGCCGTCCATGTCAAAGATAACGGCGTCGAACGGAAATGCGGACACGGCACCCTCCCTAACAAAAGGACGCCCGCGAGCAGGCGCCCGAATCATGCTTTAATCGGCGATTCTAGCCCAGCAGCTTATCCAGCGCCACCGCAATACCATCTTCGTTGTTATTGGCGGTCACCATCTGGGCCACGGCCTTAACCTCGTCAACCGCGTTGCCCATGGCAACACCAGCGCCGGCCCACTCAATCATGGACTTGTCGTTCTGGCCGTCGCCAAACGATACGACATCGCTGGCATCGATGCCGAGCTTGGGCAGGGCACCCTCGAGCGCACGGGCCTTGTCGATACCGGGCGCCGTGTACTCAAAGTACCAGTCGGCCGTAAACATGCCCGAAAGCGTCTGCTTAAAGGGCGCATACATCTCCTCGTAATGCGCCTGCAGGTAGGCCGGATCGCCCGCCGTCAGCAGCTTGTCCACGGGATAAGTGTCCACGACCTCATGCAAGCTCTCGACTTCGCGAATCTTAAGGTCGCAGGCATCGCGCTCGTATTTGACGATATTCTTCTGCGAGCCGTCCGGCAGTGTAATCATGCAGCGATACGAGTCCTCTACATGCAGGTCACGCCCGAGCGAGATCATGGGGATCACATCATAGTTTTGCAGGTGATCAATCAGACGGTGCAGCTCGTCAGCCGGCATGGCCTGGTCAAAAAGGACCTCATCGGTCTGAGCGTCGACCACATGCGCGCCATTAAAGGCAACCAGCAGACCGTCATGGTTTTGAAGGTCGAGCTCCTGCGCCAGAGCATGTAGTCCCCATGCGGGACGGCCCGAAGCCAAAATGAGCTTAATGCCCG
>OGSD01002538.1_pt1 | contig 15146 bp, 8 predicted proteins | sample 1553571 | NCBI WGS metagenome assembly OGSD01 (sample SAMEA2580072, study PRJEB22360) | human gut metagenome | biome: human gut; feature: human-associated habitat; material: faeces | place: Denmark | collected 2008/2010 | reverse complement strand
CAGAAGAAACAAGCATTTTATCTGCAAGCGGATCCATAAACTTTCCGAAATTTGTTACAAGATTATACTTTCTTGCAATATGTCCATCTAAAAAGTCTGTAAGACTCGCTAGAATAAATACAACAACTGCGATCCACTTGCTATAATCCCCTGCACAATCTGTCAGCAAGAAAAATAAGAATACCGGGATCATAAGTGTTCTTAAAATTGTTAACTTATTTGGTAAATTCATAATCTACTTCTCCTATCACATCATATTCTCTACCCTGGGTAATTTTAACATAAACAAAGTCTCCTGTCATCAATTCTTCTGGAGAATTTATAAAAACACATCCATCTACCTTTGGTGCATCCATATAAGAACGTCCAACGTAGATATCATCTTCAAATAAATATCCTTCTACCATGACTTTGATCGTTTTACCGACTAACTGCTGGGTATGTTCATAGGAAATCTCCTGCTGAAGACTCATCAGTTCATCTCTTCGTTCTTCTTTGACTTCTTCATCGATCTGATCCTCAAATGTTGCTGCCAGTGTATCTTCTTCCGGTGAATAAGTAAAGACTCCTAAACGATCAAATTGACATTCTTCTACAAAGTTCATTAATCCTTCATGATCTTCTTGACTTTCTCCTGGAAATCCAGTGATCAGTGTTGTACGGATCGTGATATCAGGAATCTCTTTACGAAGTTTCTTGATCACTGCTACAAGATCTTCTCTTGATGTTCTTCTTCCCATTCTCTGTAAGATACGATTCTCACTATGCTGAATCGGCATGTCAATGTAATTGCAGACTTTCTCTTCTGTCTTGATCACTTTGATCAGCTCATCTGTGATCTCTTCTGGATAGCAGTATAACAGACGGATCCATTCAATCCCTTCGATCTTGCAAAGTTCATGAAGTAATAACGGAAGCTGTTTTTCTCCTGTCAGGTCTTTGCCATACAGTGTTGTTTCCTGAGCTACCAGTACTAATTCTTTCACTCCTTCAGATGCTAAACGCTTTGCCTCATTCAACAGTTCTTGCATTGGAACACTTCTGAAACGTCCGCGGATCTTTGGAATGATACAATAGCTGCATCGCTTGTCACAACCTTCAGCAATTTTTAAATATGCCATGTGATTTCCTGTTGTTACAACACGTTCTACTTCAGAATTATCTGGAAGATAATCAATACTTTCGTAATGTTCAAAATGTTCCCCTGTATTTTCTTCTAATGCGGTATTCACTGCTTCTACAATAGAATCATAACTTGTTGTTCCAAGAACTGCATCAATCTCTGGAATCTCTTTTAAGATCTCGTCTTTATAACGTTCTGCGAGGCATCCAGCAACAACCAATGCCTTCAGATTCTGTTCTTTGTACTGTGCCATCTCTAAGATCGTATTGATACTTTCTTCTTTAGCATCATGGATGAAACAGCATGTATTAATTACAATAACATCTGCCTGTGTCTCATCGTCGGTCAAAGTGTAGCCATGCTTGGTCAAAAGGCCAAGCATAACTTCACTGTCTACTAAGTTTTTATCACATCCAAGCGAAATAAATAATATCTTCATTTCTCTTACTCTCCAAACAATTTCTTAGATTCTACACAGTTTTTCATTAACATTGCGATCGTCATTGGTCCAACTCCACCTGGAACTGGTGTGATCGCAGATGTCTTTGGTGCAACTTTGTCATAATCTACGTCACCACAAAGTTTGTTATTTTCATTTCTGTGGATTCCAACATCAATGACAACTGCTCCATCTTTTACATAAGAATCATCAATAAATTTTGGTTTACCAATTGCTACAACTAAGATATCTGCGCGTTTGCAGACCTCTTTTAAATCTTTCGTATGAGAATGGCAGATTGTGACCGTTCCGTTCTCACGTAATAATAACATTGCCATAGGTTTTCCTACAATGTTACTTCTTCCGACTACCACACATTCTTTCCCATCAATTTCGACACCAGAACGTTTTAATAACTGGATCACTCCGGCTGGTGTGCATGGTAAGAATCCTTTTTCTCCGATCACCATATTTCCAACACTGACTGGATGGAATCCGTCAACATCTTTCTTAGGATCGATTGCTAATAATACTTCATCTTCATCCAAATGTTTTGGAAGTGGAAGCTGTACTAGGATTCCGTTGATCTTAGGATCCTTATTGCATTTATCCACGATCGCCATTAATTCTTCCTGTGTTGTCTCTTCTGGAAGCTCATAGCTTACAGACTCGATTCCTACATACTCGCAGGCACGTTTTTTGTTACGTACATAAACGCTTGATGCAGGATCTGCTCCTACCTGAATAACAGCAAGCGCAATATCTTTTCCCTCTGCTTTCAGCTGCGCTACTTCTTCTTTTACTTCATCTTTGATTTCCTGAGAAATCTTCTTTCCATCAATAATCTGCATTGTATTTCCTCGTCATTTCTTTTAAGTATATATTGGCTTTATTTTTGTTGATTAGAATAATCCTGTGATAACTCCATCGTCATTTACATCGATTCCTTCTGCTGCTGGTTTCTTTGGAAGTCCAGGCATTGTCATGACATCACCTGTCAAGGCTACTAAGAATCCTGCACCTGCATTGACATAGATCTCACGGATCGTAATATCAAATCCTTCTGGGCGTCCAAGCTTCTTAGGATCATCAGATAAAGAATACTGGTTCTTCGCCATACAGATTGGAAGATTTCCATACCCAAGTTCAGTCAGTCTCTTCTTCTGACGTGCTGCAGCTGCTGTGTATACAACTTTATCTGCTCCATAAATCTTAGTTGCGATCGTTTCGATCTTTTCTTCTATCGTTGTATCATCATATGTATATAATGGTTTGTAATTGCTTTCTTTATTATCTAATGTACGAAGGATTGCTTTGGCAAGTTCGATTCCACCTTCTCCACCTTTTTCCCATACCTGAGATAATGCAAAATCACAATCTCTTTCTTCGCAGAAATTCTTGATAAATGTAAGTTCTGCTTCTGTATCTGTTGCAAACTGGTTTAATGTTACAACAACAGGAACTCCAAACAATTTTAAGTTCTCGATATGTTTTTCAAGATTTACGATACCTTTGCTTAACGCATCGATATTTTCTTCTGCCAGATTGTCTTTTGGAACTCCACCATTGTATTTTAAAGCACGTACAGTTGCTACTAATACAACTGCATCTGGGTGAAGATCAGCCATCTGACACTTAATATCCATAAATTTCTCTGCACCAAGGTCAGCACCGAATCCTGCTTCTGTAATTGCGATATCTGCTAATTTTAACGCTAATTTTGTAGCCTGTACGCTATTACATCCATGTGCGATATTGGCAAATGGTCCACCATGTACGAATGCTGGTGTATGCTCTAATGTCTGGATCATATTTGGTTTAATAGCATCTTTTAATAATGCCGCCATAGCTCCAACTGCATTCAAGTCTTTGGCTGTGACTGGTTCACGGTCCATGTTGTATGCAACGATGATCTTTCCTAAACGTTCTTTTAAATCTGCCATATCATTTGCAAGGCAAAGAATTGCCATAATCTCAGATGCTACAGTGATGACAAAATGATCCTCACGGACAACACCATCCACACGACGTCCAAGTCCGATGACTGTATTTCTTAATGCACGGTCATTCATATCAATACATCTCTTCCATACAACATCTCTTGTATCGATATTTAACTTGTTTCCCTGCTGGATATGATTATCAAGCATTGCTGCTAATAAGTTGTTCGCAGATGTGATCGCATGGAAATCTCCTGTGAAATGAAGGTTTAAATCTTCCATTGGTACAACCTGTGCATATCCACCACCTGCTGCTCCACCTTTGATACCAAAGCATGGTCCAAGAGATGGCTCACGAAGAGCACAGATTGTTTTCTTTCCAAGTTTATTTAATGCCTGAGATACCCCAACACTTGTTGTTGTCTTTCCTTCTCCTGCTGGAGTTGGGTTGATTGCTGTTACAAGAACAAGTTTTCCATCTTCATTATTCTTTACTTCATCCATAAAATGAGAATCAAATTTAGCCTTGTATTTGCCATATAATTCAAGGTCATCTTCTTTGATCCCAATATTTGCTGCAACTTCTTTGATTGGTAATAATGTAGCTTCCTGTGCGATTTCAATATCTGTTTTCATAATGGTTTCCTTTCTATAGATAATCTTCTTTGTATTGTTCAAATTGTTCTTCACTCATAAGAACTTTCCTTGGCTTGGTTCCTTCTTCTTCTCCGACGATTCCCGCTTCGCATAACTGATCCATTAGTCTTGCTGCACGGTTAAATCCAATCTTAAAGACTCTTTGAAGACTTGCAATCGAAGCCTTGTCTTTGTCAATAATAAACTCAGCTGCTTTTTCAAAATATTCATCCCTTTCCTGCGATGTTGCTGCTTTGACCGCAGCTGTCTGAATCTTTTCCTGAATGTCTGCACCATAGCTGTCTTCGGCATTATTTTCTTCCTTTAAGAATTCTACAACCTTGCTGACTTCTTCATCACTGACAAATGCACCTTGTACACGGATTGGTTTCTGATATCCAGATGGATAGAACAGCATATCACCTTTTCCTAATAACTTTTCTGCACCATTCATATCGATAATTGTTCTTGAATCGACTCCTGATGATACTGAAAATGCAATTCTTGAAGGTACATTCGCTTTGATCAGGCCTGTAATGACGTTAACAGATGGTCTCTGTGTTGCGATCACCAGATGAATTCCTGCTGCCCTGGCAAGCTGTGACAGGCGCACGATCGCATCTTCTACTTCACCCGGTGCAACCATCATAAGGTCTGCAAGCTCATCTACAATGATAACGATCTGCGGAAGTTTCTTAAAATCTTCCCCTTCCATACCATTCTTGATCGATTCCTCGACCTTCTCATTATATCCAGTTAAGTTTCTTACATTCACTTCTGCAAACTTCTTATATCGCTCTCCCATCTCCATCACAGCCCAGTTTAACGCACTGGATGCCTGCTTCGGATCTGTAACGACCGGAATCAGCAAGTGTGGAATTCCCTGATATGCACTTAATTCTACGACCTTTGGATCGATCATGATCAGTTTCACTTCATCTGGCGTTGCCTTGTATAAAATACTCATGATCAATGTATTAATACAAACTGACTTACCAGAACCTGTTGCTCCTGCGATCAAAAGATGCGGCATCTTGGCAATATCTGACACGATCACCTGTCCAGCAAGGTTCTTTCCTACTGCAAATGCAATCTTTGATCTTGCCTGTGCAAATTCCTGATTCTCGATCAGTTCCCTGAACATTACCATCTGGTTTGTCTTATTCGGAACTTCGATTCCAATTGCTGATTTACCTGGAATCGGTGCTTCAATTCGAATATCTGCTGCTGCAAGGTTTAACTTAATATCATCCGCAAGATTTACGATCTTGCTGACTTTCACACCTTGTTCTGGATGTAATTCAAACTGTGTAACGGATGGTCCACAGCTAATATTGGTAATTGTAACATGAACTCCGAAATCTTCCAATGTTTTTTGCAGTTTTTGTGCAGTCTGACGAAGTTCTTCTTTGTTATTTCCTGCTGTTTTCTTTCCTTTCTCCAATAAAGATACTGGTGGAAACTTATAATCTCCTTCTTTGGTCCGAACCTGCGGAAGAATCTCCACTGGTTTCGATGGTGTATTCTTATCCTTATTCACAAAAGATTTCTTCGATGCATTCGGCTGTACTGGTTCAAATATTTCTTTTGGTTCTTTGTCTGTTTCTTCTTGAACGATCAGATCATCAAAATCCTTCTGTATCGGTGTTTGTTTTGTTTTCTCTTCTGGTTCCATAGGAGGCATTGGAGATGCCTGTGATGGTTTCGGTCTTCCAGATCGCAAATCCGGAATATGCATCGATCGTTTCTTTCTCGGTGCTGTTTCTTTATCCTCTTTGGACACCTCTTTTGCTTTTCGTTTCTTCTTCGCTAGTCGTTCTTCTATATCTTCTTCATATCCTTCTACTGTAAAGAAATCAACTGCTTTCTTAAGGAAAGAAAGTAAGGATCTCTCTGTTACAAGGATCAATGAGATTACAGAGATCAATAAAACAACCAAAACACTTCCTGCCCCTCCCAGTTCCTTATAAAGGATTGAACAGATCAATGCACCCAGATACCCGCCTCCTCTGTGGGTTCTTCCACTAAATACAAAGGCTGAATAAGCATCTCTTACTTCTATATTATATATCATCTGAAAAATTGTGGATACCATACATAACAGCAGGATCGCAAAACATGTCTTCTTCACTGCAAGACTGCTGTAATCATTGGAGATCAATAAAATTGCCAGAATAAAGCTTACCGCCGGAATGATGTAATGAGTCGTTCCAAACGCTCCAAAGAAAAATGTACTGATGCTGTTTCCTATGTATCCGCATATTCCAAAATTACTTAAAAATAAAAAAATGAAAAGAGCAAAAACAACTAATACTGCAATCTCTTTATAAAACGGTGCAAAATCTTTTTGTCTTGTGCGTGTCCGTTTCTTTGCAGAAGATGTCTTCCTCTTTCTTGTCTTCTTTGCTGCCATAGAAATTGTTACCTCTCTTGCTGTATACACTTTGTATACATAATCTGCGTATTTTCTTATTTTACAATTAATTATCAAAATACGCAAGTCCCACCATAGAAAAAGGGAAATGTATTTATCTCCCATACATTTCCCTTTTCTTTTAACCTCTTAATATTGTGCAGTTTCTGGAGGTACAAAATCTTCCGCTTCTTTTACAAACTTCTTAACCTGAATTTGTGCTTTCATAACTGGTATATTGGTTCCAGCTCCTGCAACACATCCACCTGGACATCCCATTCCTTCGATCAGATAGCCTTTTTTCTTTCCTGCTTTCGCCTGTAAAAGCATTTTCTTACAATCTGCAAGACCTTCCACATGATCGATCTTTACTTCTGTTCCAGGATAATATTCATCAATACATGCTTTGATTGCTCCGGCAACTCCACTTGCAACTGCATATCCACGTCCGGCTCCAAAGGCATCATTTAACTCTTCTTCTTTTTCATATGTGTTAAAATCAATTTCTTTCGCATCAAACATTCCAGCCAATTCTTCAAATGTGATCACAAAATCGACCTCACTTCGCACTGTCCGTCTGGATGCTTCTAACTTTTTGGCAACACATGGCCCTACAAAAACAATTTTTGCATTTGGAGATGCAATCCTTGCCGCTCTTGCCGTTGCTACCATTGGTGTTAGTGCATTAGAAATTTCATCAATCACCTCTGGAAAATATTTCTTTCCAAGCATAGACCATGATGGGCAGCATGATGTCAGCAAGAATGGCAGTTTCCCTGTAGCCACACTTTGAACATAATGCTTTGCCTCTTCTAAGGCCCCTGCATCTGCTCCAACTGCAACTTCCCACACATCTGCAAACCCAATATCAAGAAGTGCAGCTTTTATCTTATTTGGCGTTGCTTTTGGTCCAAATTGTCCGACAAATGCAGGTGCTAAGATCGCGATCACTTCCGCACCTTCATTCATTGCCTTGATCAACTGGTAAATCTGAGATTTATCTGCAATTGCTCCAAACGGACAATTTACCATACACATACCACAAGAAACACATTTATCTGGATTGATCTTAGCTCTTCCTGCATAATCTGTTTCGATTGCTCCAACCCCACAGGCATTTGCACAAGGACGTTTTCTTTCATAAATCGCACCATATGGACAGACCTTTTTACATTGTCCACATTTGATACATTTTTCCTGGTCGATATAAGAATATCCATCCTTAAAACTAATTGCCTTCTTCGGACAAACTTCCATACACGGATGGGCCATACATCCCTGGCACTGCTCTCCTACAATAAATGCCTTCTCCTTACATTCATTGCATGCAGATGGAATCACCTGAAGAAGTGGCGGCTCATAATACTTCTCTGAAATATTGCTCTCATCAATTCCTTTCGTAATTCTTGTTGGTTTATCCGCTGGATTTAATGACATTCCCATGGCAAGCCTCAGTCTCTCACCTACGATCGCTCGTTCTCTGTAAATGCTATCTCGATATTTTGCAACTTCTCCAGGTACGATCTCATATGGAAGATCTTCAAGATCCTGTAAATTTTTTTGTTCATAACCAAATTTTGCAATCTCTTTGAAAATTCTTCTTCTCACATTCCGAACTGGTGTCTGTATTCCTCTCATGATATTCCCTCCTCTAATGATGCCTTAAGATAGTTTGTGTTTTTTTTAACATATTTGTTATTCTTATCATATACCAAAACAGGAATATTATAAAGGTATTATCTGTTTTTTATTCAAGTTTTCTATTTATTTTCAGACTGATTAATTATTTCAATCAATCTGTCTGTTGCTTCTTTTATTCCACCCATCTCATCAATCAATCCTTCTTTTACTGCCTCCTCCCCTGAAAGGATCATACCAACATCTTTTACCTGCTGTCCAATATGAAGCATCAATTCTTCAACTCTTTCCTTTTTCATTTTACAATGATCACTAATAAATGTCGTAATCCGATCTTGAATCTTTTCAATATTACGATAACTTTGAATAACTCCGATAAATGTTCCAGAACTTCTCACTGGATGAATCATCATTGTTGCGCTTTTCACAATAAAAGAATGATCTGCTGCCACAGCAAGCGGTACTCCGATCGAATGACTTCCTCCAAGAACAAGCGATACGGTTGGTTTGCTTAGAGATGCGATAAGCTCTGCGATCGCAAGTCCACATTCTACATCTCCACCGATCGTATTGATCAAAATTAAGATTCCTTTTATACTTTCATCCTGCTCAACCTTTGCTAAAGCCGGTATCATATGTTCATATTTTGTTGTCTTTGCATTTTGTGCAGATAACTGATGCCCTTCGATCTCACCAATGATAGTCATCGTAAAAATCCCATTTTCCTGCAACTGTCCAAATTTTTCTATTTCTTGTCTCTCATTATCTTTCATACCAAAATCTTACCTTCCTGTATCATATTTTTTATCTTTATTATTTAGAACGATGCTCTGCAATTTGCACTAAAAAAAGAAGGAAGCATCTTCTTACTTCCTTCTTTAGTATGAAATCTAATTTAATTTCTATTCATCAATCTCAAAAGAAATTAACAGATCTTCTTGATTTACCTGTTCTCCTTCTTTGACATAGATCTTATCAACCTTACCATTAACCGTAGAAACAACAGTTGTCTCCATCTTCATAGCTTCAACTGTCATCAGCGGCATATTCACTGTGACCTCATCACCTTCATTGACAAGAACTTTACCAACTGTTCCTGGAATTGTTGATCCAAGATGTGCTGGATTTGATTTATCTGCCTTGACTCTTCCGTCTGTCTTAACCTCCAAGTTCTTATCAAGGACTTTGATCTCACGGATAGATCCATTTACTTCAAAGTCTAACAGTCGGTATCCATCTTCATCAGGCTCTGTCATATCGATAAATTTGATGATCAGATATTTACCTTCATCTAATTTCAGTGTTGTCTCTTCACCTTTTCTTAATCCATAGAAATATACGTGACTTTCAAGTCCTGTTACATCATTGTAAGCCTCAAAATGTCTACAGTAATCTTCATATACTTTTGGATATAACGCATAGCTTAATGTCTTCTGGCTTAAGATATCTGGATCTTCCATATTCTCTGTATAGAAGTTTTCTTTTAATCCCTTTGCAATATAATCAAAATCTTCATCTGGTAATAAACTTCCTGGACGCACATCGATCGGTTTCTTATCTTTTAATACGATCTTCTGTAATTCTTCTGGGAATCCACCTTCTGGCTGTCCGATCATACCTTCAAAATATTCTACAACAGAATCTGGATAAGATAAATCTTTACCAACTTCTAAGATATTCTCTTTTGTTAATCCATTCTTGAACATAAAGATCGCAAAGTCTCCAACAACTTTAGATGATGGTGTTACTTTGACGATATTTCCAAGTAAATGGTTTGCATCTCTATATAATCCTTTGATCTCTTCAAAGTCATCTGCTGCACCCATTTCTTTCACCTGAGCTAACAAGTTAGAATACTGTCCACCTGGAATCTCATATTTGTAAATCTCTGTATTTGGTGCATCCATTCCGCTCTCAAACTGTTTGTAGATTGGGCGGATTCTTGCATAGTACTGACTTAATTCTGTTAATTCATCTGTATCAAGTCCTGTATCACGCTCTGTTCCTTTTAATGCTTCTACTAAAGAGTTCATACATGGATTACTTGTCATAGAACTCATAGAACCGATCGCACAGTCAGCGATATCAAGTCCTGCTTCAGACGCCATCAGTAATGTACTGACACCATTTCCTGTAGAATCATGCGTATGCAGGTTGACTGGAATGTTCAATTCTTCTTTTAACGCACTTACCAGTTTCTTCGCTGCATATGGTTTTACAAGACCTGCCATATCCTTGATCGTAAAGATATGTACACCTAAACTTTCTAATTCTTTGGCTTTCTTTACATAATAGTCTAATGTATATTTTGTCTCGTTAGGATCTGTGATATCTCCTGTGTAACAGATCGTTCCTTCTACAATCTTACCTGTCTTTAATGCAGTTTCAATCGGCATTTTCATATTCTCAACCCAGTTTAAGCTGTCAAAGATACGGAATACATCGACACCTTTTTGAGATGCTTCATTGATGAATTTCTTAACAACATTATCTGGATAGTTACTATATCCCACAGCATTGGATGCACGAAGTAACATCTGGATCAGTGTATTTGGCATATGCTGTCTTAATAATTTTAATCTCTTCCATGGAGACTCTTTTAAGAAACGATAAGCTGTATCATAAGTAGCCCCACCCCATGCCTCTACAGAGAATGCATTCTCCATAAATGCGTTTGTCGCATCAGATGCTCCGATCAGATCTTTTGTTCTCATACGTGTTGCCATTAAAGACTGCTGTGCATCACGCATTGTTGTATCTGTAATCAGTAATCTCTTCTCATTTAACAGGCTCTGTGTGAAGTCTTTAGCTCCCATCTCTAAGAACTTGTCTCTGGAACCATAAATCTTCTTCTCTGTATCATACTTTGGAAGAGTTCTTGCTTCAAAATCTGGTTTGTCAAGAACGGCTTTCTGCACATTCACCATCTTATTTCCTAAAAATTCAAGGATCTTTGTTGCTCTGTCCTGACTTTCTGGAAGTAAGAATAATTCTGGCGTTTCTTCAATAAATGTTGTATAGCATCTTCCCTCACGGAATGTCTCATTATTTAATACATTGATCAAGAATGGGATATTTGTCTTAACTCCACGAATACGAATCTCTTTTAATACACGGATAGATTTGTCAACCGCTCTTCCAAATGTACGATCATGAGAGATCGCTTTTACCAATAAGCTGTCATAGTATGGTGTAATCTCTGCTCCTGCATATGCGTTACCACCATCTAATCGAATACCGTTACCAGCTCCAGAACGATATACCGTGATCTTACCTGTGTCTGGCAGGAAGTTATTCATTGGATCTTCTGTTGTGATACGTGTCTGAATAGAGTATCCATTACATGTCACTTCCTCCTGAGATCCAATACCGATCTCTTCAGAATCTAAAGAATATCCTTCTGCTACAAGAACCTGTGTCTGTACGATATCGATTCCTGTTACCATCTCTGTGATCGTATGTTCTACCTGTACACGAGGGTTCATCTCAATAAAGTATGCATTATTATCTGCATCTACCAGGAACTCTAATGTTCCAGCATTCTTATATCCTACATGTTTTGCAAGACGGATAGATGCTTCAAAAATCTGCTGTCTTACTTCTTCTGGCACGCTGAATGCTGGTGCATATTCTACAACCTTCTGATGTCTTCTCTGTACAGAGCAGTCACGGTCATATAAATGAACAACATGTCCATACTGATCACCAATGATCTGAACCTCGATATGTTTTGGACTCTTTAAGTATTTTTCAACGAAAATCTGATCGTCTCCAAATGCTTTCTTGGATTCATCTCTTGCTTCTGCATATTCTTTTGGCATCTCTTCGGCTGAATGAACGATACGCATTCCACGTCCTCCACCACCATTGGAAGCCTTTAACATTACAGGATATCCAACTTGGTTCGCAATCTTAGTCACTTCTTCCAGTCCGTGAACCGCATGGTCTACACCAGGAATGATTGGAACATCAGCTTCAATTGCCATCTGTTTGGAAGAAATCTTATCTCCCATCTTGCGCATTAAGCTTGAGGATGGTCCGATAAATGTGATTCCATTCTTCTCACAGGCATCTACAAAGTCAGGATTCTCTGATAAAAATCCATAACCTGGATGAATTGCATCTACGTTCTTCTCTTTTGCAATACGAATGATCGTATTGATGTCAAGATAGGCATCGATTGGTCCTTTGTCCGGATTCAACTGATAAGATTCATCAGCTTTAGAACGGAATAAGGCATAACGGTCTTCTTTTGAAAAGACACCAACCGTTGTAATTCCAAGTTCATTTAAAGCTCGGAAAACTCGGATTGCAATCTCACCACGGTTTGCAACCAATACTTTTTTAAACTTCTTTAATTCCATGGTCATAACTCCTTTTCGAGGTTTATCATTTTAAAAAAATGTATTTTTAAAACTGATTATATCGCAAAACTTGTTTTTTTACAATACTTGTACGAAAAAAGAACCCTGATTTATAAAAATCAGGATTCTTTGATAAAGATCTTATTCTTCTGTTTTTTCTTCTTCGTTAGCTAATGCTTTCATACTTAAGCTGATCTTCTTATCGTCTTTCTTGAAGTCAACTACTTTAGCTTCGATTTCCTGTCCAACACTTAATACGTCAGATGGTTTGTCAATATGTTCTTTTGCAATCTGAGAAACGTGAAGAAGTGCATCGATTCCTGATTCTAATTCAACGAATGCTCCGAAATCTGTCATACGTGCAACTTTACCTGTTACAACACTTCCTACTTTGTATTTCTCTTCTGCTTTTAACCATGGATTCTCTTCTGGGAATTTTAAGCTTAATGCAATCTTTTCTCCCTGAATATCCTTGATCAGAACTGTTACTTTATCTCCAATATTGAAGACCTTCTTAGGGTTTTCAACACGTCCCCAAGACATTTCAGAAATATGAAGAAGTCCGTCTGCTCCACCTAAATCGATGAATGCACCGAAGTCTGTTACATTCTTAACAACTCCTTCTACTTTCATTCCTGCTTCGATCTTCTCGAATAATTCTTTCTGTTTTTCTTTCTTAGCAGCTACTAATAACTGTTTGCGGTCTCCGATGACTCTTCTCTTACGAGGGTTGAACTCGCTGATAACGAATTCGATTTCCTGTCCTTCGTATTTCTTTAAGTCTCTTTCATAAGAATCAGAAACTAAGCTTGCTGGGATGAATACACGAGCTTCGTCGATCAGTACGCTTAATCCACCATCTAATACCTGAGCTACAGGTGCTTTTAAGACTTCTTTGTTCTCGTAAGCTTCTTCTAAACGTTTGTTTCCTTTTTCAGCTGCTAATCTCTTATAAGTAAGAAGAACCTGTCCTTCTCCATCATTCACTTTTAATACCTTAGTCTCCATAGTATCACCAACTTTAGCAACAGTTGTTAAATCTACGTTGGCTGAATCATTAGAGTATTCACTTCTTGTTAAGATACCATCTGCTTTGTATCCGATGTTTAAGATGATCTCATCTGGTTTCACATCGATAACTGTACCTTTCACTACCTCTCCGTTGTGAATTGTCACAAAACTTTCCTCTAATAATTCTTCAAAACTCTTTTCTGTCATGCTAGCATGAACCTCCTTGATAATTTTCTGTGGGGTTGAGGCCCCCGCTGTAATACCTACCTTACCAGTCGATTCAAAAAGTTTCAAATCCAGGTCTCTAAGTGTCTGCACAAAAAAGGTGTTCTCACACTCTTTCTTACTAATCTCATATAACTTCTGGCTGTTGGAGCTTTGCTTATCTCCGATCACAACCATTGCATCTACACCCTTAGCGATAGACTTTGCTTCCAGTTGACGCTCTTCCGTGGCATTACATATTGTATTACATACTCCTATATCATAACCCTTTTTATTCAGAATTTCAACTAAATCTTGAAATTTCTTGTAATTAAATGTCGTTTGTGATACAAGAGTCGTCGGCTTGTTAAGATCGATCCCTTCAAACTGCTCTGCATCTGAGATAATATGCACTTCTCCAGTACACCATCCTTTGATTCCCTGAACTTCTGGGTGCTGCTCACTTCCAACGATGATCACCTGATCACCATCGTTGCCCGCTTTCTCTACGATCTTGTGGATCTTTCTGACAAATGGACATGTTGCATCAACTAATTCCAATCCTTTTTCATGGATCAGATCATAAATTTCTCTCGCAACTCCATGGGAACGTATGATAACCGTTCCTTCTTCCAAAGCTTCTAATTCTTCTCTGGAATTGATCACTTTCACGCCCTTTTTCTTCAGATCATTAACAACCTCTGAATTGTGAATGATCGGCCCGTATGTGTATACATTTTTCTTTCCTGCTTCTTTATATACAGTGTCAACAGCACGCTTCACGCCAAAACAAAACCCTGCTGTTTTTGCTAAAATAACTTCCATCTTTATCCTCACTGCTTGCAAATAAACTTTTTATTATTTTACTTTTTCAAATTCTGCAACGATCGCATCAACAACTTCTTCGATCGTCATATCAGAAGAATCAACAAGCACTGCATCGTCTGCCTGTTTTAGGGGTGCGATCTCTCGTTCCATATCCTGACGGTCACGGATGATGATATCTTCTTCAATCTTATTAAAATCCGCTTTCACGCCTTTTTCTACTAACTCTTTGTAGCGACGCTCAGCTCTTACTTTGGATGATGCTGTTAAATAAATTTTCAAGTCTGCATCTGGCAGTACATTGGTTCCGATATCTCTCCCGTCCATTAAGATATTGGCTGTCTTGGCAAGATCTCTCTGAAGATCCAGAAGTGTTGCGCGAACCGTCTTATAAGCAGATGTTTTAGAAGCCATATTTCCAACTTCTTCGGTGCGTATCAGACCATTTACGTTCTCCCCATTTAATAATACTTGCTGCACCCCATCTTCATAATTGATACTTACATGAATATCTGGGCACGCTTTATTGATTGCTTCTTCATTTTTTGGATTG
>OGSD01002516.1_pt1 | contig 15266 bp, 7 predicted proteins | sample 1553571 | NCBI WGS metagenome assembly OGSD01 (sample SAMEA2580072, study PRJEB22360) | human gut metagenome | biome: human gut; feature: human-associated habitat; material: faeces | place: Denmark | collected 2008/2010 | reverse complement strand
GGCTTTTTTATTACCGCAAAGGAGATGAAACCGATTGGCGAATTACCAAAATATTTTACGGCAGGCACATCAGGCGATTGCCGATGTAGCAGACAATGCCGACAGCTGGCGGGCGTTTTTGCGCTCAGCCGCGTATACAACGCATTACGCTTTCCCGAATCAGGCGCTGATTTACAGCCAGCGCCCCGGTGCCACCATGCTGGCGGACATCGACACTTGGAACCGTGCTGCCGGGCGCTGGGTCAACCGCGGTGCGCGCGGCGTAGCGTCCCTTGGCACCGGTAATATGGCAGGCAATGTGCGGTATCTGTTTGACATCAAGGACACCCACCCTGCCGGCAAAGCCGCCAAACCATTGGGCTGGCAAATCACCGATGCCAACCGCTATCCGACCCTGCAAGCCTTGCAGGAAAAGCACAATGCCGAGAGCCTGCCGGAAATCTTTGGTCTGCAGGCAGCCTTGTTTGTGGCACAGCACGGCAAACAGCTGGACGCCGATTTGCAAAATGCCGTGATCGGCAGCACGCTGGAATGGGCAAAGCCGCAGGAGCAAACGGCGATTTTTGCCAACCTCATCACGCAGAGTGCCGTCTATATGGCGGCAGTGCGCTGCGGTTTGGGCGACAGCGCCGTGCCGCAGGACGCCTTTGCGGACATTGACCGCTTTGATACCGAATCCGCCGTTTTAGCGCTTGGCAATGCCGTCAACCGCGCGGGACGGCAGATGTTTGCCGAAATCGGCGCTGTCGTCAAGAGCATCGACAGTGTTGCAAAGACCCAGCCGAAACAGTATGATGAGAATGTAAGCAAGACGAACCAACAGGAGGTGCAGGATCATGGATATGACGAATCTGAACGGGTATCTGGTGCCCAAGATGGCAATGAAGGAAACGCACAGACCGCCGGTCGGGAGAATCGGTCTGCAGCGGGAGAAGTTCCTGCAAGAGAACCACTCCCTGCTGTACGACAAGATGCTGCTGGACGGGACGCTGTACAGCGACCTGAAACAGACCGAGCAGCGCTATTGGGAGCAGGTGGAGCAGACCATCACGAAGCTGCTGGTCAGCAACCCGGCACCGGACAAGAACAACGACCCATTGGGCTGGACGGCGCACATGAACAGTCTGCAAGCGCAGGCAGCGGAATTGGCGATGCCCATCGTGACGAGCCTGTAAATACCGAACCCACAACAGCGGAGAGCGAGCTATCGCCCTCCGCTGTTTCTGTTTCCGATGAGATTGAACTGCCGGAAAGCGTGGGGCGCGGCAACCTTGCCGAGGAAACTGCCGCCGCAATCGGTCTGCCCGCACCTGAACAGCAGCAAGAAACCATCCGCCAATTACAGCACCGCGCAAGCTGGCAGCCGCCCATCAAGGATGATGGCACCCATATCGACGAGCAGGACATTGTCGATGTTCTTGTCATGGGCAGCGGTTTTTGTGAGGGGCGTTTTCGCATACAGGAATTTTTCTCTGCCACAGTATTGCCTACAGTAAAGGAGCAAGCCGACTGGCTGAAAAAAGAATACGGTATCGGCGGGCGCACTTGGGATTTCCGAGATGGCGAAAGAGGGTTTCTGGATTATGATGCCAAGGGGCTGAGAATCAAGCGCTATGCATCCGATAACGCTCCGGATCATTTCCGCTTGCTGCCGTGGAACGAGGTTGCCCGCCGTTTGCATCTGCTGGTCCACAACGACAAATATCTGGATGAAAACAACAAGCAGGGATATGAAAAATGGGAAGCGGAACAGAAAGCCAAACGCGACGCCCGTCAAGCCGAGATAGACTATGCGGAGAAAACCATCGCGGATTTTTGTGAACGCGAAGGGCTGGGTGCACCGGATTATTCGGACCTTACGCACATCGACCTTGCCTATTCCACCACCGGGGACGGCGAACACGAAATTCAGGTGTACGCCAACTTCTTGCGCAATGAGATTGTGTATCTAGTTGACGGCTCCTTTGTGGACAGTGCGCGCTTCGACAGCACAAGGGCGCTTGCCAAGGAAGGCATTGAGGACGTTGAATTTTCGCAGTTCATTGACGATGCGGAAGCAGCGTATGAAGCATATCAGGAGCGCTACAAGCCTAAGCCCGTGGAAAAGCGCCCGCTGGCTACCGGAGATACCGTTTATCTGGAAAACGACCACCCCTTTACGGTGGAGGAAATCGGCATCTTTGATGTGCATCTGCGCGATGAGGATTTCCCGCTGATCGGGCGCGCCGTCAACCGCGGGGAGTTTGCAAGGCTGCTGGCGGCGAACCCTAAAAACAATGCGCTGGCGGCACCAGAATTACCCAATCTACCGGACGCCGGTGAGGCGGCAGAGGTTGTTGAGGGTGAAGTCTTAGAACCCGCAGAAGAATCATCTGGTGGTTTTGGCGAGCAGGTCTTGCAGGCGGCGGAACTCATTGCTCTCAAGGAAGCCTATGAGCCGAACAACTATATCCCGCCGCAGGACCCTGTACCCCCGCGCACACCACGCGAAAAGTTTGCAGCCAACATCACCGCCATCCGCACCCTGAAATCCATCGAAAAGCGTATGGCGGACGGCGGTCCCCACGCAAACGGTGAGGAGCAGGAAATCTTAGCCCAATACTCCGGCTGGGGCGGTTTGTCCGATGCCTTTGAACCCAACAAAGACAGCTGGCACAGCGAATATACCGAGCTGAAAAGCCTGCTGACAGAGGAGGAATACGCCGCTGCCCGCAGCAGCACCCTGACCGCCTTTTACACCCCGCCCGAAGTCATTGACGCAATGTACACCACCCTGCGCAAAATGGGCGTGGGTGCCGGAACGATTCTGGAACCCAGTATGGGTGCGGGCGCGTTTTTTGGGCAAAGCCACAGCTATTTGTATGAGCCGACCACCAGATTGTTTGGTGTGGAGCTGGACAGTCTGACCGGCAGAATTGCCCGCCAGCTGTACCAGAAAGCAAACATCCAAATCACCGGCTTTGAGAAAGCCGACCTGCCCGACAGCTTTTTCGATGTGGTCATCGGCAATGTGCCGTTTGGGGATTACAGTGTGGTTGACCCGCAGTATAACCGGCTGCACTTCAAGATTCACGATTACTTTTTTGCCAAATCCATCGACAAGCTGCGCACGGGCGGCATCATCGCCTTTATCACCACCAGTGGCACGCTGGACAAAAAGAGCGAGGAAGTGCGCAGGTACATCAACGCCCGATGCGACTTTATCGGTGCCGTGCGCCTGCCGGATTCCACCTTTAAGTCAGCCGGAACCAAGGCGGTGGCGGACATCATCTTCCTGCAAAAGCGTGACCGCATTCTGGAGCAGGACGCGAGCTGGCTGCACACCACCCAGACGGAGGACGGGCTTTCCCTCAACAGCTATTTTGCCGAACACCCCGAAATGGTCTGCGGCACACTGAAAACCGTCAGCGGTCCGTATGGCCCGACCCTGACCTGCGAGGCGTTTGCCGATAAGCCCCTTCCCGATGTGCTGCAAGAGGCCATGTCCCACCTGCACGCTGAATTTCACTTTCAGGACATCGAGCTGCAGGAATCCGGCGCTGTGGATGCCAGCATCCCCGCCGAACCCGATGTGCGCAATTTCAGCTTTTGTATCCGTAACGGAAAATTCTATTACCGCGAGAACGCCATTATGCGCGAGGTTTCCCTTGGTGCTACCTCCGCGGCGCGTATGCGGCAGTTGATCGAACTGCGGGACACCACACGGGACTTGATCCAAGCCCAGCTGGAAGATATGCCGGATGAAGTCATCACGGAGCTGCAAGCCAAACTCAACCGCCAGTACGACCACTACCACAGTAAGTTTGGACTCATCAACAGCCGTGGTGCATCGTTGGATATGCGGGATGACAGTGGATATTTTCTGCTGTGCTCCTTGGAAAACCTCGACAGCGAGGGCAATTTCATCGGCAAGTCGGATATGTTTTCAAAGCGCACCATCCGGGCTGCCCGCCCTGCCGAGCGCGTGGAAACCGCCAGCGAGGCGCTGGCGCTGAGTGTCGGTGAGCGCGCGGGCATCGACTTTGGGTATATGCAGCAGCTGACCGGCAAGGACAAAGATACATTGGTGAACGACCTGCAAGGCGTTATCTTTGCCGACCCCTTGGAAAAGAATTCTGATGGTGAACCGCGCTACTATACCGCCGATGAATATCTTTCCGGCGATGTGCGCCACAAATTACAGGTAGCAAAGCTGGCGGCACAAAACAACCCCGCTTTTGCTGTGAATGTGCAGGCACTGGAAACCGTGCAGCCGAAGGACTTGGAAGCCAGCGAAATTGCCGTGCGTCTGGGTGCTACTTGGCTGGCTCCTGAACTCATCAAGCAGTTTGCCGATGAATTGGTGGACGCGCCTTACTATGTGCGGGACCGCGTGAAGGTGTTGTACATCCCACTGACCGGCGTCTGGAATGTGACCAACAAGAGCTTTACGGGCGGCAACATTAAAGCCACCGTGACCTACGGCACACAGCGCGCCAACTTCTACCACATCTTAGAAGAAAGCCTGAACCTGCGGGATGTGCGCGTTTTTGACACCAAGGAGGATATGCAAGGCAACAAAATCCGCGTTCTGAACGCCGCTGCCACGCAGGAAGCCCAGATGAAACAGCAGCAGATCGAGGACGCTTTCAAGGACTGGATCTGGAAAGACCCGACCCGCCGCCAGATGCTGGTAAAGGAATACAACGAACGGTTCAACTCCCTGCGCCCCCGCGAATACGATGGCAGCCATATCCTGTTTCACGGTATGTCACCTGAAATCACGCTGCGCCCCCACCAGAAAAACGCCATTGCGCACATTCTGTATGGCGGCAATACGCTGCTGGCGCACGTGGTGGGCGCCGGAAAAACCTACGAAATGGTCGCTGCGGCGATGGAAAAGAAACGTCTTGGGCTTTGCTCCAAGACCCTGATCTGTGTACCCAACCACCTGACCGAGCAGCTTGCCGGAGAGGCTTTGCAGCTGTACCCCAACGCAAATATTCTTGTAGCCCGCAGGACAGATTTTGAAAAAGCCAACCGCAAACGGTTCTGCGCCAAAATCGCAACCGGCAATTATGACATCATCGTGATCGGGCACAGCCAGTTTGAGCGCATCCCGCTGTCACAGGAACGGCAGGTCGAATACCTGCAAAGCCAGATCCACGATGTGATCAGCCAAGTGGCACAGCTGAAAGAAGAACGCGCCGAGAATTTCACCGTCAAGCAGATGGAGCGTATGCGCAAGCAGCTGGAGAAAAAGCTGGATAAGCTCAACGACCAGTCCCGCAAGGACGATGTGGTGACCTTTGAACAGCTTGGCGTGGACAGCCTGATGGTGGACGAAGCCCACGCTTTCAAGAATCTTGCGGTGCTTTCCAAAATGCGCAACGTGGCTGGCATATCCCAAACCGAGAGCCAGCGCGCCAGCGACCTGTATATGAAATGCCGCTACCTTGACGAAATCACCGGCAGCCGCGGCGTGGTGTTTGCCACGGGTACGCCCATCAGCAACTCTATGGCGGAGCTGTTCACCATGCAGCGGTATTTGCAGCGGGAAACCTTGGAGCAGCACGGGCTTTCCTCCTTTGATGCGTGGGCATCCACATTTGGAGAAACCGTGACAGCCGTGGAGCTTGCGCCGGAAGGCACCGGCTACCGCACAAAAACAAGATTTTCCAAATTCTATAATCTGCCGGAATTGATGAGTATGTTCAAGCAGGTGGCGGATGTGCAGACGGCGGATATGCTCAACCTGCCGGTGCCTAAACTGGTGGGCGGCAAACCCATCAATGTGGCGCTGCCGCCAAGCCCCCAGCAAAAGCAGATGGTGGCTGACCTTGCCGACCGCGCCGAAGAAATTCGCGCCGGAAATGTAGACCCCACCGAGGACAATATGCTCAAGGTGACCAACGACGGCAGAAAGCTGGCGCTGGATCAGCGGCTGATCGACCCCAATCTGCCCGAAAACCCCAACGATAAAGTTCACGCCTGCGCCGAGAATGTGTACCGCATCTGGAGTGAAACGAAAGACAAGAAATTGACCCAGCTGGTGTTTTGCGACTTGTCCACCCCGAAACCGGACGGATTTAATGTGTACGATGATTTGCGCAATCTGCTGATTTCTATGGGCATCCCCGAAAACGAGGTGCAGTTCATCCACAGCACCAACACCGAGGTGAAAAAGGCCGAGCTGTTTGCCAAGGTGCGCAGCGGTGATGTGCGCGTGCTGATGGGCAGCACCGGTAAGATGGGCGCAGGCACCAATGTGCAGCGGCTGCTGGTGGCCACGCATCATCTGGACTGCGGGTGGAAACCCTCTGACATTGAGCAGCGCAACGGGCGTATGATTCGCCAAGGCAACACCAATGCCGAAGTATATGAGTATCGTTACGTCACAGAAGCTTCCTTCGACAGCTATATGTGGCAGCTTTTGGAAACCAAACAGAAGTTCATCGGGCAAATTATGACGAGCAAAAGCCCTGCCCGCAGTGCGGATGATTTGGACGATGCAGCGCTGTCTTATGCCGAGGTCAAGGCGCTGGCAGCGGGCAATCCGATGATCAAAGAGAAAATGGATCTGGATATTCAGGTGTCGCGGCTCAAAACCCTGAAAACCGCCTACAACAACGAGCATTACCGGCTGGAAGATGCGATTACACAAGGATTCCCCGCAGAAATGCGTAAGACCGCCCAGCAGTTGGAAAACGCCAAAGCGGACACAGCGCTGCTACAGCAAAATACCAAGCGCGATGCGGACGACAAGGATGTTTTCGCCATCTCATTGATGGACACGGTTTACACCAAGCGCGAGGACGCGGGCAAAGCCCTGCTGGGGCTGCTGGGTATGGCGATGAACCGCACCGAGCCGGTTTCCATCGGGCGATACAAGGGCTTTGATTTGCAGATCGCCTATTTTGCGATGGACAAAATGTATCTGGCGTATCTTGTGGGCAGCGGTATCAACCCGGTGCAGCTGGGCGCGGATGCGGTCGGCAACACGGTACGCCTGGACAACTGCCTGCATAACCTGCCGCAGAGCGTGACCGACCTTGAATCCAAATTGGTGCAGCTGCAAAAGCAGCTGGAAAACGCCAAGGAACAGCTGGCGCAGCCCTTTGTCCAGGCGGACGAGCTGGCTGAAAAGAGCAAGCGCCTTGCCGAGTTGGAGGCACTTTTGAACCTGAACGAAAAGGATATCGTGCTGGATACCGTGCCGGACGAAGAGCAACAGTGTCGTTCGGACAATCGACAGCGTGGACAAGAAAGGTAGAAGGTTTTAAGATGAAGGAAAGAAGAAGCAACCGGGTCAGAGATGGCCCCCGCAAGGAGTTTTCAAGATGAAAAAATGGATCGTAATGCTTGCAATGCTGTCCGCATTGACAGCCTGCGCACAGACACCGGAACCGGAATCCGCTGAATTGACGGAGCTGTCGGCAGCGACATCCGAAAGTGCAGACGCCGAAGAAACACCTGCACCGATTTCAACTGCCGAGCCGACAGCAACCCCGGAACCTACCGCCACACCCGCGCCGACACCTTCGGCAACACCTGCCGCTACCCCCGCGCCGACTCCTGCCCCTACGCCGGAACCCACGGCAGCGCCGACGGCAGAACCTGCCCCGGCGCAGGTCAGTATGAGCTATGGTGCTGTGCCCTTTGATTTGGCGTCAGGCACCGATCAGTGGTGGAGCATCGACAGCTCGGATTCCGCTTATTGGGCGGTGCAGGAAAACATCAACGCGATGCGCGCAGCCGGTGGGCTGGCACCGCTGACGATGGACAGCGGTTTGAGCGCCGCTGCCGATGCCCGATGTGAGAGTTTTGTGGCAGGTGCGCCCTTTGATCACAGCGGTATGACCACCCGCAGTGAGATCTGCGCCGCCGGTCCGCTGAGTTCTGCCAGCGCCGTTTGCACAGGCTGGCAGGGCAGCCCCGCCCATTGTGCCAACATTATGGAGCCGAGTTTTACCAGCATGGGTGTCGGCTGCTGGTTTTGCCAGACGGCAGAGGGGCAATATACCTATTGGGTCGTGACCTTTAACTAGTTCCCACGAAAATCTCCCACAAGCCCGTTTACAGTTGTGCTTTATTATGTTATAATTAAAGCACAGTAGTAACTTTTTGAAAGGCGGTGTGTGGAGTGAATGCTACGATAGCTGTATTGAAAACGATAGCTGATGCGAACGGCGGCATTGTTACTACAGAAGAAGCATTGCGAGCAGGCACAAACCGTGTCACATTAAAACGATACGCAGACAAAGGTGTTCTGACGCGCATTGCCCGCGGACAATATACAATGACCGGATTTGTTCCAGACGAGTTTACGCTTTTGCAAAGCGGAAGCGAGAATCTTGTCTACTCTTACGGCAGTGCCATGTACTTTTGGGGACTGTCAGACCGAACGCCACACATTTTTGAATTCAGTGTGCCGCAAGGATATAACACCAGTCGCATCAAAGAACGCGATCCCAATATTCGGTTTCACTATGTTAAAGGAAGTCTTCACGGTATAGGCAAAACCACTTGCAGATCTCCACAAGGCGGAAATGTTATCCTGTATGACCGTGAACGCTGCATTTGCGACTTGGTGCGCGACAGAAATGCAATCGACAAGCAACTGTTTACACATGGACTGAAGATCTACTTTGCGTCAAGACCAAATCCCAGAAAACTTCTAAAGTATGGAAAACAGTTTGGGGTTGACGATAAATTGCGTACCTACATGGAGGTGCTGATGTGAGATCACCAGAACAATTAAAAGGCTGGGCGCGCAATGTTGCTGCCGAAAAGCATCTGCGCGCTCAGGAAATTTTGCAGATGTTTATGTTTGAACGTCTGCTGGAACGACTGGCGGCTTCGCCGTATCAGAAAAATTTCATTCTCAAGGGAGGACTTCTGATTTCCTCAATGGTTGGGCTTGAGGGTCGAACTACGATGGATATGGATACCACCGTGCGCGGTATCCATATGGAAGAAGAGGAAATCGTTTCTGCCCTCAAAACCATTTTGGCAGTTGATGTTGGTGACGGTATCCGCTTTGAATATCGTTCCATTGCACCGATCCGTGAAATTGATGCATACAACAACTTCCGCGCCCATATTGATGTTCTGTATGGGAAAATCAACACACCCATGAAAATCGACATCACCACCGTCGACAAAATCACCCCTGCTGCGGTACAATATGAGTTTCCCTGCTTTGATTCCGAAAAGAAAATTCCTATCATGGCTTATACGATAGAAACGATACTTGCTGAAAAGTATGAAACCATTATCCGCCGCGGTGCAACCACCACAAGAGCGCGCGATTTTTATGACCTTTACACGCTGTATCGCACCAGAAAGTCAGAAATTCGCCCGCAAGTCTTAAAGGATGCTGTTCTGCATACGGCTGAAAAGCGAGAATCTCTGGAAGATCTTGCCGATTGGAAAGAAATTTTGGATGACCTAAGGGATGATTCGTCTATGCAACAGTTATGGGATAGCTACGGCATGAGCAATTCCTATGCAGCAGCTATTACATTTGGGCAGACCTTGGAAACTGTCAAGGAAATCTCTGAACTGATTGAGTCTCTGTAACTGAATATCTTACTTAAGCGCTCACATTTGTGGGCGCTTTTTTATTGGAGGAATTCTATGGACATTGAAACTTTACTTAGAAAAGCCGAGCAAAACGGCTGCATGGTCGTGCTGAATGACATTGCCCCCAATCGAGAACGCAGCGAGTTGGTATTTCGTGTGCCGGAAAGCGTATACGACACCCCTGTTGCTGCGCTCGACATAGACGAAAGCACAAAAAACGCGCTGCAAAAGCAAAAAATAACGGTTTTAGAGAATCTGCTGCACCGTCTTGCGATGGGGAAAAATGCGGCAAAACAGTTGCATATCGCGCAGGATGCCGCCGAGCAGGTCGTGAATGCGGTGATCGAAACCGCCTATCGCAGTCTTTCCGAGCCTGAAAAGCGGAATTTCTGGGAAAGAATTCTGCACAATACGGACGGTGATGCGATGTGAAAAACGATCCCCTTGTCGCTAAGCTGTACAACAAAATGCAGCAGGAGCAAAACGAATACCGTGCGTGGCTGCTTGCACAGCCGCCCGAAGAAATTTTGAACCACGCGTATGAGTACAGCTCCCGTGAGGATATCCTCATCGCTCTTGAAAATGCTTCGCTGCGTCCTGCACAGCTGCGCGCTTTGTTGGAATCCCAAGCACCGCTGGCGGACATTTACAAAGACTACCGCGATTGCGATACCAACACACTGGATGTTATGACCTTGTGCATAGCGGATCGCGCCGACATCGACCTGATGGAAAGCACGAAAAAGAACTGGCCGCCCGTTTACTATCAGACCGGTCGATACGCCCGCGAACACGAGGAACTGCCGCAATACCGCGCCTCCATGAAGTTGAACGAGGAATGCCGCGATGAAATTGATGACGCCATTTCTTACAACTATAACGGCTTGTGCTTGGATGACGGTGCCGTGCAGCAGGTATTGGCAGGATACGGCGCAGAGCGCACCCGCTATATTGTTGCAGCAGCCATCCAAGTGCGGGATGGCGATGCGCGAATTTCCCCGCAGAATCGAAGATGGGCGGATTCTGTGCGAACAATTCAAGACATCAATGCGGATGGGTATGACAAGGCGGTGTATTACGCCAATTTGCAATCTCATGCCGGGTTGATCGATATTTTTACTTCGCGTCTGCGTCAGCTGGAGCGCGAGAAAACAGCCCCCGAAAGATAAAAGAGGTGTTTACCCATGAATCGAAAAACAAAATGGAGCCACCGCCTTCTGGCGCTGGCTTTGGCAGCCGTGATGTGCTGCTCCGTGTTCCCGGTCGGCGCGTTTGCCGAAACGCCCTTGCCGCAGGAAAGCACGGTCGCCACTGAGGAACAACAGACCGATGAAACCGAAACCGACAACGGGCAGACCGATGCCAGCAACCCCGACCCCGGAGCAACTACCGAGGAAAGCGCAGCACCAACCACGGATGAGCCTGCTGAAGAAAACGAGCCTTACACCTTTGACGGTGAAATCCTCTACGCGGATATGCCGGACGCCCCCACAGGCTCCTACATCGGCAGCTACGGTTTGCCAGTAGCGACCGGTGAAATCAAAATCGGGCTTAGCGCGTGGGATGCCGATTTAGAGCAGGATAGTTATCTGAGCGCCGAGGCGCTGGACAGTGACAACCTGACACTGACTACACCTTTGCTGGAAGATACCGACTACGCCATTGTGCCGATTCTGGCGCAGGTGGAGTACCCTGCCGATGGCAGTACCCTTGATCTAATTTTGCCGGACGGAGTGACCCTGCTGGACTACTACGGCGCACCCGCTGAAAACGCAGAAAGCCTGCTGCACAATGAGTACAGCGAAACTTCCGCTGCGGTGCTGGGCGTGTATGTGCAGGCGGATGCGGATTTTACCGCGCAGCTGGTTTATACCGCGCCGGACGGCAGCTGCCTGACCAAAACCTTGCAGGTGACCATCGACCGCAATGTGACTGCCGAGTATCCTTTCCCTGACAGCGAAATTGCCGCCTTTGCCGAGCGCCCCACCCCTGCGGTGACAAGCGGCAAAATCACCAAGGTTGCCAAGGTCAACGGCACTTGGCTGATTTGGTTCAACGGCGAACCCGCCTACTGCTGCACCCACGGTGCCAACGGTCAGCCTGCAGGATGCCCGACATACACCTATGTGAACACTTCCACGGTCAACGCAGACCAGTGCATCCCCGGTGACCACTACGGCAACCAGATTCGCATCTGGGGCGGCTTGAACCAGCTTTCTTTGGGCGATGCGGACGATCTGCCCGCTGTTTTTTCCGCTGACGAGGGTGAAGAAATCTCTCTTTTGGATTTCTGTGCATCAATTTATGACGATGTACAGATGTATATCATCGAAAACTTCCCCGAAAGCACCACCGCGGAAATTTATCTTGCCTCTGCCGATGAGCTGCTGAACGGCGTGGAAACCTACGCCTCTGCCCGCGGTTACTACACCTACATCTATAATCCCGGTCGCGCAGGATGGCAGACCGTTGCCCTGATCGGACCTGAGATCGGTGAGGAGGAACCTGAGCCGGAACCTGTTGTGCAGGAATACTACGCCAGTTGGGAGGCACCCGCCCAGACCGCCAGCGGCAGTTTCGATTTTTCCTACGGTGTGCGCACCGACAAGATTCAGACTGCCACACTGGAAAAAGTGGACGGTGCAACGATTGAAATCGAACCTACAACCAAATCCGGCAGCATCGAGGGCGGCAACTGGTCTATCAGCCCTGCCGGAAAGCAAACTGTGACCACCAGCGGTCATACCGCCGATGACAACTACCAGAAGAACGGTGGCGATGCCAGTGCAAGCTGGAGCCTGCACTATGCCGTTACCAAAACATCGGGCACTCGCAATGGACAGGTTGGTCCTTTCACCACGCAGGAGGCTGCTGATGCGGCCGCCAACAGTGCCCGCGACGCCGCCATTGCGGAATTGCAGGGTGAGGCCCAGAACGCTGTCAACAATGCTATAGCAGCGGCTAAAGCGCAGCTGGGAAGCATCCAGTTCCGCTATGAGGAAATCACAGTACCGTATGGATTCGGCAAGTACTGGGGCACGAACGGCAGCAGCCAAACGATTTCGGTACCCGCGAACACCAACAATGACTATGTCATGAAAAATGACGAGTGGAGTTTGCAGGTCAACCTCAAGAAAACCGACAGCGAAACCGGCAGCCAGATCGCAACCGATGCCCAGTATGAGATCTATCAGTGGGATGTGGTGACCGGCAAATACCAGCCCACCGGGGGCTACAACACCTACAGCGTACAGCGTCAGGGCGACGGCAGCTACGCGGTCATCAACAGTGCGGCCTATGCGACCACAGATTCCATGCGGCATACTCTCTACTATACCCAGCGTAATGCGGGCAAGTTTATCATTGTGGAAAGCAAAGCGCCCACAGGCTATTTTGGCGATTGGACAGACATCAATCATCCCGGCATCGTCAACACTCCGCTGGGCAAGCGCGGTTACTATATCGAAATCACCGAGGACAGCGACAATTCTGTAATCTGGCTGGACAACGCTGACTATAATGCCGACATTGCCGCTACCGATAAAGGCGGCACCAAACTTGTCACCAGTACGGGCGTAGAAACCACCGTTACCATCTACGACACTGGCAAGGATTCCAGCCGCACTTTTAACACCGACAACAGCGGCAAAGCGGCCAACGAGGACAGCTACACAATCACACCCTCAGACGGCGTTATGAAAAATGACCGCACCTTGGGCGAAATCAGCATCTCCAAGGTTGACCTTGATGCCGTGCGGTATGTGGGCGGCAGCGCCGCCCACGGCACAGCCCTTGCCAGCGGGCAAGCTCACGGCGATGCCGCGCTGGACGGCGCGGTGTACGACCTCTACGCCGCCGAAGATATTACGCACCCCGATGGCGTGACCGGCGTGGTGGACTACTCCAAAATCGTGGATGCAGACGGCAATCCCATCTGGCACACCACAATCCGCGACAACAGCGGGCAGTGGGTGTCTGATTATTTACCCGTTCTGAAAAAAGACCACCTTGTAGCCAGCGCTAAAATCGAGAATGGCTGGCTGTGCTTCAGCAATTTGTACCTCGGCAAATATTATGTCGTAGAGCGCTCCACCGGCGTGGTTATCCCGCTGCGTGACGGCGCTCTTGCTGTTTCCGGCACCTATCCCACCGTGGACAGCCGCACCAAGGCAGTCACCGGGCAGACCGCCGCGCTTGCCAAGAACGGCAGCGGCCAGTACACGGATTGGGTTTACAAGAACCAGTTTTCTACAGTCTCTAAAGGTAAAGCGTTGGATGGCTCTTGGACTTACGATGCCTATTACCTGTCCTTTGCAGACGGCTACCTCTGCGATGAACATAACTACTACATCACGCCAGCCTATGCCTTTGCCGAAAGCGTACCGTTTACCGCGTTGCCCACCGGTGAGGTGCAGCAGTTCGAGATGTTGGACGATGTCATTAAGGTAGAAATCTCCAAGAAGGACCTGACCACAATGGAAGAACTGCCCGGTGCTGAGCTGACCCTTACCGACAAGGGCGGCACGGTAGTGGAACATTGGACATCCACCGACAAGCCGCACTATATCGAAAAGCTCCCCGCCGGTGACTACACGCTGACCGAGGTGAAAGCCCCGGATGGATATGCCTTTGCCGAAAGCGTACCGTTTACGGTGCTGCCCACCGGCGAGGTGCAGCGGTTTGAGATGCTGGATGATGTCATCAAGGTGGAGATTTCCAAGGTGGACATCACCACAAACAAAGAGCTGCCGGGTGCCGAGCTGATTATCACCAACAAGGACGGCAAGGTAGTGGAACATTGGACCTCTACCGACAAGCCGCACTATATCGAAAAGCTCCCTGCCGGTGAGTACACCCTGACCGAAATCACCGCCCCCAACGGGTACGAAATTGCAGAGGATATTCCCTTTACCGTGCTTCCCACCGGCGAGGTACAGCGCGTGGTTATGAAGGATGCCCCCATCCCCGAACAGCCCGTGCAACCGACACCGCCGACTACCCCGACCCCCACACCGCTGATTCCCCAGACAGGCGATACTTTCCCGCTGGGACTGCTTCTGGCGCTGGCAGGTCTTTCCTTGGCAGGGTTGGCGGCATTGATTTTCAAGTGTGTCCACTGCAAAGCCGTTGCCCAAAAGGACGACGATGAAACCGAATAAGGAACACAAAAATGAACCATCCAACCACTATGGGTGACCCGCGAGGACCACCCGTTTTTTATGAGGAAATCGAATGAAGCATATTCTGACTTGCAGCTTTGGCAAAGACAGCATCGCCACGGCGCTGCTTGCCTTGCAGCACGGCGAACCGCTGGATGAACTGGTTTATTCCGAGGTGATGTTCAGCGATACCGTATCGGGAGAACTGCCGGAGCATAAGCGGTTCATCTATGAAACAGCAATCCCGTATTTTGAAAAGCGCGGCATTCCCACAAGGGTCCTGCGCGGGCAAAAGACATATTTGGACTGCTTTTACCACATCGTAAGCCGCGGTAATGCCGAGGGAAAGCTGGCGTCCTTTCCGCTGACCGGACGCTGCAGTATACAAAGGGACTGCAAACTGCCACCCATACGCACCTACCAGAAAACGCTGCCGCAAGACACGGTTTACTATCTGGGGATTGCCGCCGATGAACCGATACGACTGGCACGACTAAAGGCAAACCAAACCTCTCTGCTGGCAAAGTACAACCTGACCGAAAA
>OGSD01002512.1_pt1 | contig 15273 bp, 13 predicted proteins | sample 1553571 | NCBI WGS metagenome assembly OGSD01 (sample SAMEA2580072, study PRJEB22360) | human gut metagenome | biome: human gut; feature: human-associated habitat; material: faeces | place: Denmark | collected 2008/2010 | reverse complement strand
ACATTTAGAGAAGCCGAACAGCGATAATAGTATAACTACGGCATAATATAGAAAATCAACATGAGAAAGTGCTTGGACGACATAAAATCACCAATGGCACTGCTATGCAAAAAGGAGGAGTTGAATCAGAATGAAATATCTTGCAAATAAAGTAAACAGTATATATTTTGATGTATTAAGAGAGATTGGAAACATAGGTACTGGAAGTGCTACGACATCTATGTCTGTGATATTGAACACAAAATTAAGTATGCATATGCCAGATGCCCGACTGATTTCAATTCAAGATTTAAACACTATAATTGGGTCAGAGGAAGAAGAGGTCGTGGCTATTTATTTACAAATACATAATGGTATTGATGGCAGTCTGATGTTTCTCTTAAAAAAGGATGCAGCTTATTTTCTTCTTAAGCGTCTGCTTGGCAAAAAAACTAATTATGATAAACCTTTTGATGAAATGGATTTGTCCGCCATTAAAGAAGTGGGAAATATTATTGTTAATTCTTATCTGACAGCAATTTCAACAATGACGAATTTAATTATCAGCCCTTCTCTCCCATATATTTCAGTTGATATGGCAGGGGCAATTTTAAGCATTCCTGCAATTCAAATGGCACAATATGGTGATAATGCATTAGTAATTGAAACATCCTTCGAAGATAAAGCCTTGCTGGAGGGATATCTCATTTTCCTGCCAGAATTTGATTCAGATATTAAAATTTTACAAGCTTTAGGAATAGGAAACTTAATCACTGAAAATAAACAAAGTGAAGAACAAATTTTAAAATTTGCATAATAACAGAAAAGTGCAATCTGAAGACAACGATTCCAGACTGCACTTTTTATCGTTTTATTGGCAGGCACACCCTTATGATTTCATAAATTGGTGATTTAAGGCTTACACTCTTATTTCCGTTCCATCCTTAAAAGTAAAATGAATATCTTCCTTTTCAAAAATTGTCACATATTCAATCAAGCTGTACCATAAATCCTCATCAAATTCTGTAACCAGCTCTTTCTGCTTTTGCAGTCCATCAAGGAACAGCTCTATTTTTTCTCTGTGTGCCTGTTTTTCCGTAATGGCCTGGCTTACCTCATCCAGCCGCCCCTGCACACTGTCTAACCGCTTTGCCAGCCCGTCATACCGTTTCTGATACTCCTTCTGGTCGAGGGCAATCCGTGCATTTTCTTTGATACACTGCTGTACCAGTTCTGCTACCACATTCAGTTCTTCCTGAAGCTGTGACCGCTCCGTTTCCAACAGCCGCAAATCAAAGAGAGTATCCTTGATGGCATTAAAGTTCTCAATGATCTCATCTTTCTCAGTCAGAAGGATATTGACCGCTTTCACGAAAAGCTCCTTAATGGTTTCCTCATCAAGATGGGGCGTGGTGCATTTCTCGCCACCGTCAAATTTGTGGTTGCACTGCCAGATGGTCTTACGGTATTTGCTTGTCGAATGCCACACTTTGGAGCCATACCAGCTTCCGCAGTCACCACATTTTATCTTGCTTGAGAAAGTGCTGACGCAGCTCTGGCGGTTTTTCCCTGGGCATCGGAGGGCCATCTGCTTCTGTACCGCATCAAATTCCTGCGGGGATATGATTGCAGGATGGTTGCCTTCCACATAATACTGCGGTACTTCTCCTTCATTGACTTTCTTCTTTTTGGAAAGGAAATCAACTGTGTAGACTTTCTGCAGGAGCGCATCCCCTTTGTATTTTTCGTTTGTCAGGATGCTTTTCACCGTCCCGGATGCCCATGTCTTTTTGCCGCCCGGTGAGGGAATCCCGTCAGCCATCAGTATCTTGGCTATCGCATAAGGCGAACGCCCCTGCAGGAAAAGCCCGTAAATCCTGCGTACAGTCTTTGCCTGTTCCTCGTTTACCACAAGGTTGCCGTCCTCGCCCCTGTCATAGCCGAGGAACCTTTTGAACGGCACGGTTACCTTGCCGTCGGCAAAACGCTTTCTCTGTCCCCAGGTGCAGTTTTCTGAAATGGAACGGCTCTCCTCCTGCGCCAGTGAGGACATGATGGTGAGGAGCAGCTCACCCTTGCCGTCAAATGTCCAGATATTTTCTTTTTCAAAGTAGCACTCCACGCCGCTTTCTTTCAGCCTGCGGATAGTGGTGAGGCTGTCAACCGTGTTCCTTGCAAAACGGGATACGCTCTTGGTGATGATGAGGTCGATCCGCCCTGCGAGGGCGTCCTCCACCATTCTGTTGAAGCCGTCGCGCTTCTTTGTATTACAGCCGGTTATGCCTTCATCAGCGTACACGGACACAAATTCCCAGTCGTCCCTGCCGTTGATATAATTTGTGTAATAATCCACCTGCGCCTCATAGCTGCTCTGCTGCTCCTCGTGGTCGGTGGAAACGCGAGCGTATGCCGCCACCCTGCGTTTTTTCAGGCTGCCAAGTGAATCTGCTGTGAATCTGTTCTTTGTCGCAGGTATCGTGACTACGTTCTTTGCCACCGCTTCGTTCCCCCTTCCTTAAATTCATATACGAGGCTGCCGTCCTCAAGCGCCGTTATACCTTTTATCTGCTTTTCAAATTCGGTCCCGTCAAATTCATCCGCACCCATGATGTAAGCAGAAACCTTACGGATATTGAAGTCGGCCAGGTCTTTTCCGCAGCATTCTGTCCTGGCTTTCGATTTGCCCGAACACCGCCAGTAAACATATTTTCCGTAAGCAGTGTACCTGTGGTATAGGTTACCGCAGGAGGCACATTTAATTTTCCCGATAAACTCATCTGTTGAGGTTGTTCTGTGAATGCTGTTTCTGAGCTTCAATGTTTCGTAAGTCTTAACCGTGCCATCTTTCAGGTGGAAATCAATGCTCCCTGTTTTCTGCACTACCATCCGCTCCACGGTCTTCAAAAAATATCCTTCATCGAATGTTTCCTGCCCCATGATGCTGCAGAAGATTTCCTTTATCTCGCTATCGGGATAATTCACGCTGTCGCAGGTTACCCCGTGATTGCTTTTTGCCCTGCAGTACCAGTAAAGATGTCTGTCTATGCTTTCACTGACTGCCCGGCCGTACCGCCTGCCGCACTGTCCGCAGAATATCTTCCCATCAAAGATGTGTTTTGGTCTTTTCCTTTCAGATTTTGGCTTTGGTTTCTTTTGCGGAGGCGGAGGCATATTCCATATCTTTGTTGTGCCATCAAAAAATTTTACCTCAAGGCTGCCGTCAGGCATGGATATGATCTCCTTGATCGAAGTTTCAAAAACCTTATTATCAAAAGTATCTGTACCAAGCATTTCTGCGAAGATTTTATACAGTTCCGATTCAAGATAATTATGGCTTTTGCAGGTCATTCCCACTTCTTTCTTGCTGCGGCAGAACCATTTTGCATCGACTTTACATATCCTCCTCGTAAAAAACATCCCGCACGCACCGCACTTGATTCTTCGTGTAAATGGGTATGTGGGGTTCTGCATTGCCTCTCGCCGTCCCATTTCCGCTTGGACCTTTGCGTAAGTCTCACGGTCAATGATGGCTTCGTGGCAGTCAGCCATATAATATTGTGGCAGCTCCCCGTTGTTTTTTACCTTTGTTTTTGTGATGGGGTCTGCCATGTAACATTTCTGCCGCCTGATATCCCCGGCATAGACCTCATTGAAGATCAACTGCCGCACTGAACCTTCCTGGAACTCATTCCCAAGCACCGAACGGATGCCGGCCTGGTTCATGCTCTCCGCAATGCAGCGGAAGGAAACGCCGTCTATGTACATCTGGAACATCCAGCGGACAGCTTCCGCCTCTTTGGGTATAATGATGTATTTTTCCTGATCTTCATCATACCGGTATCCGAGCAGGTGCTTATTTGCCACGCCGATTTCTCCCGACTGGAACCTTTTCCGTATACCCCATTTGCAGTTCTCGCTGATGGAGCGGCTCTCTTCCTGTGCAAAGGAAGCAAGGAGCGAAAGCATCAGCTCCCCGTCCTCTGACAGCGAATTGATATGCTCCTTCTCAAAACGGACTTCTATGCCAAGTTCCTTTAAATGCCTTACCGTTTCCAGAAGGTCTACGGTATTCCTTGCAAACCTCGATATGCTCTTGCATAAAATGATGTCGATCTTTCCCGCCTCACAGTCTGCGAGCATACGGATAAATTCATCACGTTTCGATATATCCGTGCCGCTTATCCCGCAGTCAGCGTACACGCCTGCATATTCCCATTCGGGGTTGCCCTGTATCAGGGAACTATAATAACTTATCTGTGCGGAAACCGAATTCATGAGCCGTTCCGTATCCCTCGACACCCTTGCATAAGCCGCCACTTTTTTACGCTTTGGCAGGGTGGGGACTGCAGGCGCTATCCTGCTGATTTTCTTCATTAAAATCAACTCCTTCCGCTACTATACATCACTCTGAAAGGGCATTAAGTCAAGGGTTTTCCGGCTAATAATGTACCCAAAGTCGGGCGGTATTTTTCGAGCAGTATTGTATCAATTTCCGAATATTCTTCCTTTGAGATGATGCCTTTTTCAATCATGGATCTTGCCACGAAAAGGGATATGCGGTACATCTTTTCTGCCCTAAACTGCTTCTCATCCATTACCATCACCGCCTTTGAAACGGCTTCTGACATAGCATTCATGAGAGCAATATTTCCGGTGTGAATTACCATAAGCTGTGAACTTCTTTCCGCAGCCGGCACAGGTAAAAAAATAGACCGCCCTCTGCTTTATCTGATCAGGATGTTCATGCCACCATTTCTCACGGCATTCACGGCAGCAGAATATTTTTTTCTTTATTCCTTCAGTCTGCCGCAGCTCATTCCCACATTCACGGCAGAAGCCCTCTTTTGGCTGTTCATCTGGATTTACTGTTTTACCAGGCATTTCACCTGCCAGCCCATTCCTCCTGCAGAAGCTCCTGACCGTATCCCTTGAAATATTCAGTTCCTTTGCGATCGATGCATATCCGCACCCATCTTTTCTAAGCTGTATGATCTGCTGTCTCTGTCCGTCAGTCATAAAATAACGCCTCCCATATCTATGGAAATTTCCGTGCTGTTTTGATGAGGTGTTTTCCCAAAATAAAAACGGCCTCTCACTATACGGAGATTTGGAGGCGGTTTTGGATACCCCAAAAATCAAAATATTTGTTTTGTGTCATTTTATGAATGTCATGCTTGTCACTATTCACGATCATTTTCGACTGAAAAACAGCAAAAAAAGCCGCAAGCACTGAACCCAAATACGGGGGAGTGCCTGCGGCATAATGCTTTACTTTAACAATTCATTTACTTCTTTCTGCACAGCGGAATAATCATATCCTGCGGCAGTGAGTTTCTGCTTACGTTCATCACCGTTGCCCCAATCGCCACGGATAACTTCACGGGCGATGGCATCAATGGATTTCTTTGTGCCTGGTGCATCAGCCGGATATACCTTTTTGCCATTTTCATCAAATACGGAATAGCCTTTGTTGGAATCGGCACATTTCTTAGCATTGGCAAGAACGCTGAACGCACCTCTCTGCGACTTGCTGTCTGCCCAGGTTTTACGCACACGGTAAAACTGCTTTTTATCAGGTGCAGGCTTTGGCTCTGATGGTGAACCGAGAGCCGCCGTAACCTTTGCCGCCAGATCACCGAGCCTTGCATACAGCCAGCCGCCGGGGCAGGATTTGTTTGCAAACCAGCGGTGAACCGTCAGCACCATCTCATCCGATTTTGGCGTATAGTTTAAGGTTTTATTCCTGTCACCGAACCACAGCAGCTTCTTTTTGCCGTTCCGCTTACAGATGTCCGTGCAAAGTTTAACGAGCGAATCATAAACCCTGCTGTTCATTGCATACGGTTCCGTTTTATCACTGGCACATTCGATAGTGACGGCTCTCTGGTCATTTGCATTACTTGAAGAACACCAGGAGCGGTTTTTCTCCTCCACGCACAATGAGACTCTTCCGTCCGTGCCGATCCCATAATTACAGCTTGCCTGCCTTGACAGGCTTGTAAAACATCCGCAGATACTCTCTGCAGAGAGCTGCCCGACAACACAGTGCGGCGTTATGCGGTCAATGCTGTGCGTCCTCTGTCCTGAGTGGTTCGGGCTGAGTTTGGTGTAAGCCACCATAGAACTGTTTGTATAAGCCATAACTATTCGTCCTCGCTTTCCGAGCGGCTGTGCAGCTGCTCTAATACTGTTTTGATCTTTTCAGGGACAGGAAGTCCCAGGTATGCCGCATTCTCCAGAAGGCTCACGCCCTCATTGGAAATGTAGAAGAAGATGACCGCCGTCCTTAAAACGCAGCCTGTTCCGATAACCTGCACATCAAGGATATTTGCGACACCCACAAGCAGGAAGATCAGCACTTTCTTGAAGATGCCTTTGAACCCGACTTCGCTTGACAGCCTGTGGTCGATGACTGCACACATAACGCCTGTGATATAATCGATAGCCACAAATGCAATGAGTGCATACAGCAAGCCGTCACAGCCGCCAAGAAACCAGCCAAGCCACCCTCCGATGGCCGTAAAGATGAGTTGGATCGTGTTCCAGAATTCTTTCATGATGAATCCCTCCGTTTCTTAAATTTTTGTATAGAAAAAGCGGCTGCCAATCCGGACAGCCGCCTGTTCCCAAGAAAATATTTGGTTTATGCTTTACAGCCTTGTTTCCTTTCCTGTCAGTACATCCACAACCATTGTGCCTTCCCCAAATGCCGCCCTTGCCTCCGCAAGTTCCTCTCCGGAAAGCCCTCTGTCATTCCTGCAGTACTGTGCAAGGCTCTCTGCGTTCTGTACATCCCGTTTCCTTGCCGTTGCCTCCCTGTCAAAAGCGTAGCCTGCGTATTCCAGCTTTTCGCAGAAGTCGTCCATCAGGTACCGCCCGTTGCTGTTCCATTTGATTGCACCGTCCGCATCTACCATAGCCTGCGTATCTGCCTGTGCCACCGCTTTCCTTACCTCTTCCTCTGCGTTCTTCTTCCAGAATGCCCCAAGGCTGCCGCTTATTTCCCTTTCAAATCTTGTCATTGCGTTTTCCTCCGTTTTCGTGATTTCCCTTCCGGCAGTACACATATTCACTCTGAACGCACATATTATCAAGTCATTTTGGAGCATAAACTGCACAAACATCTGGACGGAAATTGTGTACATTTTTACCGCCATATCTAATTGGAAATATTTCTGTAAAAAATGCTTATTGCGTTATTCCGTCCGTTTCCACATATAGCAGGTGATATATGGCTGTAAGTTACTGTGGGCGTTCCCGCTTCCTGCGGCTGCAGTAGAGCCGGAAATGGTATGTCCGTGGCTGCCGCCGCTTGCAGTTGCTTTATTCGTCAGGGCTGTATACGTCGTACTGTCAACCACAACTTTGTTGCTGGCGTTGTCAATGCCCCATCCCGATTTCGTCAGATTGAGGTTATGCTTATGGGCGCCGCCGCTGTCAGCCGCAAGCGTTCCTTTTGCGTGGCTGTGGCTCGGCATCTGCGCCGTGGTCAGCGTGACTGTAGATGCGCCGCCTGTCTTTTCCACCGTGCTGAAACTGGTATCCGAGGCATCCACGCCGACAGGCACACGCCCCGAACCCCACGCCACCCATGTGCCGCCGAAAAAGGCTGACGGGTTGGTGTTGTTTACGCTCATATAAATACTGCCAACCGGATACACGCTGCCCGCTATGGAGCTGATATAATCCTTCAGCAGTTTTCCGTACACTTTTACATCCCAGTCCTCCGAAACCTCAAAGCAGTTATCCGTTTCGGACACTTTCCCGACTGCAAGCCCCTTCCCGCCGCTTTTGAAATCCATCACCACAGCCGCCGTTGAAACAATGTCCTGCACGGAGACCGTGTTGAACTGGTCTGTGATGGTATAACGGATGTCATAGGAGTATTCTGTTGAAATATTCCCGCCGCCGAAAACGATCGGGTCGCCGGAAGAGAAGATCACGCCCGCATTTGTCCACTGGCTGTCTGCCGACCTTTTGTAATAAATGGTTCTTGTGACACGGTTGTTGTTCCCACATGGCGCACGGTTGTACAAAGCATTGCCGAGGATATACGTCCCGTCATCCTGCAGGTTCCCGCTGCTGTCACAGCGCTGTGAGGTGTAGGTTTCAAAATACGGCACAAAATACCTCTCTACGGTGATGGTGACTTTCACAGCCGCCGAAACCCTGCCCCTGGAATCGGTCACGGTTGCCGTAAAGGTAATGTCGCCATAGCTGTTCAGGAACCCCGTGGTAAGGCTTGCGGAAGAGCCTGCAAAGCCGCCTCCCGAAATGGAATAGGAGGCTATGGTAGAGCCGTAGCTCCCCGCAGATCCGTTTATTGTCAGCTTTGCCTTTGATTTTGACTGTACATAGATTCCCCAGGAAGATGGCACAGTCCCGTCAACCCTCTCCGCCGTAAGGCTGGTGATGGTTGGTTTTACACTTGCGGGGACGGTCAGCGTCATGGTGCAGGTCTTTGAACCAATACTCGTATTCCCGTTGTAGGTGGTGCAGGTTATGGTGCAGGTGCCTGTGGTGGATTTTGGTATCTGGTCTGCCAGTGTAAGCGGCGGAGTCCAGGAAACGGATGTTGATGTGGTCTTTGTAACGATCGTTCCCTTTGCGCTGCCGAAAGTGTAGGACAGCGTATGGGTAAAGGATGATGATGCCCTCGTTACCGTGATGGTGCTTGCCGTTCCGAGACTGACTGACTTCGCCGATACAGAAGAAGCCCTCGGAATGGTATTCAGCGTCACTGTTGCGCTTGCCGTTATCTGCTCATAATAAGTGCCGCTGATAGTCGCCTGTATCTTAAACACGGCAGAGATCGTAATGCTCTTAGTGCCGTCACTGTTATGGGAAACACTCTGGGATACCGTCCCAAGCGTGTGCGTACCTGTCCCTGATATGGAAGGGGAAGTAAAGGATTTCGCCGTGCCTCCTATGGTGCAGGTATTTGTCCTGCCCCCAATGCCCAGGCTCCAGTCGTTGATGAGATACAGCCTGCAGGTGATCGTCGATGTGTTTGCGGACACATTCTGCGCCTGGCTCCAGTCCACCTTCAGCTTGTAATGCCCGCTCACGATTGAATTTGAAAAACTTCCGCTTGAAGCCATAGAAACCTCCTTCCGTTACACAGGGCCACGCCACTTGATGGATAAATTCCCGTTTGCCCTCGGTATGAAATCAAACCACCCGCGGCTTTCGTTCCCCAGGGACAGCTTATTCCTGATCTCTGCATTGGTGATGACAAGGCTCTGGTTGGAAATGTAGGCGATCTTCTGCCCGTTTTCCTTAAAGGCAAGGGACTCACCCGAAAGCTCCGCCGTGAAAGCATTGCCCACCCTGCCAAGCTCGATCAGCGCGCCCTTGAACCGGATATATTCCTCCAGGAGCGACTGGTTATCCGCGACCGTTCCTTTTATCTCATCCGTGACCTGCGTGAAGTCAAAGCGTATCTCCGTGCTGTTCTGCGTGATGCTCGTTTCAAAGTCCTGCTGTATCATTTCAAGTTCTGACCGTGAAATGTATTCCTCACGCACAGACAGGCTGATGTCTTCCGCCGTCTTTGATATTTCAGAATAGCATTCATGGATATTCTCTTTCAGCGAGTGCGTGGCGTCCAGGGCGGTGGATGCGTCTTTCACCGCCGCGCTGATCTTGGATTCCTGCCCTAAGATATCTTCTTCCAAAGCGGAAATATTCTGCCCCTGCTTTACCGAAGCGGAAGTCAGCGTCACGCCGCTTGCGCCGATGGTTATGGTGCTGCCCGATGGATTGAGGTAATCCTTTGTCTTGGAAAGCACCAGGTATCTCCCGTCAATGCCATGCGGGGGAGATTTGCACTCCACATACTGCCGTGCATGGATATCGGGGATATCCGCACCTGCATCTGATTCATCAACGATGGCCAGTTCCATGCTTGTAATGCCTTTGGTCAGTTCAACCAGCCGCTGGTTTGCTTTCCGCAGAAGGTTTGACGGCAGGTTTACATCCTCCCATACTTCCGTTTTCCATATCCATCCGATCTCTTTTACCGCAGCTTCATCAAACACATAATTTTTGCCGTCATTGACAGAAGTAATGTCAATCCGCCTGCCGGTCTCCGTTTCATTCCCGTTTTCATCCGTTTCCTTGATCTTAGCGCCAAAAGGGATGAATGCCGTGGCGCGTTCCGTATGGTCGGCGTTTATCTTCACATCAGTAAGGTTCTTCCCAAACTCCACTGTCTGGAGCGAAGTCTCACTGAAATCCGCAAGGTAATCCAACGTCCTGCCATTTTCAGTGTATCTCAAACGGAGATATCCTCCGTGGGTATTGATGAGCTTCTGCCGGATCGCATCCATCGTCACGGTATAATCGGAGCTGCTGTAGTGGACATAATCATTATCATCAGTGACCGTCACATTCCCGACCGTGAATTTTTTCTTATCCTCCACGGCTTTGTTATGCTCTGAAATGAAATATTCCAGCAGCCCTCTCAGCGTACCGCTGTAATCATAAGGCGGCTGGATGGTGTCTTTCAGATAGGCGAGCGCCGACTCGCAGGTCCATGTGTGGGTATTGTAAAAATCCGTACCGTTATCCAGAGCCCTGCCCTCGAACACCGTATCATCGCCACGTTTGCAGACAACCACCGAGGACATCGGCTTGATGTCGGCAAGATACGGATGGTTAAAGGGTGCGGAAAGAGTAAGGCTATCGATGCTCTCTGCGTCCTCCTGCACCTGTACCTTTGTAACAGCAAGAGAAGATAACTGCGGATGATAGAACAGGTTCCCATCCACATAAATCCGGAATAACCTCATAGCCGTCCCTCCCTGTATCTGAACGTGACCGTGCCAGCAGTGGTGATCTCTATCTCATTTTCCCCCTGCACAAGCTCCAGTTCCGGAAAAGTCCATGTGCCGGCGCTTACGGTTTTTATGAACCTGTCATTCCCGACCTGCCATTTCAGAGTAGTTTCCTCCGTCACTGTTATCGTTGGAACTGCCGGCATAAAATCATTTGTCAGAACTGCTGTGCCACTCCCATTCTGCACAGCCACTGTTTCCTCTGTACGGTAGCGGTAGGCATCTGCATCAGAAGAATTTATAGCAAGCTGCCCTTTATGTGCCAGCGGGTCATAACTTGGCGTGATCTCCAAAGTGCCGACACAATAAAGAGCCGGCTCTTCACTCAAGATTACATCCACAAGCCGGCCTGCAAAACGGTTTATGATCTCATCAGCCATACGGTTAAAAATTTCACGATATTTAAGGCAGGACAGGGTGATGTCAAATGTCCTCGGCTGATAAGAAACCCTGCCCAAAGCCTCGGTGTATCTAATCGGGGAATTTCTCCCCGGCACTATGATCGTGTTTGTTTGCGGCTGCGGCGCTGGGAAGTTGATACCCTCACGAAGCCAGCCAAGATTTAACATAGAAACATTATTCAGTTTTATATCAGGAATCATAGGCTGAGCCTCCTTTGCAGTTTCTGTGATTTTCCAAGCCCTCCGTCAATATCCGGGAGCAGATGCCCTACAAGTGTCCCGTCCTCAAGGTAGATGCCCTTGCTGCTGTTGTCGGCAATAATGGCAAGGTATTTCTCCATAGCCGTCATGTTAAGCCGTGCAGAAAGGATATTTTCAAGCTGGTCATAAAAGCCTTTTAACGGCAGGATCGCTTCTTTTCCCGCTTCGCCGCCTGCCATAAGGCTTGAGCCATTCATGCCGAACACGGTCGGTTTTGCCATGATGCCGCCTTCCTTGTACCAGTCAATAGACAAGTGCGGAACGCTCGGCGGTGAAATGGACAGCTTGCCGCTCACACGAAAGTGCGGCAGCTTGATATGCGGCAGGGAAAGTTTCATGCCTGAGAAAAACCCCTTAATAGAATCCACGATGGATTTCACCTTGTTTTTTGCCGCTTCAATCGGTGTGATGATAGCGTTCTTGATACCGTTCCAGACAGAAACCGCTGTTGATTTTATACCATTAAAGACAGATGATACTGTGCTTTTTACGGCATTGAACACGCCTGACACCTTGCTCTTGATCCCATCAACCACACTGCCGATCGTGGATTTGATGCCGTTCCAGACAGAAGAAGCAACGGATTTTATCGCATTGAATACAGTTGTCACTACGGCCTTTATGGAATTCACCACCGTGCTGACTTTTGTTTTGATCGCATTCCAGACAGTGCTGAACACAGTCTTAATGGCGTTCATCACCGTGGATATCACAGAGGATACAGCATTGATAACGGTCGTTACAACACTTTTTATCCTGTTCCAGACACTGATGACGGTTTCTTTGCAGTTCTCCCAGATAAAGCGAAACGGCAGGGTAATGATGTCAAATGCCGCTTCCAGTATCGAGCCGATAAACATTACTGCCGTCTGTACTGTATTTTTAATACCCTCCCAAACGCCTGTGAAGAATGAAACGATACCGTTCCAGATGCCCTCGAAAAAGGTCTTGATATTCGTCCATACTTCCGTCCAGCTTGTGCCGAACCAGCCCAGGACGACATCCGCCACGCCTTTCAGCACATTCATGATATTGGTAAAGAAGGACACAATCCCATTCCAGACGGACGAAAATATCTCTTTGATACCATTCCACATCTGTGACCAATTGCCCGTGAACAGGCCGATAAATACATCAAGTATGCCTGTGATCACTCCCGTTACCGTAGAGAGAATATCTGCTATGTGGTTAAACACACCCTCAAATACAGGGGCAAGAAACTGGCACAGACCGTCCCACACTGTTTTAATCACATCCGTGATGTCCTTAAAACTGAAACCGAGGGCATTTAAGCGGTCAACAATACCCTGGCAGAACCCTGATATGGTTTCTTTTATTCGGTTCCATGTGCCGATGATGGTCTCCCGGAATCCCTCGTTTGTATTCCACAGATGCATAAAGGCAGCAACCAGCGTACCGATTACTGCCACCACCGCCACAACAGGCGCGGATATGCCTCCGATAGCCGCTCCCAGTTTACCCATCAGACCGCTCATGCCGCCGACCTTTGCCGACAGCGTCATAATGCCCTGGGCAAGTGATGAGAACGCTTTCATTGCCGTGCCGACCTTTGAAATGGTTGTTCCGATAATAATCAAAAGCGGCCCTATGGCGGCGACAAGCAGGGCTATCTTTACAACTGCCTGTTTCGTTCCCTCATCCATGCCGTTCAGCTTATCAATAAACGCCTGGACATGGGACACGATATTCCGGATTGCAGGCATCAGGATTTCCCCAAAAGCAATGGCTAATTCCTGTAACTGCGACTTTAAAATTGTAAGCTGCCCCGCAAGGTTATCCTGCATGGTGTCAGCCATTTTTGCGGAAGCCCCGTCACAGTTATCTATCGCCCCGGACAGCTTTGCGATATCGGCAGGGGGCAGCATTCATAAGGGCAAGGAAGCCGCTCATTGCATTCTTGCCGACAAGGGACTCAGCAGCATTTGCTTTTTCTGATTCGGATAACTGGCTGAAAGCCCCACGGCAGTCTGCAAGGATATCCGACAGGCCGCGCATGGAGCCGTCCGCATTGGTGGTGGCAATGGTCACATCACCAAGAGCCGCACCGCTGAGTTTGATATCGCCGGTCAGATTGTTCATGATGGAACGGAGCGATGTACCCGCCTGTGAGGACTTGATCCCCGCGTTTGCCTTATGAATCGCGTTCCCGATCGGCCCGTTGGCCTCGGCGGTATCCTCTGCGGAGAAACCAAGCGCACCTGCAATCGGCGCACAGTATTTGAATGTCTCTCCCATCATGCCGACGTTCGTGTTGGCATTCGAGCTTGCCGCCGCTAAAATATCCGCAAAATGCCCGCTGTCCTTTGCAGTAAGGCCGAATGCGGTCAGCGCGTCCGTTACAATGTCAGAGGTGGTCGCAAGGTCCTCACCGGACGCCGCCGCAAGATTCATGATGCCGTCAATGCCCGAAAGCATATCCTCTGTTTTCCATCCGGCCATAGCCATAAAATTCATGGCTTCAGCGGCCTCGGATGCGGAATATTTCGTCTTAGCCCCCATCTCACGGGCTTTGTCACGGAGTGCCTCCAGGTCTTTGCCGGTTGCACCGGATACGGCCGCCACTTTGCTCATGGAGGTATCAAAATCCGCGGCAGTCTTTACGGCGGCAGTCCCAAGTCCGCCAATGACGGTTGTGACGCCCATCATTTTCTTTCCGGCTCCCGCTATGGTGTTGCCTGCGTTTTCTAACTTTCCGCCGACCTCACTGATCTTTGCAAGGGTGGTATTGCTCCTTGCCGCTTCCTCCTGCAGGCGGCGCAGCTCCTGTTCGGTCTCCACGATCTCCCGTTGCAGGGCGTCGTATCTATCCTGTCCGAGCGTGCCGTTTTCAAGCTGCTGCTTTGCCTGTATCTGTGCGGTTTTCAGCGTTTCCAGCTTATCCTTTGTCGCACCGATGGCATCCTTTAAAAGCCTCTGCTTCTGGGACAGAAGCTCCGTATTGCTTGGATCGAGTTTCAGCAGCCTGTTTACATCACGGAGGGAGGTCTGCGTGGTACGGAGCGTAGACTGCACACCCTTTAAGGCTTTATCCAGTCCTGTGGTATCGCCGCCGATCTCAACTGTGATTCCCTTGATCCTGTTCGCCACTCAGATTCCTCCTCTCCTAAAAATGGGCATAAAAAAAGAGCCGATTTCTCGACTCTTGATAATTATTTTATTGTCTGTATCATGGGGTTAAAACCCTCGACTTCAGGCGAAACCTTTAGGTCAACCCTATTTTATAAAAGTAGAATCTTAAATAATTGGAAGGAAACAAACTTAAAAATCAAACGGTAAAATTATTGTAGAACGTCGTAAATTTTAGCATCGTACTTTCTTTAGGCTGCTTCAGCAGCCAGATGAACCTACCGGCTTTAGCCGGTAGTGGTTCAATTGGTTTATTGCATTGCAAACTGAAAATCGTCTATTGCTTTGTGATCTTTAAAATGTATTGATATGCAAATTCAATTCCATTACAAGTCAAACCTTCACACATATGCGGCGGATCACTCTCTGAAAAACCTGTTGTTAATAACTTCATGAGCTGTCACAGATTTGACTGCGTTCGCTGTCATAGAACTGCCCATTTTCCTGTCACGTGCTCAATTGTATGCACAACTGTCCATTTCCGGTATCCGGCAGCTTTCCAAGTGGATTTTTCCATACCTCCATCTGGAATTTTCTGACATTTCATGATGCTGCAGTCCCGGTTCCTGTACGCAATTGTTTCGCTTCCTTACACAATTCACACAGGAAGGCCGTCCGGATTCCTCCCGACGGCCCTGGCCAGTACA
>OGSD01002499.1_pt1 | contig 15362 bp, 12 predicted proteins | sample 1553571 | NCBI WGS metagenome assembly OGSD01 (sample SAMEA2580072, study PRJEB22360) | human gut metagenome | biome: human gut; feature: human-associated habitat; material: faeces | place: Denmark | collected 2008/2010 | reverse complement strand
GTCATCTGTTTTGTCGATACACCGGGTGCCTTCTGCGGTATGGAAGCAGAGGAGCGTGGGCAGGGAGAAGCCATTGCACGCAATCTGTTTGAAATGTCCGGTCTTAAGACACCGGTTCTGTCAATCGTGATCGGTGAAGGCGGCAGCGGTGGTGCGCTTGCGATGGCAGTGGCCGATGAAGTGTGGATGCTTGAAAATTCTATTTACTCCATTCTCTCACCGGAAGGCTCTGGAAGGATAGCCATAAAGCGAAGGAGGCGGCAGCTGTGATGCGGCTGACGGCGGCAGATCTTCAAAAACATGGCATGGTGGAGCGTGTTTTTGAAGAACCGGAAGATCTCACCATAGAGACACTGCCGGAACTGACACTGAAAATGGACAGATGTATGAAAATATTTTTCAGAAAACAGTTGGCAATGACAGGGGATGAGATTGCAGAGATGAGATATCGGAGGTTCAGGGCATTATGATGACATATCCAGAATTAAAAATTGGTGATCTGACAGTCAAAAAGCCGATTATCCAGGGCGGCATGGGCATCGGCATTAGTCTCTCAGGGCTGGCGGGTGCAGTGGCGAAAGCCGGAGGCGTCGGTGTGATCTCAACGGCCCAGATTGGTTTTCGGGAGCCGGATTTTGAAGAACATCCGGCGGAAGCCTGCCGAAGGGCCATCGGCAAAGAACTGGCTAAAGCAAGGGAAATTGCACCGACGGGGATCATCGGTTTTAATATCATGACTGCATTGAGAGATTATGAGGGACATGTCCGGGCGGCAGTGGAAGCCGGTGCGGATCTGATCATCTCGGGTGCGGGACTGCCCCTTGATCTGCCGGGACTGGCAGCAGCAAGTCAGACAAAGATTGCACCGATTGTATCAACAGAACGTTCGGCGGCGGTTATCCTGAAATACTGGGACAGAAAATACCATCGTACAGCGGATCTTGTGGTGATCGAGGGACCGAAAGCCGGTGGGCATCTCGGTTTTAGTCGTGAACAGTTGGAAGAATATGCTGAATATGATGATAAAGAATATGCCGAAAAAAGTTATGATGATGAAGTGAAAAAGATGCTTAAAAGTTTGAACCAGCAAGATCATTATGAGGAAGTCAAAGAATGGTATGATGGATATCGGTTTGGAAATACAGATGTCTATTGCCCTTGGGATGTTGTAAATTATTGCGCAGACCATTTGACAACCCCCAATGCGACACCAAAAAATTATTGGTTAAACACAAGCGGGAACGAAGTAATCAATCATTTTATTGATAGTGTTGGGGAACCACAGAAGCTTGCAAAAACAGAATTAGAACGTCTTGTGAGTGGAAATGTGGTTCGAAAGCGGATTAACGAAACGATTACCTACAAAGAATTATATTCCACAATTGATAATTTATGGAGTACACTCTTTATGACTGGGTATTTGACCCAAAGAGGATCAGAGGACGACGGACGCTATCGTTTGGTAATTCCGAATAGGGAGATCAGAAATATAGTCACAGATCATATTTTAAGTCTGTTTCAAGATGAAGTCAAAAAAGATGGTCAAATGGCAAATGCATTTTGTCAGGCATTGATGGAAGGAAAAGAAAAAGAGGTTGAACGGCTGTTGACTGCCTATATGGGTAAGACAATTAGCATTCGTGATACTTTTGTTCGAAAATCAATCAAAGAAAATTTCTACCATGGTATTCTTCTTGGGATTTTGAGTTTCAAGACAGGCTGGGAGGTGTCATCAAATCGAGAATCCGGAACTGGATTTAGCGATATCTTGATCGAGATTGATGATTCAGATATTGGAATTGTAATAGAAGTAAAATATTCAGATGATGAAGATCAGCTAGAAAAAGATTGTAAAGAGGCATTAAAGCAGATTAAAGATCGAGATTATTCACAGAAGCTTAGAGATGCCGGTTTTCATCGGATTTTAAAGTATGGAATTGCGTGCCAGATAAAGACCTGTAAAGTGTTGGTGGAGATTTGAGAAAAAAGGCAACAAGTTGCATTGAATGAAATGCGACTTGTTGCCTTTTGTAACTCAATTCAAATCAAATCTTGACAAGAATGAGTGGAATGAGTAGAATGTGGTTAGAATAAAATTCTTGACGAACCAGCAAACAGTCTGGATCCATTAGCAGAAGCCGAGATGTATGAGCGCATGTTTGCAGCAGGAAAAGACAGAACAATGATTTTAATTTCGCATCGTTTGTATTCAACAAGAAAAGCAGATCGCATCTGCTACATCGAAAACGGAAAAATCGCAGAAGAAGGCACGCACGAAGAACTTATGAAATCAAACGGAAAGTATGCGGCAATGTATCATTTACAGGCAGGACTGTATGCACAGGAATAATTTGCATTCCAAGTAAAGAGCAGTCTTCACAGATTTGAAAAAATGAAGTATAATAGTAAATAGAAAAAATGAAAGCATAGTTTGAACGCAGATTGCGAATGAACGCAGTACTATCTATATTGGAGGAGAAAATATGTACTATTATTCAACAGTGAATGGTATTATAATGACGCATAGTGCGTTGTTGGAAAAAGATGGATTTGATATTGTAAAAGTACATTTTGAACGACCAAATGAGGAAGGATTTGATTTCTTGGATATGACACTTCCAGGAGAAATAGTATATAAGTCATTTGGATTTTCAGAAGATGAAATATTAAAATTAAAGCGATATGCAAAGAATAATTCGTCATTGATCTGGGATTTTGCTCAGAAAGGAGGCGGAGAAAATGCCTAAAGCGTTGCTTGATTTCTTGGGGTATAAATTTTTCTTTTGGTCAAATGAAAATGCAGAACCGCCGCATGTACATGTTTGTAGAGGAAAACAGACATCAAATGCGACAAAGTTTTGGATTACAGCAGATGGAATTAAGCTTGATCATAATAAAAGCCAGATTCCGCATAATGATTTAAAAAAGATTGCAAGATATATCTTGGAAAATAGAGCCGATATTTTGGCTGCATGGTTTGATTATTTTAATAGCCTATAAGACGATAAAAAAATTTAAAATTCTCCTCTTGTATTTCACCGCCATTTTGCTATAATGGACAAGACAGCATGTCGCAGATTTGACATACCTGATTAAATTAAAATACACGGAGGAAGCAGTGTGCAAGTTACAGAGAAATTAACGAAAGCACTGACGGAAGCAAAATATTTAAATGCGGATAATGTTGGGCGATATCGCTGCATTATGCGCATTTTTTTTGAAAATTATGAGAAACTACACTATTGGCTCTATCAGGAGGAGATCTACGATCAGATGAAGGCTGATCCGTTTTTTGCGGATTACAGACTAGAGCAGTGTCAACAGGATCTGGCAATGCTAGTTGAGTGGAAAAATTTAAACACAATTCAAGATACGCGAAAGGTCGCGTCAATTGAGGAATTTAAGAACAAAAAATATCGCTATCAGATGTCAGAGTACAGTGTTGAGATTGAGCGTCTGGTGATGCGTCTTGAAAATTTGTTTGTTGAGGGAGCGTCACTTGAGCCGACACTTCTTGAGCGTATCCGAAGAAATGTAGATCGCTTTGAGGAAATGTCAAAAAAAGATACCGACACGGTTTATATTTGGTGGAATGATTTAAATAATGACTTTATTCGTTTGAATCAGAATTATAAGGATTATATGCGTGATTTAAACAGTGCAAAGGCAGAGGAACTGATGCATACAAAGGAGTTTCTTGTCTTTAAGGATCGACTGGTAGAATATTTGAGAAGCTTTATCAAGGGACTTCAGCAAAATGTAGGTGTCATTGAAGAAACACTTCGAACACTAGATAGTGAAGTTTGTGAACAGGTTTTTGAAAAGGTGATCAATTACGAGCTTTCTATTCCAAGAATTGATGTGGAAATGACAAGAGAAATTTTGGAGCCGAAAATAAGAGGTCGTTTTCAGAGTATTTACAATTGGTTTGTCTCAGATGGCACTGACGAAAACGAGGCAAGCAGGATTTTTGATGAGACGAATGAAATTATTCGAAAGATTACGCGGTATGCAGCTCGAATTACCGAGAAAAATGCATCTGGCGCAAATCGAAGGGAAGAATACAGAAAAGTAGCAGAATTGTTTTTGCACTGTAATGATCTGAATGAGGCTCATAAAATGTCAGCAATGGTCTTTGGTATGGAACGACCTCTTCATTTAAAGGGCGAGCAGGTGCGCGAGACAGATAGCATGAATCAAGGTGTCTATGAGGAAAAACCAATGATGCTTACGGTCAAGCCGCGAGTGCGCACCTACCGAGAAAAAAACAATCGAAGTGCAATTCGCGAGTCGGCCGAGCAAAAGAAAAAAGCCAGGCAGGAAATGATAAAAAGGCAAAAAGAGGATGCAGAGAAGATTCGCCTTCTGGAAAAAGATGGAAAAATTGATTTTGCGACACTTCCTGTGATTGAGATGCGTGTTCGAGAGATTTTGTTAAAATGGCTGTCAGATGCAATGGAAAATGTTTCATTTCAGGCAAGAACAGAGGATGGAAGACGCTTTTTCTTGGATAGAAGCCATATGGATGAAAAATGTGTCGTTCACTGCGAGGATGGAAACTTCACGATGCCTCATATGACAATTGAATTTTTGGAGGATGAGGGATGAGAGAGCTGGAGGCACTTTTAAATAAGCGCTGGATCTTAAAGGCAGAGGATAAGGAATTGTACTATAAGGTGCGCGATCAGCTTGGAGAGATCCGAAAATTTGCATCTGATAAGCTGGGCTGCCATATCATTGAAAATGCATTTTTGGTAAAGCTAGAGAAAATTCCAGTGATACCAGAAAGCTTTATGGGGGTACAGGAATTTACTTCAAAAGAGGAGTATGCATTTTTGTGCCTTCTTTTAATGTTTTTGGAAGACAAGGATCCGCAGGAGCAGTTTATTTTGTCACAGCTGACCGAGTATGTCTCTTCCAATATGCCAAATGGAAGTGTAGATTGGACACTTTATGTAAATCGAAGACGAATGATCAAGGTGCTTCGATATGCAGTCATTCAGGGAATCATTCGAATTACAGACGGTGCAGATGATGGCTTTATGGATGATGCCTCTGGTGAGGTGCTCTATGAAAATACTGGTGTGTCTCGCTATTTTATGAAAAATTTTTCTCATGATATTATGGGATATACGAAGCCTTCAGATTTTGAAGAGAGCGACTGGTTCGAGATGGATGAGAGCAAGGGAATTGCTAGAAGACACCGTGTTTATAAAAGACTGCTGTTTGCACCGGGCATGTATCAAAACGATGGACCAGAGGAGGACTTTGAGTATCTAAAATACTATGGACGGCGCATGAGCGAGGATATTGAGCGTACCTTTAATTGTCAGGTGCACATCCACAGAGGAAGTGCTTTTTTAATGGTAGGTGAGGATTGTCGCATGGGTGCTGTTTTTCCAAGTGGCAATGCAATAAGCGATGTGTGTCTGTTATGTTTTGGACAGATTCAGGAAAAAATTGCATCAGGTGAGTGGAAATTTTCTCAAGACGAGACGATTTTGGTGGATGAAGTCGAATTTGAAAATTTGATCAAAGAGATCAAGAGAAAATTTGGAGAGGGATTTACAAAAGAGCTTCGTCAGATGCCAGAAGGAGAGTTTGCAAAAGCAGTTATCGACAGTATGGAACAACTGATGTTTTTGAAGAGAATAAATGATGAACAGCTTATGCTTTATCCAGCGATCGGAAAACTGGCAGGAAAGTATCCAAAAGAGTATGAAGAGCAACTAAGGGAAAATTCAAAAGAAAATCAAAAAGGAGAAGATGAGGAATGAACAGCAAATGGCAGGCAAGTAAGATAGGACTGGTCAATTTTTGGTATTATGATGAACAAGAATTTCCATTTGTAAAGGGTCGTATGCTTCTTCGTGGCTCAAACGGTTCTGGAAAATCCGTTACAATGCAGAGTGTAGTTCCGCTTCTTCTTGATGGAAATATGAGTCCGGAACGACTCGATCCATTTGGCTCAAGAGATCGAAAGATGAGTAGCTATCTGCTCGAGGAGGATGACGAGCGTGAGGAGAGAACTGGCTATCTATATCTGGAATTTAAAAGACAAGATAGCGAGACCTATTTGACAATCGGTATGGGCATTCGAGCAAGAAAAGGAAAGCCGCTTGACAAATGGTATTTTTCTCTGTCAGATGGCAGAAGAATTGGAAAAGATTTCTTCTTGTACCGTGAGACAGACGAGAAAGTACCGCTTACTAAAAGAGAGCTTCAAAATCGATTGTCAAATGGTGGTGCGGTATTTGATCGTCAGGTAGACTATATGGAGTATGTAAACCGACAAATTTTTGGGTTTGAGACAGTAGATGAGTATCGAGAGATGATTGACCTTTTGATTCAGCTTCGAACACCAAAGCTGTCAAAGGATTTTAAGCCATCTGTCATCAATGAGATTTTGAGTGATTCTCTGCAGCCGCTTTCCGATGATGACCTTCGTCCTATGTCAGAGGCGATTGAAAATATTGACTCGATTAGTATGAATTTGAAAGCCAAGCAGGAGGCAAAACAGGCAGCTGATAAGATTGCATTGGCATTAGACCGATATAATCGCTGCATTCTATATGAGAAGGCACAAAGTCTAGAAAAGGAAAGCGCGCAGTTGTCACAGACAATAGAGCAGATTGCGTCAAACACAAAGAAGAAAAAAGAATGCGAAGATCGCGCAGTCTCTCTTCAAGATGAGCTTGTACAGATGGATGCGATGCGCGAATCTATGGAGAAAGAGCGCGAAAGCTTAAATAAGAGTGATGCTGTAGCATTAAAGGGCAGAGAGCTGTCACTTTCAAAAGAGTTGACAGAGCATCAGGCGCTTTTTAACAAGAAAAAAAGCAGTCTTGCAGTAAAAGAAGATCAGTATATTGATTTACAAAATCGAAAAAAGTTGGAGGAAGACCAAAGTTACGAGAAGGAGACACAGATCAAGGATCTTTTAGAAGAAATGCAGTCATATGCGGATGAGATGGCATTTGAGGAGCATACTTTTATGCAGGATGAGCTGCTTTCTAATCTGGAAAATGACTATTCATTTGGTCTTCATAAGCAGCAATTTGAGACAGCCAAGGCAAAGATTCGTCAAGGTGTGCAGCTTCTTCGAAATATGCAGGGATTAGAGCGCGAGAAGGATGAGCTTCTAAAAAAACGAGAACAAAATGCGAGTGAATCTGACAAAGCCGAGAGAAAGCAAAATGAATTAGGAGCGATGCTGGTTCAGCTTGAAAATGAGTGGAAGGAAGCACTCTATAAATGGAATGGCAAAAATGAAGAGTTGGTATTAGAAAAGACGTTGCTGCAGGAATTTAGCAGTTTTGCTGATCACTATGAGGAAGATCAGGATTTTTCAAGTATTCAGCAAAAACTGGGTGATGTCTGGATTTTGGCAAAAGAAAAAATTTCTTCAGAAGAGGCTCAGACAAAAAGAGAGATAGAACAGATTCTTCAAGAGACAAAAGAGGTTCAGGCAGAACTGCTTTCATGGGAAAATGAAAAAGAGCCAGAGCCAGACCGACAAGAGGAAGTGATCAAAAATAGAGAAGAGCTGGCAAAAAGAAACATTCCATATCAGGAATTTTATAAGTTACTTGAGTTTGATCCTTCTGTGAGCGATGAGGTTTGCAACCATTTAGAAGAAGCACTATTAAAAATGGGCATTTTAGATGCATTGGTTGTCGATGAATCATATCAAGATACTGTGTTATCAATGGATGAAGGCGGTTGTGATCGATATCTATTTGCCACACAAAAACGTGCCGAGCATAGCCTTCTTGACTTATTTTCTTTTGCATCAGACGATGATATTTTTATGAATCAGCGTCTTGTCTCTATTTTGGGAAGTATTTCATGGGAAAAATCAAACGAAAATGCGCAGGCGGCAATCAATTCTAATGGTGTATACAATATGGGACCAGTTGTCGGTACGATTACGAAAACATATACGGCTCAGTATATTGGTGTGAAGGCAAGAGAGCGTAACCGCTGTCAAAAAATAGAAGAATGCAAAGAAATGCTGGCAGATTTGGAAATCCAAAGAGTGCTTCTTGAAGAGAAGAAAAAGGTACTGGAAGAAAGAAAAAATCAGCTTGCAGCAGAGTATCAGGCATTTCCAAAGGATGCCGATATGAGAGAGGCTTTCAAAATGCTAGAGCTTGGCAAGCGAGAATTGGAACGCTTACAGGCAGAGGCGCTTCGCATTGAGGAGCAGAGAAAAAAACTTGCAGAAAAGCTTGGAGAAAAGAAAAAAGAGGCACTCGTGCTGGCTCAGAGTCTGTATCTTGACTGTAATTTAGAGGTATTTGAGCGGGCAGAGGAGGCTGCATTTTCCTATACAGCTGAGTTTGAAAAATTGGTATCGGTTCATGAATTGTATCGAAATAGTGTACACAGCCTTCAGCTATTAGAAGAGGATCTAACGGCGAGAGAAGAAGATCTAGACGAGCTTCGCTATGATATGGATCGAGAAAATAGAAATCTGGCAAAGATCTTGCAGGAGCTAGATTCTATCAAAAAGCAGTTAGAATTAACTGATTATAATCAGATTAAGGAGCGTCTGGATCAGTGCTTACGTTGGCTGAATGAATATCCGAAAAAGATGCAGACCTGCGTAACGGAAAAGACGCAAAAACTCGAAGAAGCAAAGCGCCTTGAAGAGCAGATTCAAAACGATAAGGTACATGCAGAAGAATTAGAAAAAAGAGTTTCTTGGCTGACTGGTTGCTTTGAGTCAGAGCGAGATCTTGGATACATTCCATTTGCAAAGCAAGAAGAAAAGCTTAACAGTGCACAAATTGTATCACTTTTATCTGGATCGGGTCGACAAAATCGAGATACATTGATAAAAAATTTAAATCAGGTTCTTTTTGAAAACAAAGCGTATCTGTCTGATTATGATGTGGATCAGACGACTTTGTTTGAAAAAATGGATGAGTCGTCACCGCAACTTTCTGTTCATGCAAGCCGAGCCGATTTAACTGCAAAGTTCAAAGGAGTACAAATTCCATTTGTCAAGTTACCTAAGTATCTTGAAGAGGAAATTGATGAGCAAAGCACACTTCTAAAAGACGAAGACAAATCGCTGTTTCAGGATATTCTTGCAAACACGATGGGCCGAAAAATTCGTGCCAAAATCAATTCCTCGAATGCCTGGGTGGAAAAGATGAATGCGTTAATGAACGCGATGAATACGTCAAGTGGATTAAAGCTGTCACTTCGCTGGAAAAGCAAAACAGCAGAAAAAGAGGAACAGCTTGATACAAATGAGCTAGTAGGATTGTTAAAACGCGATGCTCATTTGCTAAATCCAGAGGATTTTGAAAAGCTTTCTAAGCATTTTCGTTCAAAAGTTGAGCAGGCAAGAAGAAATGCAAATGATAGCGCAGGCGTGTCGTTCTATCAGGTGATGAAGGATACACTTGACTATCGAAAGTGGTTTGAATTTCAGCTGTTTAGCCAGAAAAACAATGAACGCCGAAAAGAGCTGACCAATAGTGTATTTGGCACGTTCAGTGGTGGTGAAAAGGCAATGTCGATGTATGTGCCACTGTTTTCGGCAGTTGTCGCAAAATATCAGGGTGGTCGTGCAGATGCACCGCGATTAATATCGCTAGACGAGGCATTTGCCGGTGTTGACAGCAGAAATATTCGCGACATGTTCCGATTGATGAGTGAGTTTGAATTTGATTTTATCATTAACTCACAGGTGCTATGGGGAGACAGTGACACACTTGATGCATTGGCAATCTATCAGCTGATCCGTCCAGAGAATGAAAAATTTGTCTCTGTGATGCCATATCTTTGGAATGGTCATGTGAAAAAGCTCCTTGAAAATGAAGAGGAGGTGGAGTTAGAAGGTGCAGAGCTTACAGAAACTAGAGAGTGAGTGCCTGACCTATTTTAAGAGTGAGCCGGTCTGGAGGAAAGTCCTGACCGGCTTTCTTGAAAAATACGTATCATTTGGAAAATTCACAGGAAAGGTGCAGCTAAAAAATTTATCAGCAGATGAAATTGAGGTATTAGAAGGTTTTTTCGGTCAGAATTTTCATGGAAGGAAAAGTATCACCATCAGTGCAGAGCGCTTTGCAAAGGCACTAGAAAATAGCCGATATAAAGAAATTTCACCAGATCAATTATTGAAATTCTATTTTGGCAAAGAGCCAGTCTCAAAGAAAGAACAAAAGAAAAAAAGAGAGCAGGAAAAACAGGAGATTGAGGATGAATTTTTTGACTATTGTCAGGGAAGCTATGCAGAAAAATTTGCGCCAGAAATGCTCGTTTTGCAGAGACTTCATATAAAAGACAACCTGTCAGAATGGAGGCAGCTTTTATTTTTCTCGGCAGATATCGTAAATTCATTGCCATATCGCAGTGAAAGAACAGAGTATTTGCCTGTTTTTGCTGCCAGACTGACGAAAAATCCGCATGCCTTTGACAAAGGCACCGTATTTGGTAATCTCTTGTATGAGCTGGTAAAGCTTGATTTAAATTATCGAAAAATTGAAGTAACAAGCCTTTCTTATTTTCTATCCTATGAACGGCAAAAAAGCTTTCTTTCTTGTGGAATTTTGCTTGATGATGTCTCAAATTATGTACTTTTGTATCATGTGGCAGGGGTACAAAAGGATGGAGGCTATCATAGAGGATTGAGTGGTTTTTTTTCAGAAGATGATATGCTTCAAGTTCCGCTTACCGTATTAACAAAGCTTTCGTGTTTGGAAAGCCCAGATCAGACCATATACATAGATGAGAATCCATCTGTTTTTGCAGCTCGCTGTATGAGCCATCCAGAATCAGCATGCATGTGCATGAATGGACAGCCAAAGCTTGCAGCGCTTATTGCCCTCGAATTATTTGCCGCATCCGGGACAGCTGTGTATTACTCAGGCGATTTTGACCCAGAAGGTTTGTGGATTGCACAGCGGTTAGCCATATTTTATCCAGGAACCTTTCACTTCCTTAATATGGATGAGACAAGCTATCTAAAATGTCTGTCAGAAGAACCTATTTCCGATACACGACTAAAACAGCTAGACCGGATAACAGATAGCCGTTTGCTTGGTACAGTGGCGCGAATGCGCATTGAAAAGATGGCAGGATATCAGGAAGTGTTGACACTAATATAGGTTACGGTGAAAAACTTGTATTTCTTTAAGAAACAACTTGTCAATACGAGGGTACAAGTTGTAAAATTGAGATAACAAATAGAAATACAAGGGAGGCTTGTTATGGCAAAATTACATATTCGTCCGGACGTTGTTAAGGGACATATCAATCCTGAAATTCAGGGACATTTTTCTGAGCATCTTGGACGCTGCATCTATGAGGGTCTTTACGTAGGAGAAAATTCTCCGATTCCGAACACAAACGGAATGAGAAATGATGTAGTTGAGGCACTTAAGGAGATTCATATTCCTGTACTTCGCTGGCCGGGCGGCTGCTTTGCAGACGAATATCATTGGAAGGATGGTATTGGACCAAAGGAAAATAGAAAGAAAATGATTAATACCCATTGGGGCGGTGTTGTTGAGGACAACAGCTTTGGTACACACGAGTTTATGGAACTGTGCCGTCAGCTTGGATGCAAGACTTACATCAACGGAAATGTAGGAAGCGGTACTGTTCAGGAAATGTCTGAATGGGTTGAATATATGACATTTGATGGTGTATCACCAATGGCAGATCTTCGTGCAAAGAACGGTCATGAAAAGCCGTGGAAGGTTGACTATTTTGGTGTCGGCAACGAGAACTGGGGCTGCGGCGGAAATATGCTGCCAGAGCAGTATGGTATGATGTATCGCCGTTACCAGACATATGTGAGAAATTATAATAATGCAGCACCAGTTGCAAAGATTGCCTGCGGTTCCAATGTTGATGATTATGAGTGGACAGAGAAGGTATTAGAGACAACAAATCGCCGCATGCCAAAAGAAGCTCACGGTGCAATGGATGGTCTGTCTCTTCATTATTATACGCATCCAGGCGGATGGGAGAATAAGGGAAGTGCAACAGACTTCACTGAGACCGAGTGGTATGAAACAATGAAGCGTACATATTACATGGAGGAGCTTGTGACACGTCACGGTGCAATCATGGACAAGTACGACCCAGAAAAGAAAGTCGGCATGATCGTTGATGAGTGGGGCTGCTGGTTTGATGTAGAGCCAGGCACAAACCCAGGTTTCTTATATCAGCAGAATACAATGCGTGATGCACTTGTTGCAGGAATTAACTTAAATATCTTCAATAAGCATTGTGACCGCGTTAAGATGGCAAATATCGCACAGATGGTTAATGTACTTCAGTCTGTAATTCTCACAGATGGTGAGCGTATGATTAAGACACCGACTTGGTTTGTATTTTATCTGTATCAGGCTCATCAGGATGCTGAGCTTCTTGACAGTACACTTGAGACAGCAATGGTTGGACCAGAGGGTCATCAGGCACCTAACATGACAGAGTCTGTGTCCATGGGTAAGGATGGAAAGATGCACATCACACTGACAAACGAGTCTGTAAGCGAGGATTACCCAATTGATGTAATCTTAGACAGTGGTAAGGCAGCAGCAGTTGAGGGTATGATCTTAACTGGTGAGATGCATGAACATAACACCTTCGATAATCCAGAGCAGGTAAAGTGCACGTCATTTGATGATGTTAAGCTGACAGATGATGGACTTAAGCTTACACTTCCAAAGTGCAGTGTTCTTCATCTTACTGTAACTGTAGAATAAGTCAAAGCGGGGGTATCAGTAATGGATGAGAAAACAAACTGGCAGTCACTTGAAAAAAATGGACCTATCACCGAGTATAATGAACCTTTCATTGAGCAGCGTGCTGATCCATTTGTGTGCAAGGCTGCCGATGGCACCTATTATTTTACTGCATCCTACCCGGCTTATGACCGTATTCTGCTTCGAAGCAGCAAGACTTTAAATGGCTTAAAGGATGCAAAGGAGCGTCAGATTTGGGTAAAGCATGAGCATGGTCTTATGAGCTGCCATATCTGGGCGCCAGAGCTTCATTTTGTCTATGGAAAATGGTATATTTATTTTGCAGCAGGTGAGGCAGAGAATGTGTGGAAGATTCGCCCATATGTACTTGAGTGCGATGGTGATCCGATGACAGGCGAGTGGAGCGAGCTTGGTCCTATGAAGGGCTGTGATGATGATCCATTTTCCTTTACAGATTTTTCACTGGATGCAACAATCTTTGAGCACAAGGGTGATTATTATTATGTTTGGGCACAGAAGGCATCTAACATTTCCAATCTTTATATTGCAAAAATGGCAGCACCAAATAAGTTAGCAACTGTAATGGAGATGATTACAACGCCAGATTATGATTGGGAGCGCATTTTGTTTTGGGTAAATGAAGGACCGGCAGTGTTAAAGCATGGTGGAAAGATCTGGCTTACATTTTCTGCCAGCGGAACAGGCTCCTGCTATTGTGTTGGCCTTTTAAGCGCTGATGAAAATGCAGATCTTTTGGATCCGGCTTCCTGGACAAAGGAGCGTATGCCAGTATTAGAAACAGATCAAAAGAAGGGTCTGTATGGACCAGGACATAACAGCTTTACAACTGATGAAGATGGCAATGATATCATGGTCTACCATGCAAGAACATATGATGGCATCAAGACAAAGGATCCACTGTATGATCCAAATCGTCATGCTCATCTGTTAAAGGTGCAGTACGACGAAAATGGACGCCCGATCTTTGATTATCAGAAGCATTAATTAAAAATTAGTAAAAAGACAGAATACATTACTAGAAAGGACTGGTTTTTAAATGAAAACAGGAAAAAATTATAAGTTTTGGTTTTGCACCGGATCTCAGGATCTGTATGGTGACGAGTGCCTGCAGAAGGTAGCAGAGCATTCCAAGATTATTGTAGAGAAGTTAAATGAGTCTGGAAATCTTCCATTCGAGGTTGTCTGGAAGCCAACACTGATTACAAACGAGCTGATTCGTCGTACCTTTAACGAGGCAAATATCGACGATGAGTGTGCAGGTGTGATCGTTTGGATGCACACATTCTCTCCGGCAAAGTCTTGGATTCTTGGTCTTCAGGAGTACAGAAAGCCATTGCTTCATCTTCATACTCAGTTTAACATGGAAATTCCATATGACACAATCGATATGGATTTCATGAATGAGAACCAGTCCGCACATGGTGACAGAGAGTTTGGTCATATGGTAACACGTATGGGCATTGAGCGTAAAGTTGTAGTTGGTCACTGGTCTGACGAGAAGCTTCAAAAGAAGATCGGCAGCTGGATGCGCACAGCAATTGGTGTTGTAGAGAGCAGTCATATCCGCGTTATGCGTGTTGCTGATAACATGAGAAATGTTGCAGTAACAGAGGGTGATAAGGTAGAGGCTCAGTTAAAGTTTGGCTGGGAGATTGATGCTTATCCAGTAAACGAGATTGCAGAATCTGTAGCTGCTGTATCCGAATCAGACACAAATGCACTGGTGGATGAATATTATAGTAAGTACAATATTCTTCTGGAGGGAAGAGATCCGGCAGAATTTAGAAAGCATGTAGCAGTTCAGGCACAGATTGAGCTTGGTTTTGAGCGATTCCTTGAGGAAAAGAATTATCAGGCAATTGTAACTCACTTTGGTGATCTTGGTGCTTTAAAGCAGCTGCCAGGTCTTGCAATTCAAAGACTTATGGAAAAAGGATATGGCTTTGGTGCAGAGGGTGACTGGAAGGTTGCTGCAATGGTACGCCTGATGAAGATCATGACTTCTGGAATGAAGGATGCAAAGGGAACCTCCATGCTTGAGGATTACACCTACAACCTTGTTCCAGGCAAGGAAGGTATCTTAGAGGCTCATATGCTTGAGATCTGCCCATCTATCGCAGACGGACCGATCAGCATCAAGTGTCAGCCGCTGTCCATGGGCGACAGAGAAGATCCGGCGCGTCTTGTATTTACTTCTAAGGAAGGAACAGGTATTGCAACTTCCTTAGTAGACTTAGGAGATCGCTTCCGCTTGTTAATCAACACAGTTGACTGCAAGAAGGTAGAAAAGCCGATGCCAAAGCTTCCAGTAGCAACAAACTTCTGGACACCACAGCCAGACCTTATTACAGGAGCAGAGGCATGGATCTTAGCAGGTGGTGCTCATCATACAGCATTCACCTACGACCTCACAGCAGAGCAGATGGGCGACTGGGCAGAAGCAATGGGAATCGAGCCTGTCTACATCGACAACGAGACAACCATTCGCAATCTGAAGAAGGATCTTATGCTGGGAAATCTTGTATATAGAAAGTAAATATGATTAAGGGTTCATGGGTCGTAACCTAGCCCGTGAATAAGAAATAGTTTGTGGATAATCCAATATTTACG
>OGSD01002493.1_pt1 | contig 15372 bp, 9 predicted proteins | sample 1553571 | NCBI WGS metagenome assembly OGSD01 (sample SAMEA2580072, study PRJEB22360) | human gut metagenome | biome: human gut; feature: human-associated habitat; material: faeces | place: Denmark | collected 2008/2010 | reverse complement strand
TTTAAAAAATTGCACATATTCTTGATATCCAACAAATTAATAACACATAATTCTCTGATTCACAAGTATCGTATGCACAACTTCTATGCAATATAAGTGAAATTTCTCGACATCTGCAAACAAATGGGAGGAAACTTAGCCGATGCATCTGGAAATGTCCCATCTCTTGAGACTGCCTCCCGGATACTCCGATGTGAGAGTTATCGCACTGAATAGGACAGGGGGAGACAAAGCAAATATACATGGCATTCATAATCCGGAGAATGCAATTCTGAATAAAAAAAACGAATCGTGCAAATTTTTGTAACAGAGCTTCTTAATTTTATATTTTCAATTTTCAGATTTTGTTATATGAAATTAATCTAGATTACACTTTGAAATAACAAGGAATTTCCGCTACTTTGTAGCAGAATTGGAAAAAAGTATAATGAAAAAAAGATGGGTCATCAATACTCCGCCGGAGGCTACTAAGATAGAGGAACTTTCAAAAAAACTAAATTGTCACCCCGTTATAGCGAACTTACTGCTGCAACGGGGTATTACTAGTTCGGAACAGGCACAATCTTTTTTTTATCCATCCCTGAATATGCTGCACGATCCTTTCTTAATGAAAGATATGGACAAGGCAGTAGAACGTTTAGACCGGGCGATCGCCCAAGATGAAAAAATACTGATATACGGAGATTACGATGTCGATGGGACGACGGCAGTATCCCTGCTATACAAGTATTTGAAACACCACTGTAACAGCGATAATCTGGAATACTACATCCCCGACCGCTATACGGAAGGATATGGGGTATCGATCAAAGGAATCGACTATGCCGCAGAAAACGGTTTTTCATTGATGCTGATCACCGATTGTGGAATCAAAGCAGTCGAAAAAGTCAAATATGCCAATTCCAGACAGGTGGATATCATCATTTGTGACCACCATACTCCGGGAGATACGTTGCCGGAAGCCATTGCGGTGCTCGATCCCCAACGTCCGGATTGTCCCTACCCTTACAAATGGCTGAGCGGATGCGGGGTCAGTTTCAAGCTGGTACAAGCACATAGTCTGAAGCACAATCTTCCGATGTCGGAGCTTTACAAGCTTTTGGACCTGTTATGCGTCAGCATAGCCAGCGATATCGTCCCGATCACGGGAGAAAACCGGATTCTGGCCTATTTCGGGTTACAGCAGTTGAACTCCAATCCCAGTCTGGGATTAAAAACGATTATAAAAATTTCCGGGATCGATAAAGAAATTACGATCAACGACATCGTTTTCAGAATCGGTCCCCGGATCAATGCAGCCGGACGGGTCGAATCAGGCCGGAAATCGGTGGAGTTACTGACAGCCGACGAGAAATGCTCTGCTGCCGGTATCGCTTCGGATATCAATACTTTCAACGACCAACGTAAAAAACTGGATCACGATATCACTGAGGAAGCCATTCGTCACATCAACCAATCGGAACTCGAACCGTCGAAAAAAACGACCGTATTGTTCAATGCCAACTGGCATAAAGGAGTGATCGGGATCGTAGCTTCACGCCTGACCGAATCTTTCTATCGTCCGACGATCATTCTTACCGAATCGAACGGCTTGGCGACAGGCTCAGCCCGGTCGGTCGAAGGTTTCGATCTGTATTACGCTATCTCGCAATGCAGTGAATTTCTGGAGAATTATGGCGGGCATAAATATGCTGCCGGATTGACCTTGAAAATCGAAAATATAGAACCGTTCAAACAAAAATTCGAACGTATTGTCCGGGAAACGATCGACGATGAAATGTTGACCCCTCAGATCAATATCGACGCTAAAATCAAGCTGACCGATATCACTCCCGATCTGTATCATATGCTGCAAAAATTCGCCCCGTTCGGTCCCAACAATACCATCCCGGTCTTCATGACCGAGAAAGTAACAAACTTCATCGGCACCAAACGGGTGGGACGTAACAACGAACACCTGAAACTGGTCATTGTCGACGATACCAGGGCCTGTAACGACCGGAGCGGCATCGGTTTCGGCATGGGGCATCTCTATGATAAAGTGAACTCCGGCGGATTTTTCGATATCTGTTATACGCTCCAGGAAAATGAATTTATGGGGAAAAACGATATTCAGATGATAGTGAAAGATATTCGTTTGAGGGAGGAGTGAGGGGGAGAAAGAAAAAAGGAGAAAGGAAAAAAGGGTGAATTCTTCAAGGTTATTAGATAAAGCGGTCGATCAGTTTGCTTCCCTGCCGGGAGTAGGGCGTAAAACAGCTCTGAAATTCGTATTACATCTTCTGAAGAAAGATGTGCAGGAAGTCGACGACTTTTTGAAAAGTATCGGTGACCTGAAGAAAAACATCAAGGAATGCCGTCGATGTCATAATATTTCCGACGGTGAAATCTGCGAGATCTGTTCAGACCCGAAACGAGATAACACGACGCTCTGCGTCGTAGAAAACATCAAAGACATCTTATCGATCGAGGCCACCTCACAATACAACGGTTTATACCATGTGCTCGGAGGAATCATCTCTCCAATGGACGGTATCGGTCCTGCCGATCTGCACATTACTTCTTTAGTTGAAAGGGTAGAGCAGGAACCGATCCGGGAAATCATCTTTGCCCTCAGTGCCACCATCGAAGGAGATACTACCGGCTATTATATCTTCAAAAAAATGAAGAATAAAGAAGATCTCGTCATCAGCACCATTGCCAAAGGCATCTCTATCGGCAATGATCTGGAATATACCGACGAGCTGACTTTGGGACGTTCCATTGTCAATCGTGTCAAATTCAGCTTCAACGATTAGAACACAAACGCAATTACTTTTTTCCCACCAGGTCGTCCGCCAGTTTTTCGAAAAAGCCTTTATATGAACTCATGCTTACTTTTCCGGTGACCCGTTCTTTTCGTTCCATTTCCTGAGCTGCTTGTACAAACCAGTGTGCCGCTTTGTAGCGAATAGCTTCGTCAGGACAATTTTCATTGATTTTCACTCCCCAGCTGTACAATTCGGCATCGGGAATTTTTTCTTCGTACCATTTTTCCTCTGCCAAATCGACGAATGTACGCCAGTCCCCGGTGCGTTCGGCAGCATGCATCCGGGCATTCCGGACAATTTGCCGCCACTCTTCGACTTTTTCTTTTTTCAGTCGTTTGGTATAAGCTTTGAAACCGACCTCATCAAAAACGCCGTCCTGAACAAAATTTTCAGCCCCGGCAATCCAGACCGCCGCTATCTTTTTCCGAACCTTATCTTCTCCGTAAAGGTCGTACAATTCTTTGCGGTGAGTCAATACATATTGAAAAAGGTCTGTATCGGCAAGCATATAATAGCGGTCGAAAATATCCCAATATTCAGCATCCCGGAGACAATCCGAAGGTAAAGCCGAAAAATAAACCGCCGCAATCTCTCCGGCTTCCCTGTATCTATCAGCCCGCCCCAACATCGCCATATAACTCTTCAGAAATTCGGGCCGGCGACTTCCCTGACGGAATTCCTTCTCCATTCCGGCCAATCCTTTTCCTTCCAACACCATCCGGGCCTCCTGCAGCAAATCTTCGGGACTCATGATATTTCTCACCCGGTGCAATTCGTTTCCCCCCGCATCCGTAAAAACCAACACCGCCTGACCCGATTCGCGGGCTACATTGACAAACTGCTGCTCGAAAAGGGCAGCCACTTCCGGGTCGGCAAATACGGTACGCAACATCTCTTTATGTGCACCACCCGGAATATAATAATCGATAAACACCGGTTTATTCTCCTGTTGCGCTTTAGCCCGAGCCTCCTCATCCGATAATTCCTGAAACGAAATTCCTCCGGCTTTTTTCAAAGCAAGAGCAGCATTGTCCAGCAATTGCTCCTTTGTTTCCGCCCCTTCATCCTGGTAAATCACTTTCCCTTTGGCATTCAAAAACAGAAAAGCAGGACACTGTTTTATCCCATATCGCCGGGCCAACTCTTGTGTCCGCGAGGTATTCACCCGCAGATTGACAAAATGGTCATTGTAATAATCGGCCACCTCGTCCAGGTTCAACACGTTTTTCTCCAATAACAAACAAGCCTGACACCGGTCGGCGGTAAAATAAATGCATATCGGCTGCTCCGCTTCCTCCGCTTTTGCCAAAGCTTCTTCGAACGGCAAATCCTCGAAACGAACAGAGCGGCTATTTCTTTTTTTCACTGCAGCCCGTTCCTTCGCCTTTTCGAGTGTTTCTCTTAAAGCAGAAGGATCTTGAAGTACCTCCCCCGGTTTTATCATTTCCAGCAAATCTCCATAAGGCATAAAAAAAGCAAACAGGGGAGGCTCGTACATCAATAAGCGCGTTTGAAATCCACTGTTTTTCGTATCGTTCGCATTCAGCCGGATTGCGATCACATTCCGCTGCAAATAATTCACCAGATCGGGTTTCGTCTGTATTCCTCTCTCCACTTTCAGGTCGATCGGTCCCACTTCGACCAGAACCAGCTTATTTTCCCGGGCTGCCTGCAAACTAGCCTGTTCCCAACTATAAGCCTGAAACAAGTCGACAGCTCTCTGGGCTAATGTCCGGTTTACCGGCATCAGTCCTCCCAGCCCTAATATAATCATGAATAAAATCCTCTTCATCACCGATTTATGTTTATACAAAAGTAAACGCATAATCGCTCATTTCCTTTTCTATTCGACAAGATTTAACATTTTTAACTTTGAAGTGATACAGAATTTTTTCCGGTATGACCAATTTTTATTAGTTATTGGCCAATATTTCACGGAAGTTGAGACAAATATTTCATTCTTTTGCGACGTTAAATAATCAGACGAATAACAAATAATGAATAACATGAATCACGATTTACCCTCTCCTTCACGCATCGTATGGCTGGATATCGTCCGGCTTACAGCAATGCTTATGGTGATCGGCGTACATTGTATCGATCCCTTTTACATCTCCCCGACCCTGGGAACCCTACCCGAATATAAATTCCGGGCTTCTGTATACGGCTCATTATTTCGTCCGTCGGTTCCCCTGTTTGCCATGATGACCGGATTACTCTTACTTCCGGTTAGTCAACAACCGTTAGGCGTTTTCTACAAGAAAAGAATTTTCCGGGTATTATTTCCTTTTTTGATATGGTCGGTGCTTTACAACTTATTCCCATGGTTTACAGGAGTAGTCGGACTTCCGAAATCCATTATAGGCGATTTTTTCTGTTATGTACAAGGAAATGAATCCCAGTCTTTCAGCGATTCGCTGAAAGACATCGCCATGATTCCTTTCAATTTCTCCTTTAAAGAGAATCATATGTGGTACATTTACCTTTTGATCGGACTTTATTTGTATATGCCCTTTTTCTCAGCCTGGATCGATAAGGCCGATCGTAAAATGAAACAAACTTACTTGTGGATTTGGGTGATCAGCTTATTTCTCCCGTATATGGGCGAATATATTTCGCATTATCTCTATGGCACCGCCACCTGGAACGAATTCGGGACACGATATTATTTTGCAGGCTTCAACGGTTATCTCCTGCTCGGGCATTATGTCAAACAAGGAAATTCCTGGTCCGTCGGAAAAACACTGCTTCTATCCGCTCTCTTATTTGCAGCCGGCTATTCCGTCACTTTTACCGGTTTTAGTGCAGCAGCCCATAATCCGGCAGCTACCGAATCGGATATGGAATTATTTTTCACTTTTTGCAGCCCTAACGTGTTATGTATGACTCTGGCGGTTTTTCTGGCTTTGCAAAAAGTAGTCGTCTCTACGCCCGCCCTCATCCGTTCGCTCGCCAATATCACGAAATGTGGTTTCGGCATTTACATGGTACATTACTTTCCAGTCGACCCGGCCTTTTTACTGATCGGTAATTTCAATCTGCCGATTCCGCTACAGGTGCCGGTAATGGCAATTCTTATTTTCCTGTGTGCGTGGGGATTCACAGCCCTGATGTACCGGTTATTGGGTAGAAAGGCTCGTTGGATTATGGGATAAAATTTATGTGCTGATGTGCTCATTATGGAGTAACTCCCGGGAGCACATCAGCACATGGTTATTATATTAATCGAACATCCGTCCCGGACAATTAGCAATCACTTTCCTCATACGCAAAACCTGCTCATAGGTCAGGGAAGTCGATGCCGAACTTCCATCCATGATATTACAGGAATTATAATAAATCACCGGAGCCTGTTTATCATCCGAATAAGTATTCTTTTCCAAAGCAATAGGCCCTAATTCATAAGTATAAGTATCCGAACAAAAATCTACATCTCCGTTAACAAAGGGAATTCCCGAATAAGTACTGAACACCGTAGGCATTAATCCGAAATGTGTACCCAGATAATATTCATAGCCCCCTTTATTGATCGAGAATATCGAACTCACAGTAAGAGTAATGCCTACTTCCCTATACGAAGTAAAACTTACTTCATCAGCTGTAGCAACCGAATTCATTTTCAAACCGGGTACAGCGGTTCCGTTATCCAAAATATAAGCCGGAGCATAAGCATTGGTCCCATAAATTTCATCGTTTACCCAGATATTCAATATCCGGTTCGGGTCCCATAGTAAATTCTTGTTAATATAACCGGCAACTTCGCCATAAGCAGGAGTTCCCATTTCCACTCTGTTTATTCCCGGGGTAGCGAGTTTATTCCCTTGTACATCCACCGTAGCCAATTCAAAGCGAATTTTACTGTCGACGGCTACCGGATCGTCGGCATAAGTTCCCGAAAACACCTTGTTGGCCCGATCGATAAATCCCTGTAACAACCCGGTCGTTATGCCATCATACCTATTGATATTTTTATCTGTAACCAACAGATGGAAAACAACCGGAACAGTAATAGTCGGAAAATCCATTACCGGATCGGCGATCAAATGCACTTTACAAGGTTCACTTTCTATCCCATGAATAGTACATACAAATTCAACATCCGTTCCAGCCCCTTCGGTGGCCGAGAATTTCTGTCCCTCGATCAACTTGCCATCCCTGGTCTTAATCTGTATTTCAGATGCTTCGAAACGATCCATTTTCATTGCAGAAATCTTCGTAAACACAGAGTCTTTGACAATATGTTCCCCATCGATCACCTGTTCGATCGTCCGTTTATCTTTCACAAACGAATAAGCTTTTACAAGAAAACTCAACTGAGCTTTACCATTCGCGATCAAAACGGGACTATTGGGATAAATAGCCACTGAATCGACGGCTTCGATTCCGGGTTCGTACAGCCAGGTTTCATATTCACTCTTTTCGCACGAAAAAAGCAAAACAATCAGCAAAATATAACCTATTATTTTCATCTCATTCATCATTTTAAAATTATAACATACTCCACCCGGGATTTTGTTCTATTTGATTATTTTCCTGCATTTCTTCCAGCAAAGGAATAGGGAAACAGAAGCGGAAATCGTTATCTTCCAGTGTATAGACGGCTTCTTCCGGATTCTGGTAAGAATTTCTGGACCATCCCTTCTGAATCCGGATCAGATCACACCACCGCATATCGTATTCGAGGCAAAACTCTCTCCGCCGTTCATTCATAATCTCTTGTAACAAATCCGCTCCTTTGTATCCCTGATAATTTCTGATCCGATGACGTTGGAACTCTTCCAAGGCTTGCCGGGCTTCTCCTTCCTGTCCGTTACGGGCATAACTTTCAGCCTCGATCAGATACATTTCGGAAACCGGGAAAAAGTGTAACACCCCATAGGAATTCGGCAGATCCTTGAATTTACGGATAGCCTTGTTTTCGGGATTAAAGTAAAGGGAACGGCGAACATCGTTTTCATCGAACAATTCGAACAGTTCATCCCGGACAAATTCGAGTAAACCATAAGCCTCCATCGTCCCGTACATGCCCGCATCTCCGGTATACCACAAAAAGGACAATAAGGCCTGATCTTTATTTTTATATACTCCCCCCTCACTTGTCTTATAGGTTTCAAAAGGTTTGAATTCATCTATCCCCTGCAACGGATAATTTTTCATAACCGCCTGTGCATGCGTAATTGCCTGAACATAATCCTCTTTCTCGCCAGCTCCCGAACCGCCTTTAAAAAGGTAGATCTCGGCCAGCAAAGCATGGGCCAGATTCTTATCGTAAAAAATATTATAAGTCGCCCGGGGTTCTGTCTTACAATCAATGACCGTAGTCAACTCATCGATCAAAAACCGATATACCTGAGCCTGCGTTTTCCGCTGTTTATTATAACTTCCGACTGCTTGCGAATCGGTATTAAACGGTATCCCCAGTTCATTGCTGTGATAGGGAGAAAAATATTGCAACACTTTAAACAAATACCAGGCTCTCAGAAAACGGGCTTCCTGTTCGACGATATCTTTTTCTTCCTGTGAAGCACTGACATTCGCCAGTTCGTCGATAATCGTATTATAAAAACCGATATTACTGAAATAGTTTCCCCAGATCGTCCCGGGCATTGTGGTATTTTGCCAGTTCAAACTGTTTGTATACAACGCTCTTTTATTATTAGCCATCCAATTTCCGTTCAGCCAGGTATCGGTATTCAAATCGTCACTATAAAAACCGAAAAACAAATACAAATCGTCCGTTCTCCAGGGAACGTTCGTTCCTGCCAATTCATGGGAGCTGAAAAAAGTCACGGTGTATAATTTCAAATGCGACCCCAATAAAGATTTCACATCGTCATAAGTTTTCAAGGCCAGAATATTCGAAGGTTTCACTTCCAGATATTTCTCGCACGAAGTAAAACTCAGAATCAGGGTGACATATAAGAATAATTTCTTCATCTCTTTCAATTTTAGAATCCAACATTTAAAGTAATCGTATATTTCCGGGAATTCGGATAACCGAACGAACCCATCAGTGCCGGATCGATCCCGCTATAACTGGAAATCGTAAACAGATTTTTCGCTGTAAAACTGAGCCGGGCAGTGCTGAAACCTATTTTATGCAGCCATTCGGGTTTCAGGTTATATCCCAGCGTCATATAGCTACAGCGGAGGTAGTTTCCTTTCTCCAATAAGATATCGTACATATAGGAAGAATAGGTGGTAAAGGCTTCCGACATAGCAGGTACATTGGTGATATCTCCCGGTTCACGCCAGCGATTCGCTTCGGAGGTGTGACGATTACGGGCATCCAGGCTTCGGAAGGTATTGAACGATTTGATTTTATGTCCGGTCTTAAACTCAAAATTAGCAGAAAAAATCAATTGTTTCCAATTGGCAGAAGTTGAAAATCCGCCCACGACCGGAGGAGTAAGATTTCCTAAATAAAACACCGAAGGGGTAGGCCATGTAGCTCCGCTAACCGACATATCCAAGGTTGCCTCCCCATTGCCGGTATAAGTCATTACCGCTCCGTTGATGGGATTGATTCCTGCAAACTTATACCCATACCAACCGTTCACCGGCTGATTCTCTACAAATTGATGTGCATTACTCAAGGTTGCTTTCGGCAGATCCTTCGTCTCCTTATAATACGTATTTTTCACTTTATTATCGTTGATCGCAATGTTCGCTTTGGCATACCATTGAAAAGATTTATTTTTCAACAGCGTTACTCCCAGATCGATTTCCCATCCGCTATTATAAATATCGGCTACATTCTCCGTCACCTCACTCCGTCCGGAAGAATAGGGTAAAGCTTTCCGGTCGAGCACATCCCGGGTGATATTGTTGTAGTAATTCACCCCCAATTCCAACCGATAGTCGAATAGCGAAAGGTCCAGGCCGACATTCATATCCTGTTTGGTCTGCCATTTTACATTCGGGTTGGGATAACTGAAAGAGGTCGGTACTGTTTGCCCGTCATAAACCACACTTTGTCCGAGGGTCATCACCACAAAAGGCAGTGCATTCTTGTCGATACTCCCGGTATATCCGAAACCACCCCGGACAGCGAACTGGTCTACCCACATCCACCGCTTCATAAATTCCTCCCGATGCAAATTCAAGCGTAAGCCGACATTCCACAACGGAGTAAACTGGTTGTCGTTTCCGATAATATCCGAACCGTCATAGCGCAATGCTCCGGTCAAAATGTATTTATCCAGGTAGGAATATGAGGCATTGGCAAAAAAGGAAGACATTTTGCTGACCGACTTTCCTGTCCCTCCCAAGGCGTTATAATTGATTTCCGATCCGTCGATACCGTCCATTTCAGGGAATCCGACGATCCGGTGTTCTTCGTCGAATACCGGAGAATAATTGAAGGAATTATAAGCGGTCCGCTCCTGTATTTCCTGCCCGGCAAACAAAGAGATATAATGTTTTCCGGCATATTCCCCCGTATATTGAAGTGTATTCCGGAATGTATAGGCATTGGTATATCCTGTAGCCTCCCGCAAAGAGCCCTTCACCATGTCATGCGGAATTTCTCCCTTGTAGGAATACCAGTTATTGATAAAATTGGTATAGGTATCCGCTCCTTCGATAATCCGGTTATGGTTGGAATTGGCATTATAAACCCCATGGGTCGTAAACATCAGGCCTTTGACGATTTCCCATTCCACCTTCAATGAAAGCTCGGCATCCAGATAACGGTTGGTATTGGTATTTCGGTTCAGATCGTCGAGAATATTGAAGGTATCCCAATCCAGCCCGTCCCGGATACTACTTTCCTTTGCATTGTAGCTGATATCGTAAGCCTTTGTACCATCCTCATTTTTCAATCGTTCATAAGGGTTGGCATACATTGCATATTCCAGGGAATTTACGCTACTGGCCGTCACTCTGTCGTTTTTCATAGTGGCTCCCAACCCGCCGGTAATCCGGATTTTTTCGGAAGGATTATGGGTTAATTTAATGTTCATCCCCAACCGATCGTACTTATTATTGGGTTCGGTACCGACCTCTTTCAGGTAGTTCAAGGAAACGTAATGTTGTGTTTTCTCGTTACCTCCCGACATGCTGAAATTGTATTGCTGACTGATCGCCGTGCGATAAATTTCTTTAAACCAATCGGTATTGATTTTAGCTAATTCGCCGATTCGCCGTTCGGCCTCATCAGAAGAAATTTCTCCATAGGCTGCTTGCTGCAATAATTTAGTCACCCGCCCGGGGGTATAGATATATCCTTGCTGATCGTAAAAGATCTCGCGTTCGAACTGGATTTTCTCCGCAGTATTCATCATGTCGATGTTATTCCGGGGTCGTTCGGTAATCCCCACATTCACCGAAGCATTAAACCGGGTTTTCCCGGAAAGTCCGCTTTTCGTTTCGACGACGATCACCCCGTTCGCAGCCCTGGCACCGTAAATCGCTGTAGCGGCAGCATCTTTCAATACGGTGATCGATTTGATATCGTCCGGTGCAATATTACCGATTCCGGTCGTAAAAATAGTCGCCTGCAAATCGGTAGAACCGCTTTGGATGTTGGGAATCTCTCCTTGTAACGGCATACCGTCGACAATCCACATCGGCTCGGTACTCCCCGTCAACGAATTTACCCCACGAATCTGGATCTGTGCGTCCTGTCCGGGCCGGCCACTACTGATCATATTCAACCCCGAGATCGTACTATTCAGAATCTCGTCGATCGACTGTAATCCCCGGCCTGCAATCTGATTGGCGGTAATCGTCGCCGTCGTACCGGTCATTCGTTCTTTCCGGATCGTCTGATAACCGGTAACCACCACTTCTTCCATTTCAGCCTGATCGGGCTGCAGCCTGACTTCAATTTCCTCTTTCCCCTGTACGTTTACTTCAACTGTCCGATAACCGATAAAAGATACTTCCAGCACCTGTGCATCTCCGGCTAAAGCCAATTGAAAGCGGCCTTCGAAATCGGTCGCAGTACCCATCCGGGTACCCTTGATTTTAATCGTAGCCCCCGGCAACGGATTTCCCTGCTCGTCCCTCACTATACCCTGAATCACCCGGGAAACAGGAGGTGTGGTTTGCCGCGCAGGACCGATGACAATAATCCCGTTGCGGTCGGTTGCCACCAAACCGGTTCCCCGGATACAGGCCTCTACGGCTTGCAAAAGAGTTACCTTTTTTACATCGACAGAGACCGGTTCCTTCACCTGCTCCACTTCCTCCCGCTTAAACATCAGCTGTCGGTCGTATTGCCGGTTTAATTCCCGCAGCGCATCCAATACCGTCACCTGTTTTAATTTTAAAGACACATTGGCTTGGGTTGTGGCTTGTGAAAAAGCCGGCCGGTCTGTTAGTAGTAGTCCTCCGATCAGCATCAGACAGCAACACCATAGTTGCCGCCAGGACAAAAGCTTTCCAAACGATTTTTTAGTTTCGTTTTTTTTCATAAATTTGTACATAAAATAGTTAGACAATACCTTGTTTTGGGACAAGGTCTTTATTCCGGAGTTGCTGGCCAAAACAACTCCGGTTTATTTTTCAATCAGATGTATGATATTTCCTTCCCGGCGGAATTCCGGTCCTCCCGCTAATTCAATGGTCTCGAGCACGGTATCCAGGGATTCGTCTTTACTCATCCGTCCACTGAAAGTATGCTTTTCTTTCCTTCCTCCGTCGAATACAAATTCCACTTCATACCAGCGGGACAACATCCGCATAACCACTTCGATATCTTCTTCCTCAAAAATAAAATTCCCATATCTCCAGGCAATCGCATCCTCGGCATTGACAGCTTCCACCTGAATAGCCCCGCTTCCCTTTTCCCAAATCGCTTCCCGTCCCGGAGTCAGCACCACCGCATCACCGCCGTCTGCAACCGCCACCCGGATACTTCCAGTCAGCAAGGTCGTATATACCGATTTCTCATTACGATAAGCCTGTATATTGAATGAAGTTCCCAATACCCGGGTCTGTATCCCTCCGGCTTCCACGATAAAAGGCTGTTCAGGATTCGGAGCCACCTCAAAATAAGCCTCCCCGCTCAATTTCACGATACGTTCTTTTTTAACAAATTCCACGGGATATTCCAACTCGCTGTCCGCATTCAGCCATACCCGGGTCCCGTCGCTCAAAATCAAGGCATACTCTCCCCCGATAGCGGTTACCACTTTATTGAACAGCTCTTCGGTCGCCGGACTATTTTTACTTTCATATATCAGTTGTCCGTGTTCATTTTTAATCACTGCATCCCCTGCTTCGATTCTCTGTTCTTTCTTCTGCTCCAAAGCAATCTGTTCACCGGAGTGCAGGATCAGTTTTACCTTAGCAGTCTCTGTTTGTTGTCCGGCCAGCGGCATAGCCTCCGGTACCGCCCGCACACCGGACAATTCCCACAAAACAGTCACCGCCACAGCACAGATACAAGCCGCAGCAGCCACACTCCTCCATAAGCGCACACACGCCGGCTCCGTCTGCGTCCCACCCAAACTCCGGACGACCGAAATTCGTATTTTCTCATAATCGGTCTCTTTTCCGATCCGTTCTTCTCCTGCTATCCGTTCGCGAATCGCCTCTCCGCGAATAATCCTTTTGTATGTCCGGCGATTCTCTTCGCTCTCGTCGAGCCAGTCCAGCAATTCCGAACGCTCCTCTTCCGTCACATTCCCCAGTTTTACCCGAATGATAATTGTAGCTAAACGATATGCCTTTTGTAAATCCATTTCATGTCCTTTTATATTAAGACACCGCAGAAGCAGGTAAAGGATGAATGAAACTTAAAAAAAAAATAAATTTTAACAACACCTCGAGCAGTCTGCCTCGAAGGGCTGAGATGGTATCAGATTACCGCATACTCGCTCGGGGAGAAACAGTCCGGATTTATGTTGCCGAAGAACAGGTACAGAGGTGCCCCGTCCGATTGGGCCTCCCTGGAGGGGATGCCGCCTATAGAACATTTTCCGAAACTTCTATCAACCACTTCTCGATATTTCGTGTCTTCGCGCTAAAGTTGACGCCTATTTTGAACACCTTGCGCCTGTCTGCCTCGAAAGGAAGGGCATAACGTTTGTCATTGATTTGTTGTAGGGCTTCCTCTGCCGTTCCATTCAGTTTAAATTCCATTACATAGATATAGTCTGAAGTCTTCACCACGAGATCCACCCGCCCCTCAGCAGTACGGTACTCCGTCTCCGTGTAGAATCCTACCAGTTTGAAGACAATGAATAATACATTCTGGTAGTGACGTTCCAAGTCGGTTGCCACCTCGTAGGGCGTGTCGGCAAAGAAACTTCGCAAACGCCTGAAAAAGGCATCCGGTTGCCCCATTTCGATTTCACGGGTGAATTGTTGTATTTCGAAAGGAACTTCTATTTTGTTGAAACGGGTATAGAAAGGCATTAAAAATTTGATAAAACCTTCTTCTACCTCTTTATTCGGGAAACCAAGACGATATAGATCGAATCGTTTGTCATACCCTTTTATCGTAAGATACCCGCTTTGGAAAATAACGGGTATCGGCTGCTCGTCGCCGTAAATGCTATTCAACACATCGGAGTTGGTTTCCTCGTTTGCCATGCGTTCCAAGTCGTAGTGGTAGCGCCTGAGCAATTCCACCAAGTAAGTCGGTGTCCCCGTTTCAAACCAGTAACTGCCGAACTTCATTTTGAAGAAAGTATTGAGCAGGCTGAAAGGATTGTATATGCCTTCGGAATCTTCCACAAAATGATAACCGTCATAACAGGCTTTCAATTCGGCTTTGGCTTCCTCGTAAGTCATTTTCTGCGCCTCGGCTAACTCGTGTAAATCTTCCTCGAAATTGTCCTGAATTTCTTTTCCGGTAATTCCGCATAAGGCAACATAGCGTGCGTCCATGGAAATATCTATCAAGTTGTTCAAGTCGCTGAACACGCTCACTTTGCCGAATTTCGTTACTCCCGTCAGCATGGCGAATTGTATGTAGCCGTCCATCGTTTTGAGCACACCGTAGAAAGGTTTCAGCGTGTTGCGATACGCGGATTGCAACTCTTTGTTGCCGATGGCTTGCAAAAGCGGTTTGTCGTATTCATCGACAAGGATGGCTACCCGCTGACCGGATTGCTGGCTGGCACGTTCCACGATACCCTTGAAGCGTAGGGCGAGGGTCGTCTCCCCGACACCGGTGCCGTACGTAATCTCCCATTTGGACAGGGCTTCCTCAAGGATTTTGTCCAAACTGTCCGGAGCATCATATTTCCCGATATTCAGATCAAGATGTAACACAGGGCGGCGTATCCAATTCTTTTCCAGCTGCGCCATTGCTAGCCCCTCGAACAACTCCTTTTTCCCGAGGAAATAGGCTTCCAGCGTGGAAATCAGCAGGCTTTTCCCGAAACGGCGCGGACGGCTGAGGAAATAATAACTGCCCGTTTTCACCAATCGGTAAATTAAAGCCGTTTTATCGACATAGTAATAACCCTCGTTGCGGATTTTCTCGAAATTCTGAATGCCTATCGGATATATCTTGTCGCCCATGCTTGCGGATTTTTAATTGTTTTCCAAAACAAAGTTACTACAAAAAAGTGAAATGCGGAAAGTTATAGTGATAGAATTGAGT
>OGSD01002476.1_pt1 | contig 15479 bp, 12 predicted proteins | sample 1553571 | NCBI WGS metagenome assembly OGSD01 (sample SAMEA2580072, study PRJEB22360) | human gut metagenome | biome: human gut; feature: human-associated habitat; material: faeces | place: Denmark | collected 2008/2010 | reverse complement strand
CCCGCTGGGCACCGTGAAGAGCCGTATCTTCTTCACGCGCCAGAAATTACAGGAAGAACTGAAAGACTTTCGCTAAACCTTTAACTATATTATTTATCAATTCCAAGTTAGATATTTTTAGTGCAGATTTTTAATTGTGTTAGTTTAAGGCAGAAGAGTTACCATACCTTCTGCCTTTTTTACTAATCCCTCCTATATGACACCCGGATGTCGAGCATACTGACACCCGGGTGTTGTACGTCCTGACACCCGGGTGTCATACATACCGAGACCCGGGTGTCGTGCAAACCTGCCTCGCAAAGAGAGAAAGCCTCTCTTTCGATAAAAAAAGATTCTTCTTCAATACAAACAAAAAAGCAACGCATCTTTTCGCTTTCGCCCACTAATAAAGCATTTCCCAAACTGCATCTCTTTCAAGTAAATAAGCATTTAACAATCGGTTGAAAACTTATCTAAAAGATTTTTATGGAAAATTGTGGGGAATTGTGGGGAATTTCCTACTTTTACGCTCTCTTATTATAATAAGGTAAATGATACGTTTTTTAGGCAATATTGAAGTCAGGGCGGACGCCAAAGGAAGAGTGTTCATCCCCGCTACTTTCAGGAAGCAACTGCAAGCTGCTTCCGAAGAGAGACTTATTATGCGTAAAGACGTATTTCAGGACTGCCTGACACTGTACCCCGAGAGCGTGTGGAACGAGGAGCTGAATGAGCTCCGGAGCAGGCTGAACAAATGGAATAGCAAACACCAGCTCATTTTCAGACAGTTTGTGAGTGACGTCGAAGTAGTTACGCCCGACAGCAACGGACGCATACTGATTCCGAAGCGTTACTTACAGATTTGTAATATCCGTGGAGATATACGGTTTATCGGTATCGACAACAAGATAGAGATATGGGCCAAAGAACGGGCAGAACAACCGTTCATGTCCCCCGAAGAGTTCGGTGCAGCATTAGAAGAGATTATGAACGATGAAAATAGACAAGATGGAGAAAGATGAGTTGACATACCACGTACCCGTACTGCTAAAGGAAAGCGTTGACGGAATGAATATTCATCCGGACGGAACGTATGTAGACGTTACCTTCGGAGGAGCAGGGCATTCGCGCGAGATTCTTTCACGCCTTGGAGAAGGCGGGCGCCTGCTGGGATTCGATCAGGACGAGGATGCCGAACGGAATATCGTCAATGATCCCCACTTCACCTTTGTACGCAGCAACTTCCGCTATTTGCAGAATTTCCTGCGGTATCATGACATCGAACAGGTGGACGCAATCCTCGCCGACCTCGGCGTGTCCTCCCACCATTTCGACGACAGCGAGCGTGGCTTCTCATTCCGTTTTGACGGAGCGCTGGATATGCGCATGAACAAACGTGCAGGACTAACCGCCGCCGACATCGTCAACACATACGAAGAAGAACGGCTCGCAAACATCTTCTATCTGTACGGTGAACTGAAGAACAGCCGCAAACTGGCATCCGCCATCGTAAAAGCCAGAAACGGACAGTCTATCCGGACTATCGGCGAGTTTCTGGAAATCATCAAGCCGCTTTTCGGACGCGAACGGGAGAAGAAAGAACTGGCGAAAGTATTTCAGGCACTCCGCATTGAAGTGAATCAGGAAATGGAAGCACTGAAAGAAATGCTGGCAGCAGCCACCGAAGCGCTCAAACCGGGGGGGCGCCTTGTAGTGATCACGTATCACTCACTGGAAGACCGCATGGTGAAGAATATAATGAAAACAGGAAACGTAGAAGGGAAAGCGGAAACCGACTTCTTTGGAAACCTGCAAACTCCGTTCCGGTTGGTCAACAATAAAGTGATTGTCCCCGATGAAGCGGAGATAGAAAGAAATCCACGGTCGAGAAGTGCCAAATTACGAATCGCAGAGAAGAAATAATCTCAGATATGGAAGAAGAAGCAGTAAACAAAAAAGCAGAAGAGGGCAAAAAGAAAAAACGTACCTCATTGAAAAGTATTCTGGGAGGAGATATCCTCGCCACAGACTTTTTCCGCCGGCAGACGAAGCTGTTGGTGCTGATTATGGTATTCATCATCTTCTACATCCATAACCGCTATGCGAGCCAGCAACAACAGATCGAGATCGACCGGTTGAAAAAAGAATTAATCGACATTAAATACGATGCGTTGACCCGTAGTTCGGAGCTGATGGAGAAAAGCCGTCAGTCACGCATCGAAGAGTATATATCAAACAAGGAAAGTGATTTGCAGACCTCTACCAACCCGCCTTACCTTATTAAATAAGGTGTAAGTGGAGAGTCTTAAAAGAGAATAAGCACTGTGGCAGTAAATAAGAAAAATATAATGACCCGTTACTTCTTTGTCATTCTGATCATGGCACTGATAGGAGTAGCAATTGTCGTCAAGGCAGGCGTGACCATGTTTGCCGAACGGCAGTACTGGCAGGATGTAGCCGATCGTTTCGTAAAAGAAAACGTGACGGTGAAACCTAACCGCGGAAACATTATTTCTTCTGACGGTAAACTGATGGCAAGTTCACTGCCTGAATACAGAATCTACATGGACTTTATGTCCGGTGAAAAGGACGAAAAAAGAAGAAAGAAGGATCAGGCACGTCGGGATTCCATCCTCAAAGCCAATATGGATTCGATTTGCATCGGACTGCATAAGATATTCCCCGACAGAAGTGCGGCACAATTCAAGGCACACCTTCAAAAAGGACGTCAGGCCAAAAGCCGTAACTACCTGATCTACCCGAAGCGTATCTCTTATATACAATATAAAGAGGTGAAACGTCTGCCTGTCTTCTGTCTGAACCGCTATAAGGGAGGATTCAAGGAGTTGGCATATAATCAGCGCAAGAAACCTTTCGGCTCATTGGCAGCCCGTACCCTGGGAGATGTATATGCCGATACAGCCCAAGGAGCAAAGAACGGTATAGAACTCGCGTTCGATACGATTCTGAAAGGACGTGACGGGCTGACTCACCGCCAAAAGGTGATGAACAAATACCTGAACATTGTCGATGTCGCCCCGATCGACGGTTGCGACCTGATCACCACCATCGATGTAGGTATGCAGGATATTTGCGAAAAAGCATTGGTAGACAAGCTGAAAGAATTGAACGCCACCGTGGGTGTAGTCGTATTGATGGAAGTTGCAACCGGAGAAGTAAAAGCCATCGTCAATATGACGCAAGGCAGAGACGGTGAATATTATGAAGTACGCAACAATGCAATCAGCGATATGCTCGAACCAGGTTCTACCTTCAAGACAGCCTCTATCATGGTAGCTCTGGAAGACGGAAAAATCACTCCGGACTATATCGTAGACACCGGCAACGGACAAAAGCCGATGCATGGCCGTGTCATGAAAGACCACAACTGGCATCGAGGCGGATACGGCAAACTGACTGTTACCGAGATTTTGGGAGTATCGTCCAATGTCGGAACTTCCAGCATCATCGAGAACTTTTACGGAAGCAACCCGCAGAAGTTTGTGGACGGACTGAAACGGATGAGCATCGACCAGCCACTCCACCTGCAAATATCCGGAGAAGGAAAGCCGAATATTCGTGGTCCGAAAGAACGCTATTTTTCAAAAACGACTTTGCCATGGATGAGCATCGGCTATGAAACGCAGGTTCCACCGATCAATATTCTGACATTCTATAATGCAATAGCCAATAATGGAGTATCCATACGTCCGAAGTTTGTAAAAGCCGCCGTCAGAGACGGAGAAGTGATAAAGGAATATCCGACGGAAATCATCAATCCCAAGATCTGTTCGGACAAGACGCTGGCACAAATACGGGAAATCCTGCGGAAAGTGGTAGGTGAAGGACTTGCCAAACCGGCAGGAAGCAAGCAGTTCCATGTGTCCGGTAAGACCGGAACAGCACAGGTTTCGCAGGGAGCAGCCGGCTACAAGACAGGAAGAACCAATTATCTCGTCAGCTTCTGCGGATACTTCCCATCGGAAGAGCCGAAGTACAGTATGATTGTTTCGATCCAGAAACCCGGTTTGCCCGCTTCGGGAGGTTTGATGGCAGGTAGCGTATTCAGCAAGATCGCAGAAAGAGTGTATGCCAAAGACCTGCGCTTGCCACTCACAAGTGCCATTGATACGAATACGGTAGTCATCCCGAACGTTAAGGCAGGAGAAATGAGGGAAACGCAACGGGTACTGGAAGAACTGAATATAAAGATACAGGGAAAAATCACCGATTCGGGAAAAGAAGTATGGGGAAGCACCCATCCCGCCCCTCAGGCGGTAGTTCTTGAAAGCCGGGGTATCATGCAGAACTTCGTGCCAAGCGTCGTAGGCATGGGAGCGAAAGATGCTGTTTATCTATTGGAAAGCAAAGGATTGAAAGTCAATCTGGTGGGAGTCGGGAAAGTAAAAAGCCAGTCGATAGCCAACGGCAGTGTTGCAAGAAAAGGGCAGACGATTACGCTTACGTTGCATTAAGAATTAAATTAAGTAGGACAGATATGTTATTAAACGAGTTACTGAAAGCAATCCAGCCGGTGCAAGTGACCGGAGATTCAAGGATAGAGATCACCGGAGTCAACATTGACTCCCGTCTGGTAGAAGCCGGACAGCTGTTTATGGCGATGCGCGGCACGCAGACCGATGGTCACGCCTATATCCCCGCTGCCATTCAGAAGGGAGCGACTGCCATCCTCTGCGAAGATTTACCCGAGGAACCCGTAGCAGGAATCACTTATATCCAAGTGAAAGACAGCGAAGATGCAGTAGGAAAGATTGCTACGACATTCTACGGTAATCCGACTTCACAATTCGAGCTGGTCGGTGTGACGGGCACAAACGGCAAGACAACCATCGCCACCTTATTATATAATACATTCCGCTACTTCGGATATAAAGTGGGATTAATCTCTACTGTCTGCAACTATATCGACGATCAGCCGATTCCGACAGAACATACCACCCCCGACCCTATCACGCTCAACCGTTTGTTGGGGCAAATGGCGGACGAAGGATGCAAGTACGTCTTTATGGAAGTCAGTTCACATTCCATCGCTCAAAAACGTATCAGCGGATTAAAGTTTGCGGGAGGTATCTTCACGAATCTGACGCGCGATCATCTGGATTATCACAAAACGGTAGAGAACTATCTGAAGGCAAAGAAAAAGTTCTTTGACGATATGCCTAAAAACGCTTTCAGCCTCACCAACCTTGACGATAAGAACGGGCTGGTGATGACACAAAATACACGTTCCAAGGTCTACACCTATTCATTAAGAAGCCTCAGCGACTTCAAAGGCCGGGTCATAGAATCCCATTTTGAAGGAATGCTGCTCGATTTCAATAATCATGAGCTGGCCGTTCAGTTTATCGGCAAGTTCAATGCATCCAATCTGTTGGCGGTATTTGGAGCAGCCGTATTATTGGGCAAAAAAGAGGAAGATGTACTTCTTGCGCTCAGTACGCTCCATCCGGTAGCCGGACGTTTCGATGCCATCCGTTCTCCGAAAGGGGTAACGGCCATCGTTGACTATGCACATACTCCGGACGCGTTGGTGAATGTATTGAACGCCATTCATGGAGTACTCGAAGGCAAAGGAAAAGTGATCACCGTAGTAGGTGCCGGCGGCAACCGCGATAAGGGGAAACGCCCCATCATGGCAAAGGAAGCAGCGAAAGCCAGTGACCGGGTGATTATCACATCGGACAATCCGCGTTTTGAAGAGCCACAGGAGATTATCAACGATATGCTTGCCGGACTGGATGCGGAAGATATGAGAAAAACGCTCAGCATCGCCGACCGGAAAGAAGCGATCCGCACGGCCTGCATGCTTGCAGAAAAAGGGGACGTGATACTCGTTGCCGGAAAAGGGCACGAAAACTATCAGGAAATCAAAGGAGTGAAACACCACTTTGACGACAAGGAAGTTTTGAAGGAAATATTTAATTGACAACATATAATTATTTGCAATAGACAGCATCTTATCAAGCGTGGGGCAACAATGAGAAACTGTAAATTGCAGGCTATAAATTGTAAATAGAAAAGAGATGTTATACTATCTGTTTGAATGGCTGCACAAGCTTAATTTTCCCGGAGCGGGAATGTTCGGTTACACCTCATTCCGTGCTTTGATGGCTGTTATCCTCGCATTGCTTATATCGAGTATATGGGGAGACAAATTCATCAATCTGCTTAAAAAGAAGCAAATCACGGAAACACAGCGTGACGCCAAGACCGACCCGTTCGGTGTCAACAAAGTAGGCGTACCAAGCATGGGAGGTGTCATCATCATTGTAGCCATCCTTATACCTTGCCTGCTATTGGGTAAGCTGGATAATATATACATGATATTGATGCTGATCACCACTGTATGGCTGGGATCACTCGGTTTTGCCGACGACTATATCAAAATATTCAAGAAAGACAAGGAAGGCTTGCACGGTAAGTTCAAAATCATCGGTCAGGTGGGTCTGGGGCTGATTGTAGGCTTAACCCTGTATCTGAGTCCGGATGTAGTTATCCGCGAGAACATCGAGGTTCATACACCGGGACAGGAAATGGAAGTGATTCACGGAACCAATGATTTAAAATCTACCCAAACCACTATTCCTTTCTTTAAAAGTAACAACTTAGATTATGCCGACCTGGTGGGCTTTATGGGCGAACATGCACAGACAGCCGGATGGTTCCTGTTCGTGATCATTACGATCTTCGTTGTAACCGCCGTTTCGAACGGGGCTAACCTGAATGACGGCATGGACGGTATGGCAGCCGGAAACTCCGCCATTATCGGTGCCACGCTGGGAATACTGGCGTACGTATCGTCACACATCGAATTTGCCAGCTATCTGAATATCATGTACATTCCGGGATCGGAAGAACTGGTAATCTACATTTGTGCCTTTATCGGTGCATTGATCGGTTTCTTATGGTACAACGCCTATCCGGCACAAGTATTCATGGGAGACACAGGCAGCCTGACTATCGGTGGTATCATTGCCGTATTTGCCATTATCATCCACAAAGAATTGCTGATACCGATTCTCTGCGGTGTATTTCTGGTAGAGAATCTGTCAGTCATACTGCAACGCTTCTACTATAAGATAGGTAAGCGGAAGGGAGTAAAACAGCGGTTATTCAAACGAACTCCGATACACGATCATTTCCGTACTTCGATGAGTCTGGTAGAACCGGGATGTACGGTGAAGTTCACGAAGCCCGACCAGCTGTTTCACGAATCAAAGATTACCGTCCGTTTCTGGATTGTAACGATTGTACTGGCAGCGATAACGATTATTACATTAAAAATACGATGAGAACAAACAGACTGCCCAATGCAGGATATTTGTAACATTAATATAGTTGAGAGTATTAACCCGATTATTAACTTTAAAAAGATGTGCGCAGCCGACGAGCGAAAAAGGAAGGATGAAAAGGAAGAGAGAAGCGTCTGCCTGTCGGACAGCAATAGCACATTACTGTAAATGAAAAGAATTGTAATTTTAGGAGCCGGTGAAAGCGGCGCTGGTGCAGCCGTACTCGCCAAAGTAAAAGGATTTGAAACATTTGTTTCGGATATGTCCGCTATCAAGGATAAGTATAAGGACCTTCTGGACAGCCACCATATTGCCTGGGAGGAAGGACATCATACCGAAGAACTCATTCTGAATGCCGATGAGGTGATTAAAAGCCCCGGTATCCCGAATGACGCCCCGCTGATCCTGAAACTGAAAGCCCAAGGCACACCGGTTATCTCCGAAATCGAGTTTGCCGGACGCTATACCGATGCAAAAATGATCTGTATCACCGGTTCTAATGGAAAGACAACGACTACTTCCCTGATCTACCACATCTTTAAGAGTGCAGATCTGAATGTAGGACTAGCCGGAAATATCGGCAAGAGCCTGGCTTTGCAAGTAGCCGAAGAGCATCATGACTATTATATCATCGAACTCAGCTCTTTCCAACTGGACAATATGTATAACTTCCGTGCCAATATTGCCGTACTGATGAATATCACTCCGGACCATCTGGACCGATACGACCATTGTATGCAGAACTACATCGATGCCAAATTCCGTATTACGCAAAACCAGACAACGGACGACGCTTTCATCTTCTGGAACGATGACCCGATCATCAAACAGGAACTGGCAAAGCACGGTCTGAAAGCTCATCTGTATCCTTTCGCAGCCGTGAAGGAAGACGGAGCCATCGCATACGTAGAAGATCACGAAGTGAAGATTACCGAGCCCATCGCCTTCAACATGGAACAGGAGGAACTGGCACTGACCGGACAGCACAATCTTTACAACTCGCTGGCTGCCGGTATCTCGGCAAACCTGGCAGGTATCACTAAAGAAAATATCCGCAAGGCGCTCTCCGACTTCAAGGGAGTGGAACATCGCCTGGAGAAAGTAGCGCGCGTACGCGGTATCGACTTCATCAACGACTCAAAAGCGACCAATGTCAACTCTTGCTGGTATGCCCTGCAAAGCATGACCACCAAGACAGTACTGATACTGGGCGGCAAAGACAAAGGCAACGACTATACGGAAATAGAAGACCTGGTACGTGAAAAGTGCTCGGCACTGGTTTATCTGGGACTGCACAACGAAAAGCTGCACGACTTTTTCGACCGTTTCGGACTGCCCGTAGCCGATGTGCAGACCGGAATGAAGGATGCAGTAGAAGCAGCCTACAAGCTGGCAAAGAAAGGAGAAACTGTATTGTTAAGCCCCTGCTGCGCCTCATTCGACCTCTTCAAGAGTTACGAAGACCGCGGCGATCAGTTTAAGAAATATGTAAGAGAATTATAAAATGGATTTATTAAAGAGCATATTTAAAGGCGACAAGGTAATCTGGATTATCTTCCTCTGTCTCTGCCTCATCTCGATTATCGAGGTGTTTTCGGCAGCATCGACGCTGACGTACAAAAGCGGCGACCACTGGGGACCGATAACACAGCACTCCATCATCCTGATGGTGGGTGCCGTAGTAGTGGTATTTCTGCATAACGTCCCCTACAAATGGTTCCAGGTATTCCCCGTCTTCCTGTATCCGATTTCCCTCGTTCTGCTGGCATTCGTCACGCTGATGGGTATCATTACAGGCGACCGTGTCAATGGGGCAGCCCGCTGGATGACCTTTATGGGACTGCAATTCCAGCCTTCGGAACTGGCAAAGATGGCTGTCATCATTGCCGTTTCGTTCATCCTGTCCAAGAGGCAGGATGAAGAAGGAGCCAACCCCAAAGCCTTTAAATACATCATGATCCTTACCGGACTGGTCCTTTTGCTGATTGCTCCGGAAAACCTGTCAACAGCCATGTTGCTGTTCGGTGTCGTATTCATGATGATGTTCATCGGACGGGTAGCGGCAAAGAAACTCCTTCTGTTGGCAGGAGGACTTGTGCTGATTGTCGCACTCGGCGTAGGTACGGTAGTTGCCATCCCTGCCAAAACGCTGCACAATACCCCCGGACTTCATCGCCTGGAGACTTGGCAGAATCGTATCAAAGGCTTTTTTGATAAAGACGAAGTGCCCGCAGCCAAATTCGATATAGACAAAGACGCACAGATCGCCCATGCCCGTATTGCCATCGCTACCAGTCACGTAGTGGGCAAAGGACCGGGAAACTCCATCCAGCGTGATTTCCTCAGTCAGGCATTCTCCGACTTTATCTTTGCGATTGTCATCGAAGAAATGGGATTGATAGGAGGTATATTTGTCGTATTCCTCTACCTCTGTCTGCTGATGCGGGCGGGACGCATCGCGCAAAAGTGCGAACGGACCTTCCCCGCCTTCCTTGTCATGGGTATCGCTTTGCTTCTGGTATCGCAGGCGATACTGAATATGATGGTTGCCGTGGGACTGTTCCCCGTAACAGGCCAACCCCTGCCTTTGGTCAGCAAGGGAGGTACAAGTACACTGATCAACTGTGCTTATATCGGAATGATATTAAGCGTGAGCCGATATACCGCTCATCTGGAAGAACAGAAAGCGCATGATGCACAGATTCAGATGCAGATAGAAGCCGGAACAGCTACTTCGGAAGCACAAGCCGCCGCCGAACCTACTGCACAGATTCTGAACAGCGATGCCAAGTTTGAGGATGAACATGATAGCAGTAAATGAAGATGAACGGATAGAAAAAAGGATTATTATGGAGAAAGAACTTAGAATTATCATCAGCGGTGGAGGCACAGGAGGACATATCTTCCCTGCCGTATCTATCGCCAACGCTATAATAGAGCTGCGACCGGACGCGAAAATCTTATTTGTGGGAGCCGAGGGCCGTATGGAGATGCAGCGGGTTCCCGATGCAGGCTATAAGATTATCGGGTTACCGATAGCCGGTTTTGACCGCAAACATTTATGGAAAAACGTATCCGTACTGATCAAACTGGCACGAAGCCAGTGGAAAGCGCGCAGCATCATCAAAAACTTCCGCCCGCAAGTAGCGGTAGGCGTAGGAGGATACGCCAGCGGACCGACACTCAAAACTGCCGGAATGATGGGAGTGCCGACTCTGATTCAGGAACAGAACTCGTATGCCGGAGTCACCAACAAGTTGCTGGCACAAAAAGCAAAGGCTATTTGTGTCGCTTATGATGGAATGGAAAAGTTCTTTCCTGCCGATAAGATTATAATGACCGGAAATCCCGTTCGCCAGAATCTGACGAAGGATATGCCGGAAAAAGGCGCGGCACTGCGTTCCTTTAATCTGCAGCCGGATAAGAAGACAATTCTGATTGTAGGCGGTAGCCTTGGCGCACGTACCATTAACAATACGCTGACCGCAGCCTTAGCTACAATAAAAGAAAACAACGATATACAGTTCATCTGGCAGACCGGAAAATATTACTATCCGCAGGTGACAGAAGCCGTACGGGCAGCAGGAGAGCTTCCGAATCTGCATGTGACGGACTTCATCAAGGATATGGCAGCCGCTTACGCGGCTTCCGACCTAGTGATTTCACGTGCGGGAGCCGGTTCTATTTCAGAGTTTTGTCTGTTGCACAAGCCTGTGGTTCTGGTTCCTTCGCCCAATGTGGCCGAAGATCATCAGACCAAGAATGCCAAGGCGCTGGAAGCCAAGGGCGCGGCGGTCGTGGTGCCCGATGCCGAGGCCCGGACGGCGGCCATGAGGCGGGCGATGGAGCTGCTCTCGGACAAGGAGGCTTTGCGGACGATGAGCGAAAACCTCGAAAAGCTGGCGCGCCCCGATGCGGCGGAGCGGATCGTGGATGAAATCGAAAAGGGAATGAAATAGCGCCGCTTCCGGCGTTTCCCCTGCGCCGCGCGGCGGGGGTTTTTGCCGTGCGGGCGATGAATGCGGCGGGGACCGTGCGGAGGGAGGAGCGGTGCGGAGAACGATAAAACTTAATCGGATGGAGTTTCAAAATATCTATTTTCTGGGAATCGGCGGCATCGGCATGAGCGCCTTGGCGCGTTATTTCCTGCATGAAGGCAAGCGGGTGGCCGGTTACGACCGCACGCCCTCGCATCTGACGGACGAACTGGCGGCCGAAGGCGCGGAGATCCACTTCGAGGACGACGTGCGGCGGATTCCCGCGGAGTTTCTCGACCCGGCGGCGACGATGGTGGTGTATACCCCGGCCGTGCCGCAGGATCACGGGGAGTATCAATATTTCGTGAGTCACGGGTTCTGCGTCGAGAAGCGTTCGCAGATGTTGGGACATCTCGCCGAGGGCAAGTATGTGATGGCCGTGGCGGGAACGCACGGCAAGACCACGACCTCGACGCTCGTGGCGTGGCTCAACCGCGGCGTGACGGGCGGAGGAAGCGCTTTTCTGGGCGGAATATCGAAGAACTTCGGCGGCAATCTGGTGCTGGGCGCGGGGGCGCGGCTGGCGGTCGAGGCCGACGAGTTCGACCGTTCGTTCCTGCGGTTGTATCCCGACGTGGCGGTGATTACCTCGGCGGATGCCGACCACCTCGACATTTACGGCACGCACGAGGCGGTGAAGGAGGCTTTTTCGCAGTTCGTGCGGCAGATCAGGCCGGGCGGGTTCCTCATTATCAAAGAGGGGGTGGATATCGTGCTGGACAATCCGCAGATCACCGTTTACCGCTATTCGTACGACGTGCCGTGCGATTTCTACGCCCGCAACGTGCAGCTGCTCGAAGGCGGGCATTACCGCTACGACATCGTGACGCCCGGCGGCGTGGTCGAGGGGTGCACGCTCGGCATTCCGGGATGGGTCAATATCGAGAATTCGGTGGCGGCCGCGGCGTCGATATGGTGCGCGGCGCAGGCCGAAGGCACGACGCCCGATGCGGAGAGGCTGAGAGAGGCGCTGGCGTCGTTTGCGGGCGTGAAGCGGCGTTTCGAATTCTATGTCAATACGCCGAAACAGGTTTACATGGACGACTACGCCCACCATCCGCGCGAGCTGGCGGCGACGCTGACGTCGGTGCGCAAAATGTTTCCGGGACGGCACATCACGGCGCTGTTCCAGCCGCACCTCTACACGCGGACGCGCGACCTTTACAGGGAGTTCGCCGAAGCGTTGTCGCATGCCGACGACGTGGTGCTGCTGCCGATCTACCCGGCGCGCGAGGAGCCGATCGAAGGGGTGGCTTCCGAAATGCTGCTGCCGCTGATCGGTTGTCCGGCACGGGTCGTCCGCAAGAAGGATCTGACGGACGTGCTGAAATCGAAGAACCCGGAATTGCTGGTGACGTTCGGGGCGGGCGATATCGACCGCTTCTGCACGCAGATCGCCGGTTTATTCGCAGAAAAATAAGAACCCGATAAAACGGAGAATCGTGAAACGGTCGCTGGTTATCACCCTGAATCTGCTGACGTGGACGCTGCTTGCGGTCTACCTGTCGTTTTCGTTGCGATATACGTCGCAGCGGAAAAAGGAACAGTTGTGCCGGGAGGTACGGGTGACGGTGCTGGACAGCGCCGAGCGGAATTTCATTACGCCGGCGATGGTCAGGGCGTGGTTCGCAGCCGAAAAGATGAAGTTGGTCGGAACCGAACTGTCGTCGATCAATACCCTCGAACTGGAGCGTTTCGTCCGGCGGCGCGGGTTCGTCCGCACGGCCCGCGTCTACACTTCGATGGATGGGCGGCTGAACGTGGAATTGACGCAACGGCGTCCGGTGGTGCGGTTCAATACGCAAAACGGGTACAATTTCTACGTGACCGACGACGGCTATGTCCTGCCGCAGCAGCGCTATTTCGTGGTCTATGTTCCGGTGGTTACCGGTTATGTGCCGTTCCCGTTCAAACCGGACTATGTCGGCCCGCTCGACCGGTTCGCCGGAAATCCCGAAAAAAAAGTGCAGAAAAATTACTCGTTTTTGGTGAAACTGATTAATTTTGTGAAATTCGTGGATAGTGACGACTTCTGGAAAGCGTTTATCGTTCAGGTTCATGTCGTCGGCTCGCAGGCCGGGGACGGGTACGATCCTGATATCGAGATCGTGCCTAGGGCGGGCGACCAGGTGATCATGCTCGGCAGCGTCGACGGTTACGAACAGAAACTGGCAAAGTTATTGAGTTTTTACCGGCATGCCGTCGCCTACGAGGGGTGGAATTGTTGTAGCTACATAAATTTGAAATATAAAGATCAGATTGTCTGCATCGAATAAACAGGAATGAAAGTGGAAAACGGGGATTATATTGTTGCAATCGATTTAGGGACGAATACCGTGGTCGCGATGATCGGCACGAAAGGCGAGGACGGCCGGATTCGGGTTATCGACCGGGAAGTTTCCGCCGTGCAGGGGGCGGGGATGATCCGCGGCGAAATCAAAAATATCGACCTGGTTTCCAGAAGCATCAAGGAGGCCGTCGATGCGATCGGAGAGCGCCAGGGAATCCGGATCACCGAAGCCTATGCCGGTATATCGGGACAGCACATCCGCAGCGTAAAGCAGCCCTATTACGTATTTGCCAGCCGCGGCGGGGAGATCCGCCAGGAGGACGTCCGCCAGTTGCACGACAGTATGCGCAACGTTCCGGCTCCCGAAGGGGAGAAAATCTTGCAGATCATTCCGCAGAACTACATTGTCGACGACGAGGAGGAGACGGCCAATCCGGTCGGGACGTTCGGCAACAAACTGGCGTCGACGTTCAACATCATATTGGGCGATTCGGTCGCGATCAACCGGTTGGAGATGGCCCTCAAACGGGTGGATATCGTTCCGCTCGGGCTTTTCCTGAATGCGATCGCTTCGGCCGAGGCCGTGCTGACGCCCGACGAAAAGGAGGAAGGCGTCGCCGTGGTGGATATCGGAGCGGGGACGACGGACGTGGTCGTTTATCAGAAAAATATCATCCGTCACGTAGGGATCATCCCGATGGGCGGCAACGTGATCAACAAGGATATCCGCTCGTACGGGATTCTCGAAAAGCATGTCGAGAACCTGAAGACCCGTTACGGGGAAGCCATGCGCGATGCGGCGCAGCCCGACAAATACATTACCACGCCGGGACTGAGCGCGAAGGCGTCGAAAGAGATTTCGTCTCAGAATCTGGCGGCGATCATCGAGGCGAGGATGCTCGACATCATCGACTTCGTGGTCGAGGAACTGAAAAAATCCGGGTTTCAGGATCGGCTTGCCGCCGGGGTGGTGCTGACCGGAGGAGGCGCGCAGTTGAAGCATGTCGAAACCTTGTTTAAAAGTTACACCGGGATGGATGCCCGCGTAGCGGGGGCGGAGAGCACGCTCGACGGGGAGAGTCTCGAAACGGCCGGACAGCCGGCCATGGCGACTGCCGTCGGCATCCTGGCGCGGGCATTCGACGAACGGGCCCAGAACAAGACTTCCCGGTCGAAACAGCAGGTCGTTCGTCCGGCAAGGGAGGAAAAGCCGGTTACCGAGCCCGCTTCGCCGGTCAAGCGGAAGTTGAACGATTTTTACCGGAGCGGGAGCCGGCCGCACGAAGAGGAAGGCGCCGGGTTGCAGGACGACGCTTACGAACCGGAATACAAACCCAAGCGCAAGCCGGGATTGTTCTCGAAGCTCAGGGAGAAAGTGATCAACATGTTTGACGAGGAGATTGAAGATAACGAGATTTAGGTTTATCGGCGCGGGCGGATCGGTTTCGGCCCGCGTCGGTCGTAGTGGAACGAGTGTGAAAAGCGTAAAAGATTTAGTATATGTCTGACGTAAAAGATATAATCGATTTTGAAATTCCGAAGCTGTCGCCTTCGATCATCATGGTTACGGGTGTCGGCGGCGGCGGTAGCAATGCCGTCAACCACATGTTCGAGCTGGAGATCGCCGACGTTTCGTTCATGGTGTGCAATACCGATCCGCAGGCGCTGCGCAACAGTCCCGTCCCGGTAAAGGTGCGTCTCGGACAGAACGGCCTGGGCGCCGGCAACAATCCGGAAAAAGGACGACAGGCGGCTTTGGAGAGCCTCGACGAGATCATCGAGATTTACAAGCGCGAAGGCACCAAGATGGTCTTCATCACCGCCGGTATGGGCGGTGGAACCGGAACCGGCGCGGCGCCG
>OGSD01002434.1_pt1 | contig 15696 bp, 15 predicted proteins | sample 1553571 | NCBI WGS metagenome assembly OGSD01 (sample SAMEA2580072, study PRJEB22360) | human gut metagenome | biome: human gut; feature: human-associated habitat; material: faeces | place: Denmark | collected 2008/2010 | reverse complement strand
TATGCGTAGAAATGGGACTGCCAGTAGCTTGTGTTCAGGTTGGAATACTGGATGGGATCGCCGCAGTGCAGCATCATCCCGTCGCCAACATAGATACCCACATGGGACACGCCGCTGGTGTCGTAGGTGCCCACGAAGAACACCAGGTCGCCGGGCTGGGGGTCGGATACTGGGGTGGAAATGTTGTAGAGCCCCTGAGCGCCCAGCCGCCCGGTATTGCACAGGCCGCTGTTGGTCAGCACATAGCTGACGAAGCCGCTGCAATCAAAAGAGGTGCTGGGGCTGCTGCCGCCCCACACATAGGGATAGCCTAAATACTTCTCCGCCTCGGTGATAAGGGTGTTGAACCGCTCGTCCGTCAGATATTCAGATGGAATCTCCCAGGCGGTGGGCGGGTTCTCGATGTACTTGTTCACATACCCGGAGGACGGGAACAGATCGGGGCGGTTGCCCAGGGTGGACATATAGGTGGCGTACAAGGAAAGCTGTTCCTCGCCCATCATGTAGACAGGCACATGGGAGAGGTCGAAGTTCTCCAATGTGACGGTGCAGATGGTCCAGGTATAGGGCACTCGAACCGTATAGGGGTTGCCCTCGCTGTCCGTCCGTGTTTCCGTCCGATAGCGGGTCTCCGTGGTCACGGTTTCGGTGAGGATATATTGCTTGTCAAAGAGGGTTTGAAGGTCGCCCTGTACCTGGTCGATGGTAAACACCCCCTCATGGAGTGCTGACAGAATGGAGATCAGCACATAGGGGTCGTGCTCGATTTCGTCCAGGTCGAAGTGATACTCGTCATAGTCGTGGGTGGCCTCGTAGGTATCCAGGTATTCCCGCAATTCATCCTCTTTGGCGCAGTAGGCTTCTTCCGCCGCCAGCATATCGGCATCCTCAGAGAGATAGGAAGATGCCATGATATTGGACACCCCACCGCCGAACATGGAGGAACAGGATTGCAGGGAGCCCAGCAGCATCACCAGCAGAAGTCCGATGCCGCCCACGATCAGCGCACCCTTCCAATGCCGCTTTACAAAAAGGACGGTGCGCTTGGACTCCTGGGCGGTTTTCTTGGCTGCCTTTGCCGTGGCCTCCGCTGTTTTCCCGGCTTGGGCAGTCTTGCCCGCCGCCCGGTATGCCGCCGCATATTGCTTTTGCAGCTTCCGTTTCTGCCACAGGCGGGAGACGGGATTGGATGCAAGCTGGGGGTTCTCCGCCACGGCTTTCCGATAGTAGAAATCCGCATTGGCCTTGACCGCCGCCTGCTCCGCCTTTGCCGCGTCTTGCCAGGGTTTCAGCTTGCGTTCCGCTCGCCAGTTCTGGACACGGCGGTTCCCGTAGCCCACAGCCTTCTCAATACCGCGTTCTCCCAGGTGGCCCGACTGGACGCCGGAATTTTCCTGCTCCACCTCCCGGACCTTGCCGTGGATGGCGGCGCCCGCCTCCTGGATGGGGCGGGACAGCGGATTGGTATGCTGGGGGGATGGCGGTTTGGACGGAACAGCAGCCTTTGCCGCGTCCAGCCGGTCCGCCGCCTTATCCGACTTGCGAATGGCCCCTTGCAGTTCCGGCACCGCCCGGTCTGCCTCGGAAAACTGCAATCGGGAGGATGGGCGGCTTGCCGCCGCCTCGCCCTCCCGATAGGCTCTGCGCTGTTTCCGGCGCTTCTTTTTGGCTGCTGCCTGTTCCCCGTGCAGTTCCGCACGGTCCACCACTTTTCCAGCGGCGCCCGCCGTGTCGCCGGATGCAGAATGGTCCTGCTCCGGCGTCCGATTAGAGGGATAGGTGGTCTCGCCCGTGACCAGATTGACGGATACCGCCCCGTCACGGGTCATTTTCTGCGCCTCCTTTTCGGGGGCTTTCCATTCTTTCAAGGGGCGTCACCTCCTGTTCCATAGGGGCAGATATTGACGCAGGTCCCGGTTTCGATCATGGCGATGTACTGGAAAATGGGATACGCCTGGGGCGGGCAAACCGCGTTCCCCAGAGTTTTCAGCCGCAGCGCCCGGTTGTCGGTGTCCTCGGTCATGCGAGGGACTCCTTCGGGCTCGGCACGCCATAGGATGCGTCCGTCCATTTCGGGGGGAATCCCATGAGCCATTCCACCCAATCCGGGTTCAGCGCCGCTTTCTCGGAACGGGGCTGCTCCTGCCGGATCACCTGAGCCGACAGGTTGGAGGTCGGGGATTTGTCCCGGAAGGCCGCCGGTTTCAGGGTAGAGCGGTAGCCCTCCGATGCCGCCGGGGTCAGATAGAACACCGCCGCCGACAGGGACAGGCTCCAGATCGACCCATTCTTGTTCCGCTTGCGGAATATCCCATTGTCCGACAGGAACACATCCAGGTTGGCAGCGTCCCGCCCCGTAGATTTGTCGGAGGCAAGGGGCGTGGGAAACATCAGCCGCGACGATAAAAGTTCGCTGGCGCTCATGCCATGCGCCGACGCCGCAAGCCGGAAATACGAATGGGAGAACAGCGTATCCCGCTTTTGCCAGGTCAAAGATCGTTTTGTCGAGCCCCATATTGATGAAGCCAGCAACATTTTCCCCAAGCACCCAACGGGGCCGCAGTTCGGCAATAACGCGGCACATCTCTGGCCACAGGTAGCGTTCATCCGCAAAGCCCCGCCGTTTTCCTGCGGTGGAGAAGGGCTGGCACGGGAAGCCGCCGGAGAGGATGGTGATGGTTTCAAGTCCTGTTTTCTCAAAAAACGCCTCCTTCGTGAATGTGGTGATGTCCCGGAACTTCGGCACATCCGGCCAATGCTTTTGCAGGATGGAATAGGGATAGTCCGCCCACTCGCATTGACAGACCGTTTCAAAGCCTGCCGCCTCCGCCGCCAGGTCCAGCCCGCCGATGCCGGAAAACAGGCTGACATGGGTGAGCTTATTCATGGCTGATCTGCTCCCCAGGGATCAGCTCCGCCCGGAACCGCTTGATGACCGCCGCCTCCAATTCATCCTGACAAAAGTTACTGTCATCGGAAAGACCCAGCTTGCGGCGCAGCCTGTTCAGCGTCTTTTCATAGTTCCCGTATTTCTTTTGCAGTCGGAGAAAATCTTTCTCGTTCTGCGCCTGCGACAGACACTTGGCGATGCTGTACCAGGTCACCAGGAACATGTGCAGTTCGCTCACCAGCAGCCGGAATCCGCTGCCGGGGATCAGATAGTGTTCCTCCTGGCGGCCGCTGCCCGGTTCGGGTTCGTCGTCCTCGCACTCCACATAGAAGGCGTCCAGCTCGCACAGCTCCCGCGCCTTCATCCCGGCAAGGTCCGCCTTGTCGCCGAACACCAGGTAACGGCCGGGAATGTTCCAGGCATCAAACTTGTCATCGGCGATCTGGCCGTACCGCTTCGCCGCCGCAATGAACGCCTCGACATCCTCCCGGTCCTTGATTTTTCCGGCAAGGAAGGCAAGCTGATGAAGCAGCCCGTAGAGATGCACTTCCTCGTCGATATGTGCCTCATAGGTCTTTTCCTCGATGACATACAGCTTTTCCTGTTCCATATCCTTATCCCATCCTTTCCTTCCATTCCAGCCGCATTTGCCCATCATCCAGCAGCAGACGGATTACATTTTTGCCCTGGGGCGTAATCAAGGTCTGCTGTCCAAAATGCCCATATTTCCAGAAGTCCTTCACACGGAACAACCCGTCATTGGAGGGCTTGGCATAGGGCAGAAGGTATCCGGCCGGGCAGCGGTACAGAAATCCCGCGTCCATCAGGAAACGGCAAAACGCACGCTCCCCGATTTGCAGTTCCTTCGCCGTAGCCCGGATATTGGTGCAGTTTTCTTCATGGACAAAGGCGTCATAGAAATCTGCTTTCGGCCGCAGCCGTTCCACCTCGCCGGAGAGCTGCCGGTTTTTCTCATGCTCGGCAAGAAGCTGATCGGCAAAAGCCAGAAGTATTTCCGGCTTTTCCGCCGCCTGCTCCAGAAGGGAGGCAGTCATGTACCCGCCCGTCTTGCGGATCATGGGGAGAACTTCGTCAAACACCCATTTTTCAAAGCGTTCCGCACCAGGCATCCGACTATGAACAATCAGGCGGTACACATCACCCTCCGGGATAAATGCCATCGTCTGGTCTCCGCTTGTGGTGGGGATGGAACATTTCGTTCCCCCCCTCGTATGATCCCGGACTGCCTTGCGGGGATTGCTATACCCCAGGGCCTTTGCCACATCCGAACCGCAAAACAGATACTTGCCGTTCTGCTCGATCACTCGGATGCTGCCAAATTCGCAGTTATTGAAAACCGCCATCTTGTTATCCATTCTGGTCCTCCTTTTCGTCGTCCACAGTTTCGTGTGCAACCTCGCTGGGCTTGGTGGTGAGCAGTTTATAGAGCTCGGTATCCTTCGGGAAGTCATCCGCAAAGGGCAGGATGACATTGTTGAAGAACAGCAGCCCGTGACCCGGCTCGGAATTGGTCACATAGGCAAGCTGTTCCGACGAAATGTTCAGCCGCTCCGCCAGTATCTTCCGGTCGCCCGCCGCCTGGTTGAGCATATAGATGAAATCGCTGTTTTCCAGGATGTTCTCGATCTCCGGGGAGGAGAGGAGGTCCTTGGGGTTCTGGGTCGCCCCCGTAGGCACTCCGCCCCACTTTCTGAACCGTTTCCAAATCTCGGCGCTGTACGCCGCAGTCTGCTCCTCCTTCAGCAGGAGGTGGAACTCGTCCACGAAATACCAGGTGGAGCGCCCGATGGCCCGGTTGATGGTGACGGTGTTCCACACCGCATCTTGGACAATGAGCATCCCCGGCTTTTTCAGGTTCTTGCCCAGGCCCTTGATGTCGAAGCAGACCAGCCGGTTGCGGATGTCCACGGTCGTGCGGTGGTTGAAGAAGTTGAGGGAGCCGTTCACATACAGGTCCAATGCCTGGGCCACCCGGTCGGCCTCCGGGATGTGCTGGGACAACAGGGCGTTCATCAGGTCGCCCAGAATCGGCATATTCCCCGGCCGGGGGTCGGCAAAGTAGGGCTGGTAGATCATCTGCACCGCCCGGTCAATGACCGTTTTCTCGATGGCCTCCAGCCCCGTCTTGCTGCCCATGATGAGCTCGCAGAAGGATAAGACAAAATCACTTTTCAGCGCCAGCGGGTTTTCTTCCTCGGAGTAGTTGAGGTTGATGTCCAGGGGGTTCACATAGTCGGTGCTGGACGGGGACAGCCGGATCACCTGACCGCCCAATCGCTTCACCAGGGGCGAATACTCGTCCTCCGGGTCGCAGATGATGACATTATCCTGGGTCATCAGCATGATAAAGGTGATCTCCCGTTTGCAGCTCATGGATTTGCCGCTGCCGGGCGTGCCGAACACAAGGCCGTTGGGACAGCGGGATTGCTTGCGGTCCAGCAGGATCATGTTGTTGGAAAGGGCGTTGAGCCCGTAGTACATGGCGTCGCCGCCCATGAATACCTCCTGGGTGACAAAGGGGACGAACACCGCCAGAGCCGATGTGGTCAGGCTCCGTTCGATCCTGATGCGATTGAGCCCCAGGGGAAGGCTGCTCATAAGCCCGTCCTCCTGCTGGAAGTCCAGCCGGGTCAGAAGGCAGTTGTAGGTCTGGGCGACGCTGGCCGCCTGGGATACGGCGATCTCCAGCTTTTGCCGGGTCTCCGCCGTGTGCAGCACCAGGAAGGTCATGTTGAACATTCTCTCGTTGCGGGATTGCAGGTCGGTGAGAAGGTTCTTTGCCGCGCCGCCATAAGTAGACAAGTCGCTGGGGAGTATGTCCATATCATAGCCGCTGCGCACCGCCCGTTTCTGCTCCTGTATCTTCATGGCGTCCAGGTCGGTAATTTTCCGCTTGACCATTTTGATGGCCTCGTTCTGGTTGATGCCCCGGATGTGCATGGTGACCATGATATTTCCGTCCGCCTCCATGAAGTCGGTGAGGATACGGTCGTGCATCTCCGGCGCCAGAATTTGCAGGAAGGACACCGCCCCGTACCGTTTGCCGATGCGGAAGGTGCGGGTCTCCCCAAAGTGGAGGGAGGACGGAGAAATGAAGCCCTTCACCGAAAGGCCGCTGGCCGGGAGCCAGTCCCATTCAAAGGCGAACTGTCCGCCCTCCGGGTGGAGGATGTTGTAAAGCAGCTCCAGCCGTTCCTTTCCGTCCAGCACATGAGCCGCTGCCCCCATGACCTTGAAGCGGTTGAGGGTATCGGTCTCAATGCGGGCAAACCGGGCCCTCGCCGCGGGAAGGTTCTCCGCCTCGATGGTCAGGGTCACATACTTGGTTTTCACATAGCCGTTGTTGCCCCGTTTGTACTGCATCCGCAGAATGTCCACCGCCTCGTCCCGGATGGGGTCCAGGTCGTTGCCCTGTCTGGTGATGCCAAACATTTCATCGGCGGCGCTACCTCCGCTGCGGCTGTCCAAAGTAACCTGAACGCCGATGGAGGGGTCGTAGCCGTTGTAGAAGTCGCAAAGGCTTTCAAAGATGCTCCGCTGATCCTCCGGCCCCGCCAGACGGTAATTCACATCCTCAAAGGCAATGGTCTTGGAGAAGGTCCCGCCCTCCAGCCTGCACAGGCCGTCGGGGAACATATTCTGAAACGGGATGCTGTCCTGCACCGTATGGGCTTTTCCGTCGCCCTTTGCCTGCCGGATCACCGCCTCGATCTGCTTGCGCTCGGCACGGGTGAGCTTACGCTTTGTCGGTCTTTCTACCTTTTCTCGCAATCTGCTTCACCTCCTGTTCTAACTCAGATTGCCGCACCAGGGCGGAATAGAGATTGTTGGTCTGGTAGATGCGGACCTTCGGCCGGATAAATTTGTTCTGGATGAGATGGCCCAGGAACACTTCCAGCGGCTGTCCGTTCTTCTCGTACATGGCGAACAGGAAAAAGGGCAGCATCACCAGGATCATGCACAGCGCCGCCGTGGTGGTCCCCAGGCTCGCCTTTGCCAAAAAGAAAAGCGGCACGCCTACCAGCGCCGCCGCTCCGAAACAGATCACTTGTCGTTTGGTCAGCCCGAACAAGACCTTGCTCTGTATCCGGCTCAGGTCCTTTGGGATCGTTACATAAGCCAATGTTTTACACCTCCTTCTTCATCGGCGCATAGTCCTTAAAATCTGATACGGAATGAAAAATCCGTTTGTTATTTACCCATCTTTGCAGATGGCGAGTAATGCGTGGAGCCGTGGGGCGCTCATAGATCATCACATAGGGATCATATCCTAATGCCCGCAAGGTGTTTACCCGGTACAAATCCTGTTCATGGGTGCTGCCGTAATTGGTCAGGACATAGACACGGCGGTTTCGGTCGCTCTTTATGGAAGTAAGTTCACGAAAGCGACGGAAATACTCCGTCAGGTCCTCGTCCGGGTTATCCCATGCGAAATGCACCGCTTTTGTCCGCACTTTGTTCAGCAGAGATACATTATCACGGCTGATAAGGCGAATATCGAGCCCCTGGGTAAAGTCCACCAGCGCCCGGCTCTCAATTAGCTGCTCAATGAGCCTTTCATGGTCGGGACAGGCAAGCAGGTTCGGGTCCATCAGTTTGATTTCTTCCTCACCATTCCAAAACTCGGAAAGATCAGCCACCCGGACGCTCCTGCGCCCTTCTTTTCCGCTGACAATGCAAAATCCGCAGTTCCTTGGACAGCCACGGCTTAAAAAGCCATAGGCTGTACCTAAAAACCGCGGATATAGAAAATAGTCCGGCCGAATATGCTCAATCTCATGCGGGAGGTTTTCGCCGGGTCCGTAACCTGTACCGCCCTGGATGACCTTATCCGCGTTGTTCACCTGTATGGTGTCTTTGGAATAGGTGTCTGTAAATACCCGGCTTTTATAAACAAGGTCATATTGCTTTGCTGGGTTCCACCATTCCACCCGGTCCCCGCGTCTGGTGTGATACTCCGAGAGCTTCATCAGGCACAGGTTGGGAAAATTGTGTGAGTCCACATCAATAAGGCCTACTCTCAAATATCTGCCTCCTTTAGTGAGCGCCGAACAGGGATTTTGCAAGGCTGCCGGTCTTGAACAGGGTGTAGCACAGCAGGACCGTATAACCCATGCAACCCCAGATGGCCGCGGATATGTTGTCGCCGGATGTGGAGATGCCCTCCACCAGCACCGCATAAATGCCCACACAGATCATAATGAGAAAGGCCTGGAAGCCCAGGGCCAGCAGGGAGCGAAGATAGTTCTGCCCCGTGGAGCCCCATTCCCGGTTGACCATCGTGGCAAAGGGAATCGGCCCTATGGATGTGACCAAATACACCTCAATCATTCTGCCGTAGATCACCAGGAAGATGCAGATGGAAAGAATCTGCGTACACAGCCCCACGAACACGCTCTGGAACCACAGCCCCAGCAGGGCGCCCACGCTCCAGTCGGCAAGCTGGGTCTCCAAATCGCCCACCACGCCGGAGATGTCGATGCCCGCATCCGAGATGATGACCCCCGCCGACTGGCTGACCACATTCTGCGCCACATCGAACACCGCCATGACGATGTTCCAGGTGTTGGTGACGATCAGCACCGCGCAGAAGGTTTTGAAAATCCACTTGAAGAAAATCCAGGTGTCGAAGTCGTGGAGGTTGTTCTTCTCGATAATAAGCTGAATCAGCTCATAGCACATGACAAAGGTGAGGATGATGCCCGCGATGGGGACGATCACCGTCTCCGAGAGGTTGCGGATCATGTTGAAGATGCTGCTGTTCCAGGCGGCGGGCGTCATGCCGACCTCCCCGGCGATCTCGCCCACCTTTGTGTTCAGGGTATCAAACATCCCGGTCAGGTTTGAAATGATACCGTCAATGAGCAGTTCCTTGAACCACTCCTGGATCATATCCAATATCAAGGGAGATCACCTCCTTTGCGGGGGCTCCCGCTGCAAAGCGAAAGCCCCCGCCGGTTTTGGAGAAACATTAGGTGGTGGACAGCAGACCGGACAGCAGAGGGATCAGGGTGATGCCGATGAGGGCAACGCCGCCGCCCGCCATGAGCTGCTTGATGCCCTGGCTTTTGGAGGCAGGGTTGTCCTGGCCGTAACCTTCCAGAAGGTTGATGCCGCCCCACACGCACAGGCCGCCGCCCAGGGCGATGACCAGAGTCTGCAAAACGTCGATAGCGTTAGTAAAAAAGCTCATATTCACATTTCCTTTCGTTCAGTTGAATTGTTGGGTTGAAGGTCGGTGGCTTTCAATTCGTACAGATCGAAAGGCTCGTCCGGCTTCACAATGGCCGGTCTGCGTTTCATGTACCGTTCAATGTCAAAGGTGTTTTTCTTGTCGGCGTCGGCAAGGTACTTGTAGCGGGGATGGCGGGTTATATCAAACTTGTCGCTGAAAAACGGCCGCACCCCTCGAAGCTGCAAAATACACTTGCCGCCGTCCATGACCGCTATCTCGTCCTGGGTCATCAGCTCCTTTCCTAATTTCTGATAGTTGAGGCCGTGGGAAACCTGGCTGCCCCGGTTCTCGGATTGATTGAAGCTGTCGATGGTCTCCTTGCCCAGCAGCTCCGAGATTTCTTTCAGGGTGGATTTCTCCTTGCCTCCCAAAAACAAGGTGGTGTCGCAGTTGCCCACAATGGTGTCTGCGGCGTCCTTGTAGATGGTCTTTAACTGACTTTGGGACTGCAAAATAATAGAAGCCGAGATTTCCCGGCTGCGGATGGTGGCGATCAGCTTGTCGAAGTTGGGGATCTGCCCGATGTTGGCGCCCTCGTCGAGGAGGCAGCGCACATGGACGGGCAGCCTGCCGCCGTACACGTCGTCCGCCTTGTCGCAAAGGAGATTGAATAACTGGCTTTGCAGCATAGCGATAACGAAGTTGAAGGTGGTATCCGTGTCGCTCATAATGAGGAACAACGCCGTTTTCCGGTCGCCCAGGGTGTCCAGCTCCAGTTCGTCGTCCGACATGATCTCCCGCAGCTCCGCAATATCGAAGGGGGCAAGGCGGGCGCCGCAGCTAATCAGGATGGATTTCAAGGTCTTGCCGGCAGCCAATTTGAATTTGCGGTACTGCTTCACAGCGAAGTGGTCCGGGTGCTCCTTCTCCAGCTTGGCGAACAGAATATCCACGGGCGACTGAAATTCCTCGTCGTCCTCTCTGGCCTCCGATGCGTTGATGAGCTCCAGCAGCGTGAGGAAGTTCTTTTCTTCCGGCTCCGCCTCGTACCAGATGTACCCGATCAGGGCGCAGTACAAAAGCCGCTCGGCCTTCACCCAAAAATCTTCCGAGGATTTTTCTCCGTCGCCTTTGGTGTTGGCAATGATGACATTGACCAATTTGAGGATGTCTTTCTCCGACCGAATATAGGCGAAGGGGTTGTATTTCATGCTCTTTTTGAAGTTGATGGTGTTGAGGACTTTAATGCGGTACGGCTCATAGATGACCTTCCCGCGGGCGTCCCGCAGGGGTTTTCCGTTCTCGTCCAGCTTGGGGGCGCCCCGCCGCAGCATGGTCCCCACCTCGGACAAAAGCTGTCCTTTGGGATCGGTGACCACATAGCTGCTGTGCATCTGCATGAGTGAGGGCTTGACGAAGCGCCGGGTGTTGCCACTGTCGCTGCGGTCGATAACCATAATGTTCTTGTTCCAGGCGTATTGGGGATTTTTCGGGCGGCTGGACATGGTGAGCTTTTCCGTCTGGGTCAAAGGAATGTTCCAGTCGGGAACCGGATCGACATAGGGGGCAATATCGGCCGCCGTGCCCCATCGTGCGCTGCCGTACTCAATGCCCTTGCGATATTTCTTTGTATTCTTGCTCTTGGCATACACCGCCAGCCGAACAATGACCGCCCCGGCGATGCCCGCCAGCAGGTCCAGCGGATGCAGACTTGGCAGCCCAGAAGAAAACGCCTCCGTAAAGCCCTGGCTCAAATGCAGGAACTTTTCAGAGGCGTCAAGGCCGGGCGCAAGGCGCACCGCCTGGCAGAGCTTGTCAAAGAGATACACGAACAGCAGATACGGGAGGTTGGGGATCAGCTTTTTCTTCCAGTCAACCGTCATAATTCCACACCCCGGTCTTTGGTCTTGACCTTCTCCCGCTGGCGGTGCTGGGCTTTGGACTGCTGTTTCGCCTGCTCCAGCTCCTTGCGGATGGAGGGCTTTTTCTCTTTCTCCAGGTTCTTTGCGGAGAACTCCCGAAAGGCTGCCGTGATAACGTCGGCATCCCGGCCCTTGAAGAACACCAGGTAGCGGGGTATATCGCCGCTGGTGTCCTTTTTCAGCGCGAAGTCAATGCCGTACTTCTTGGCGGTGACGGAAAAGGCCCGGATGTTCTGGTCGGTGATCTCGATGTTTGAAACGCCGGTGTTGTGCTTCATAAGCTGCCGGAGGGTCTGCTTGCCGTGGTGCAGCTTGGTCTTGTGGCCGGTCACGCCCTTCTGCATCTCGTCCAGCACTTTTTTCATGGCCTGTTGCAGCATCCCGGCGGAGAACTTGGTAGCCTTCACACAGAGGGCAACGGTGCGCTGGGCGACTTCTTCCTGCATAAGCGATTACCTCCTTTCTCCGCCGCCGTACAGGTCGTGGTTCACCAGGGACGCATAGTAGCTGTCGATGGTGGCCGGGGCGTTATACAGGGCAGCCAGCAGATATTTCTTGATGTTGCGGACATAGGTGGTGTTGTCCCGCATCCGGTCCAGCACATACTCGATGTGGGAACTGTTCAGCTTCAGGAAGCGGGATTTGACCACCTCCGCCGGATAGTCGTCCCCGGCAATGCGGATTGTTTCCCTGCGGGAACAGACGGTATCCACCATGAGCTCCACCAACTCATTCAGCATATCCCGATCCAGCCGGTCATCCCGGCATAGATAGTCATACTCGATATTCTCCAAAATCAGTTCCCGATAGCTCTCTCGCTCCCGCATCCAGTCCCGTCCGGTCCGGTTGGCCCCTGCAGGGGATTGGGGGCTTGATTGGATAGGATTTGATCCTTCCGTACTTGATGAATCAGTATTTGATATTTGGTTACTTGATCCTTTAGTATTTAATTGTGCGGGGTTTTCCTGTTCAGGTTTTCCCAAGACAGGAGAATCCAAGACTGGTTTTACCTGAACTGGATTTTCCCGTTCAGGTTTTCCCGGTTTAGGTTCCGGCGGTCTGGGCTGCTCCAAAATCGTGTACTCGATGCTGCCGAGCCGCCCGTTGGCGTTACGGACTCTTTCACGGATAATGTATCCCGCATCCTCCAGCTCCCGGACCGTAGCACAAATGCTGTCCACTCCATCCCGGCATATTCGGGCAAGGCCTTTGGTGGTGTAGTCCCAATCCTCCGGCAAGGACAGCATGAGGGACAGCAGCCCCTTCGCTTTCAGCGACAGCGCCGTGTTCCGCAGATGATGGTTTGCCATCACCGTGTAGTCACGGGTTTTCTCAATGCGAAATACCGCCATAATCTCACCTCCCTCCGGCGGTCTGGAAAAGTGTTCGTTTTCGGAAAAAATTCAATTCTGTGCCCATTTACTTTTCCATGTGGGAAAACCTATGGACACTTGATTTGCATTTCCTACATGAAGAAATACCTTCGATTTCTCACCCCTTTCAATACAGTTTTCCGTGTACTTGATGGAAAGTAAAAAACGCCATAGGATTTCCTATGGCGTTTGGGACAGGAAAAGGGTGCTGATATTTCACATCAGCACCCTTTATCCTGCCAGTATTAAAATTTTTGACTTCACATCGTGTTCCTTGCCTCTGAAAACATTGATTTTACTGGACTATCTCATGTTTTCTTATTAGGAGGCGGGGAACGGTTGCCGCTTTATTTCATTAATGGCATAAAACAACGCTCCGGAATACTCCGGAGCGCATATTTTTATTATGTAGGATTACTCGCCCTTCATTTCCAGCAGCTTTGCTTTACCCTCAAAGGAAGCCTTAGACAGAGCAATGGAATCAAAGATGGCAGCCTCAATATCATCGGGGGTGCAACCCAGTTCCTTGGTGTCATCCGTGGGAATGAACAGATCCATACCCATAATGTCAGCCAGACCTACGGGATCAATACCGGACTGTACATTGCGCTTTGCATACTCCTTGCGCATGTGCAGACCAAAGGCCTGGAAAGTCCACTTGGGTACATCCACGATCTTACGATCCTGAATACCATCCATGGCACGGTAAACAATCTTCAGGAACTCTCTCCAGTGCATATTGTAGCAGGAGATGCCGTAAGCACGGAAGCCCTGTACCTGCTCCGCAGCGCCAACGATGCACTCACCAACCTGGCGCACGGTCAGCATAGCCGTACCGCCGGCCGGATACATAGTGAACGGCAATTTCTCAAACCGCTGCAGCTGCTCGATCAAAATGACCCAAACAGGACGACGACCGGGCTGTGTACCAAAGATGTAAGGCAGCTCCAGCACACCAACGCCCATGTTCTCATCCGCATACTTTGCAGCCACTTTCTCCTGATCAATACGAGAACGGATATAGGGGTGCTTTGCGCAAAGATCCATTTCCGGGTGCGTCTTAGCCAGCCAGGAGAAATAAGAACCCAGCACGACGCAACGCTTTACGCCGCACTTCTTGGCCATAGCCAGGCAACGATCCACAGGATCAATGTTGTACTTCTTATAAGCGTCATATACGGGAGCGGGGAACTCTACACGCTCGTCCACACCGGCAGCATAAACAAATGCATCCATGCCGGTCATAGCGGCTTCCAGCTGCTCATCGGACAGCTCCAGGAAGTTGCCGAACTCGATCTCCATCTCCTTGGGAATAGGTGCGCCTTCCGGCAGCGGGGGCAGTGCAATGGTCTTTACATGATGCCCTCTGTCGATAAAAATCTGTGCTGCGGCGGAGCCCAGCAAACCGGTACCGCCAAAAATCAATACGTTCATGAAAATCCCTCCGTTAAATTTTCTGAATAGATTATAACACCGGCTGTTATCAAGGTCAACAAAAACTTACACTTAACAGCCTTTTTTTGTGTAAATAGGCATTTATTGCAAAATCTGTACGGCATTGCCTTTTATCTTTCTTCACTTTCCAGGTTACCGGTGAGCAAAGAACGGCAAAAAGGCGAAGCCGAAACTTCGCCCTTGCAATTAAACTGCGTGGATCTTGTTGTCCATATCGTCGTGTTTGCCATCCAAGCCGTACTTTTTATCTCTTCTCTTCTGGAAGAACTTAACGGCTACCTGACCGAATTGTGCATAGGAGAGAACGTCCTCCTCCTGCTCATAATACTCGGCGATATCTGCCTTAAAGTCATCGATCTTATCATGGATCAGATCGGCCGGCCGACAGGTGATAATTTCTTCGTCACCTACGATCTTCTTCTGGAATTCAGGGTCAATGGGGCACGGCGTCTTGCCGTACTTGCCGGCAACCATGTCCTTAAACTCCTTGGTAACCATCTTGTAGCGCTCGCCGGTAATTACATTGAACACGGACTGCGTGCCCACGATCTGAGAGGTGGGGGTCACCAGCGGCGGATAACCGCTGTCTTTACGCACGCGCGGTACTTCGGCCAGCACTTCCTCCAGTTTGTCCTCCTTGCCGGCTTGTTTTAACTGGCCAAGCAGATTGGAGAGCATACCACCGGGCACCTGGTACAGCAGAGTGTTGGCGTCCACGCCCAGCATTTTCGGGTTCAGCAGACCGTCTGCCAGATATTTCTCTCGCAGGGGGACGAAAAAGTCACGCACCTCGGACAAGGCTTTCAGATCCAGACCGGTGTCATACGGAGTGCCTTGCAGAGCCGCTACCATAGACTCGGTAGCCGGATGAGAAGTACCCATAGCCAAGGGGCTCATGGCAGTGTCAATTACATCAACGCCGGCTTCAATGCCCTTTAAGTGGACCATAGACGCCAAACCGGAAGTGTAATGGGAATGCAACTGAATGGGAATGTTCACTGTCTCTTTCAGTGCCTTAACCAGATCATAGGTGCCGTAAGGGGTCAACAAACCGGCCATATCCTTAATGCAGATAGAGTCTGCACCTGCGTCCTCCAGCTCCTTCGCGTAATGACAGTAGTATTCCGTGTCAAACACCGGACCGGTGGTGTAAGAAATTGCAGCCTGTACATGACCGCCGTATTTCTTGGCTGCGTTAATGGCAGTCTGCAAATTACGCACGTCGTTGAGTGCGTCAAAAATACGCAGAATATCAATACCGTTATCAATACTCTTCTTTACAAAGTAATCCACCAGCTCGTCGGAATAATGCCGATAGCCCAGCATATTCTGCCCGCGGAAGAGCATTTGCAGCTTCGTATTGGGGCACTTTTTGCGGATCAAGCGCAGTCTGTCCCAGGGATCCTCATCCAAAAAGCGCAGGCAGGCGTCAAAAGTGGCACCGCCCCAGCACTCCAGAGAATGATAACCGATCTTGTCCATCTTCTCTAAAATGCCTTCAAATTCATCCGTGCGCATACGCGTGGCGATCAGGGACTGATGCGCGTCACGCAGCACGGTTTCCGTAATGCCGATTTTAGCCATTCTTGTACCTCTTTTTTATCAGTTGAGAGAAGCAAGGGTCTGACCGGCTTCCACGCTGTCACCCTTGTTTACATTAATGCTGGCGACCGTGCCGTCCTGAGGCGCCACAATCTCGTTTTCCATCTTCATAGCCTCCAGAACAAAGAGTACATCGCCGCTCTTAACGGCAGCGCCGGAAGCCACTTTAATATCCAGAATGGTACCGGGCATGGGAGACTCAACGGTCACAGCGCCGGTGACTGCGGTGTCAGCGGCAGGAGCCGGAGCGGCAGCAGG
>OGSD01002420.1_pt1 | contig 15756 bp, 10 predicted proteins | sample 1553571 | NCBI WGS metagenome assembly OGSD01 (sample SAMEA2580072, study PRJEB22360) | human gut metagenome | biome: human gut; feature: human-associated habitat; material: faeces | place: Denmark | collected 2008/2010 | reverse complement strand
TGTCCGACATGGCGGGAAGAGGTTTTCTATTAATCTGCCTCATTTTTCAGGCATCATTTATCGGTTGTTATCCGACCTTTTTTATCTTCAGTATCACGGCACTTCCGGGTTCCGCTTTTACCGAAATGCCGTTTTCGGTAAGCTCCTTTCCTGTATATGACTCTTTCCGTCCGGTCAGAGCCTGCTTTTCGGATGGAGTAACAGTATATACTCCGTCAGGCGCAAGCCCTTTCAGGTTAAAATGCAAAGGATCGGTATCTGTATTATCCGGGCGGATATATACCATAACGATTCCTTCCCCGAGATCCTCGCGCCAGAACATATATGCAAGTCTGGAGGTTTTGTCGTACGGAGCGTAAACAAGCGAATAATAATCTCCGGTGCAGTACGCCCGATAATCCGACAGTTCGGAAATCAGCCGCCTTGCCCTGACGTTGTTTCCCGCATATCCGACCGGAGCCCCGAGTCCCACACCGGGAGCGATAAGACTTCTTGTCAGATAGCTGTCCTCGAACAATCTGACCGGCTGACCGACCGAGGTCCCGTAAAGCGGAAGCCAGTAGGAAAGATCCTGCGTCTGGGTCTGTACGCCTTCCATATCCCAGTGAGAACCGTAGTCGAGACAGACATAATCGGTCCGGTGAAGCACGACGCTGCGTTTCAGCATCTCAATATCCATGCGCTTACCGCCCGAAGCGCAGTTGTCGATAAGAATGCTGGGAAAACGTTCGCGAAGTCCGTCAAAAACATAATACAGCCCTTCAATATGTCTTATCTCGGATATACCCACACGTCCCTCTGCATCCTCTTTTTCAAAGATTCGTTCAAGTTCGTGGCAGTTGAAATCCTGACGGTAGTAATCTATCCCATTTTCTTTCAGAAAATCAGTCAGATAGTCAAGCATCCAGTCCCTTGCCTTTTCGTTTCCGAGATTGAGTATATACTCAGAACCGTTATTGTAAGACAGCCTGTAATACCAGTCCCGGTGTTCGTTTATCATCTGTGAATTTGCCCATGCCCGTTCGGGTTCAAACCACAGTATAAATTTCTTGCCGATCGAATGAACGTAACCGGTCAGCTTATTCATGCTTCCGGACGGAAACAGTCCGGGGTTTATTGTATACCAGTTTCCGAGATTGACTCCCCACGGAAGATCTCCTATCACATTTCCTGAATCGTCCACGTCGAATTTTCCGTACCATCCGGCATCCATCCAGATAAGATCGATATCGAGCTTGCCCTGCCACTTTTCTATATCGGAAATAATCACATCATCACGGTAGGTAAGGGTAGTTACCGATACCGGAAGTGTCAGTACCTGTTTCTTTTCGTCTGTCGGAGAATAATGCTTGAGGATCAGCCGACGGAATATATTGTGCCCTTTTTCCGCGCTTCCGTCAAAATAGGTGAGCGAGCAGCTCGGCGTGCGGATCTCCTCACCCGGTTCAAGGTATGCAGAAAGCTTTTTCATTCCGGATTTTATGGCCACACCTTCAGCTGTTCCGGAAAAATCCGCAAGCCAGCTTCCCGTCCATCCGATGGCAAAAATGTAACCGCAGCCGTCACCGATAAGGTCAAAATACGGCCATGCCCGGTCCGAGCTTTTTGCCGCTGTCGGCGAGAAGGTTTCTGAACAGCCGTCTGACATATCAAACGAAAGCGGAGAAAAATCCTTCACATCATTTTCTCCGAGCAAGGCAGTGCCAGTTGTGGTATTCAATGTTCTTTTCCCGGCAAGCGGAAGCTTCGTATCTGTTCCGTACAACTCGCTGATTATTCCACTGCGCACCGAGGAAGTGTTTTTGACCCTCACAACCCAGTCTGCCGATGGACTGTCGGCGAAAAATGTTACATACAAAGTAAATTCAAGCCCGTCTTTCAGCCTGTATACCGCCTTAACCGTCTCGTTCCCGTTCTCTTCACCGAAGCTTACGTTTTTTTCGTGCGGGATCGAGTCGGATGCCGCACCGTCAAGACGGAAGGAGAACAGCAGAGAATCTCCCTCTATCTGCGACATTATCAGCGTTCTCAGTGTTTTTTTCATCTCTGTATAGCTGTCCGCGTCGTCAAACGTCGGCGTGAACCGGTTTCCGTCAGAAACCGAGGTGTCGGTACCAGCTGTTCCGGTACTGTCTGACGGGTCATTCCCGCTCCCGCATTCCGCCAGAATTGGAACGAGGAATAACACTGACAGAAGCAGTGCAATTATTTTTATCGTATTTTTGTGTTTCATCTGATTATTCCGAAACCGCAGCCATCTGAATAACAGCCACAGGTCCGCATTCCTTTCCGATTACATGATAAAATTATTAACGACATAAGCTCAGTGACAGTCATCCGATGTAATTTCATCAATAAATATCAGCAGTGCCTGTCCCGGCTCAGTATTGATCTCAAGTCCGTCATCCGTCAGTACCTCAGACGTAAATACCTCCTCATGCACCTTTCCCGGCTCTGACGCATGAACTGCATATTTTTTCCCTTCAGGCAATCCTTTCAGTTTTATTCTGTACGGAAGTGATCCGCTCCTCTCCGGTCGGTCATAAACTATCAGAAGCCCCTGCCCGAGATCGCGGCGGTAATAAAACGAACACTGTCGGGAACAGCGATCATACACCGGACCGTCTATTGAATAAAAATCACCGTAAAAGTATTTGCGGCATTCGCAGAGTTCATCAATAAGCCTCTTTGCAAGCAGATCGTCCGCAGCATATCCGATCGGCACTCCGAGCGATACCCCTGCCGCCATCAGACTTCGCGTCAGATAAGGATCTTCAAACAGTCTGACATCCCATCCTACCGATGTGCCGTAAAGAGGAAGCCAGTATGAAAGCGACTGTGTCTGATACTGACAGCCTTCCATATTCCAATGTTCTCCGTAGGGAAGGCAGGTATAATCAGTGCGGTGGAGAACATAACTGCGCTTCATCATTTCGATATCCATCCGCTTGCCTCCCGAACAACAGTTGTCGATCATCAGACCGGGAATGCTTTCACGAAGCGCATCAAATAAACGGTACAGATTGGTATAATGATGAATCTCATGAATCCCAATGCGGTTTTCTTCATCGGCTTCAGCAAAAGCAAGATGAAGCTCGTGATAATTGAAATCCTGCCGGTATATGTCCACACCGTTGTCCGTCAGAAAGCTCTTCAGAAAATCAAGCAGCCAACCGAATGCCTTCTCGTTTCCCAGATCAAGAATGAACTCGGAATCGTTATTGAAGCGGTGTGAGTAAAACCACTCAGGATGCTCCAGATGCACACGTCCGTTGTGCCATGACCGCTCCGGCTCGAACCAAAGGATAAGCTTTTTGCCGTTCTTATGAATAAAATCGGATACTCGCCTCATGCTTCCCGACGGATACAGCTGAGGACTGACATACCAGTTTCCGAGATTGATACCCCACGTTTCTCCCGAAGCGTTGCCATGCTCATTGACCGGTGTTTCGCCGTACCAGCCAGCATCTGTCCAGATACCTTCTACTCCGAGCTTTCCAAACCATTTTGAAAGATCCGAAATGATGTTGTCTTCACTCATCGAGCAGGTCGTAACGCTTACCGGAAACTTGCAGCGATCCTGTGTACCGTCGTCGGGTGTATAATGCTTCAGCATCAGCCGTCTGAACAGATTGTGACCGTAACCGGCATCTCCTTCATAATACGTAAGACTGACACGCGGAGTCCGGATTTCTTCTCCGGGAAAAAGGAATGACAAAAAGGTTTTGAAGCCGATCCCTATTTCAGGGCCTTCATGCGTGCCTTTCACTGTGGTCTGCCAGCTTCCCGTCCACCCGACCGCGAATATTATCCCGCGATCCTTTTGAGCAACATCAAAGTAAGGCCACGCCCGATCGGAGCTTTTTGCTCCGGTAGGCGAGAAGCTGTATGAAACCTTCTTTGACAGATCAAACTCCAAAAGTGAAAAGTCTGCAACATCATTGTCCGCAAGAAGCTCCGTTCCGTTCGATGTATGAAGCATCAGACCATCGCCGGGAAGCGGAAACACATCCTGCATCACTCTGAGTTCCGAAATGACCGCTGATCGGGTCGTTCCTTCATTTTTTACATGAATGATCCAATCAACAGTCGGGCTGTCGTAAAATGCTGTGGCATCAAGTCTGAACACCAATCCGTCGGGGGAACGATATGTTACCGTATACTTACTTCCCGCGTCGCTTTCGCACATCTCCACATTTTTTTGCCAGTTGCCAATATAAATATATGATTGCTTTCCGTCGAGGCAAAACGAAAACAGCGGCACGTCAGCGCCAAGTCTTTCTTCAAACCAGCTTTTCAGCCGATCGCGCATTGCTTTCGTTTCATCCGCGTCGTTGAAAAATGGATAAATGCTTCCGTCCATATCTTTAACCGTTGCTTATGTAATGAATAAGCTACCTTTCTATGTTAACTCATCTGCTTCCGCAGAGCTACTGATGATAAGAAGAAGCGCAGAACCATATCTGACTGAGCCGTCAGAACGCCACGCATCTTTCGCATATTTTTCTCAGCAGTAAAATGATAACCCATCTGTGAAACAAATACAAGGGGCAAATCGTGACAAACAGTGGTGCATTTTTCACTCTTCCCGTTTCTCGCTTTACAGTGAGAATTTTATCTGTTATACTATTGTCAAAGCAACGAAAAATGAGGTTTTAAATGAGCTTTATTGATTCCATAACCTTTCACGACGAGGACAAAAGACGAAGACGTTATATTCTTCCGAAACAGATTCCGCTTATAAAAGGTGACGTTACAAACCCGGAACGTCTGCTGATATGCAAATACCAACAGGTTTCGCTGATGAAAAAAGACTATACCCGTCTTATACGAAGAGATGATTCGCCGGCAGGAATACTTCTTGATTTCGGGTTTGAGTTTCACGGCGGAGTACGGATCATGACCGCCCTGCCGCCAGACAGCGGAATGTATGTTCAGGATGTGCGCATACGCCTCGGCGAATCGGCAATCGAGGCTCTGACTCCTGTTCCCGGAAAAAATGCCACAAACGAGCACTCTCCGCGTGATGTGATCCTTCCGCTTTCAACACTTGCCGATATAGAATTCGGTCAGAGCGGATTGAGATTCGTATATATCGAGCCTCTTGAAACGGATGTTGAATTGCCGCTTGTCTCGGTACAGGGAGTGTTCATTTATTCCGACCGGAAATATATCGGCTCCTTCAGCTGCGACGATGACGAAATCAACCGGATCTATGAAACAGCTGTATATACCTGTCATCTCAATCTTCAGAAATATATATGGGACGGAATCAAGCGTGACAGGCTTGTCTGGCTCGGAGATATGCACCCGGAGGTAAAAACACTGCTTGCGGTATTGGGAGATCTGCCGGAGATTGCCGCAAGCCTGAAATTCGGAGCCGAAGAAGCTCCTCTGCCGGGATGGATCGACGGCATTCCCGCATACTCGATGTGGTGGCTGATAATTCTGCGGGATTACACCTTTGCGACAGACAACAGAGAGCCCCTCTTCGGACTTGCAGAGTATGCGGAGAATCTGTCAAAGCAAATCGCAGGGTTTATCGGTAAAAACGGAGAGCATTCTCTTCCGGACTATTTTCTCGACTGGCCGACAAAAAACACTCCAGGAGCATTTGCCGGAGTCCATGCACTTTTATTGATGGCACTGCGCGCGGCAGAAGAGCTTATGATGTGGCTGAAAAAGATCGATACTGCCGATATCTGCCGCACGGCGGTACGACGGCTTATGTCTTACCCAGTCCCCGATGCTTCCGGATACAAGCAATCACTTGCCATGCTGTCACTCAGCGGACTTGTCGATCAGAAAGCCGCGGCAATACAGCTTGCAAAGGGCGGTGCCGCAGGAATGTCCACATTCATGAGTTATTATATTCTCAGCTCATTGTCAGACGGCGGGCTTCCCGGTGACGCACTCACAATTCTGAAAGAATATTACGGCGGTATGCTGAAAGCAGGTGCGACAACATTCTTTGAAGATTTTGATATCGGGTGGGTAAACAATGCCGTCCCGATCGACGGCCTTCCCGATGAAAAAAAACCGAGTCTGCACGCAGATAACGGAAGATACTGTTATCTCGGCCTGCGTCACAGCCTGTGCCATGGCTGGTCATCCGGGCCGGTATCGTTTCTCGCAGAGCAGGTGCTGGGAATAAAATTTCTCGAGCCGGGAGGAAAAACGGTACTAATTGCGCCTTCACTCGGTCATCTGAGAGAAGCATCGGGACATTTCCCGACCGCATACGGAACGCTTGAAATATCCCACAAACGAATGCCCGACGGAAGCGTGAGAACCATCTGCCGGGCCCCCGATGACGTCAGAATTGAATACCGCAGCGGGACATAAGCACTTATCATTTATCCCACACACAAAACAGCCGCAGATCGGAATCACCTCTGCGGCATATGAAAGGAAGAAATCTTATCATGAAGAAAGCAATCAGTTTTTTCATACTCATTCTCTTACTGCTGACAGCCGGAACCCCATTTGCCGTATCGGCAGAAAACGATTCCGCCGACCTTACTATCGAAAGAATAGTTCTTACAAGTCCGGATACACTCTATGTCATCTTCTCTGAGCCGGTAAATATCGTTGACAGAAACGACATAGCTTTTTTTTGGGGATGGAACAGCACAACAGGCGAACCCGGACTTGTCGATGATAACTTTGATCAGCCGGCAGAATGCGCCGTCGAAGCCGTGACCGATACAATATTCCGGGTAACTATGTATTTTGAAAATCATTGGCCGAACAACTATTTCTGGGACTTTTATTCAAACCCGCAAAGTGAGCTGTACGGCCGCATGGGAGTCGGAGTAAAAGAGCTCGGGACACGCAATGAAAACGGATACATAGAATCAATAACCTCAAAAGACGGCACCAGAATGCTCAAAGCCAACGGATACACAAGCGAAGAGGCAGATACACATAATTACAGCAAGGACATCGAATGCCATATCTGCACCTCCGTCACCTATGAGGACAGTTTCTCCCCCGAACCGCCCGCACCGTCCAAGCCCGATGATGCGCTGGTCATCCCGCGGGTGATCCTTGTCCGCCCGGATACCCTTTATGTGGAGTTTTCCGAGCCTGTTGCTGAGATCAGACGTGACGATTTTACATTCTTCTGGGGATGGTACCAGACAAATGCGGCAGGAAGGGCGGTGATTGATAATTTTGATCAGCCTCCGATATGCAGTGTTGATGCTGTAACCGACACTCTCTGGAAGGTGCAGATGTACTATGAAGCAGGCTGGCCGAACAATTATTATTGGGATTTTTACAACAATAAGGACAGCGACATTTACGGCAGGATCGGTGTAGGAATTAAAGAAACCGGGACCAAAAACGAAAACGGATTTGTCGATTCCATATCGTCAAAGGATGGCAGCAAACAGCTCTGGGCAGACGGATATACAAACGAAAAAGCCGACACCGGTACACCCGCTGCCGACATTGAGTGTGCACTGTGTCTGAACGTTGAATATGACAGTGAGTTTGAACAAAGCCTGACCCCACCCACTGAGCCTGCGTCAAGCGGCAGCACAACCGACGGCAATAGCAATTCCGCATCGCAGAACAGCGCTCCGGTTACCGGGTCAGAGACCGGTGTCACAGATAAAAATGCAAATCTGGCTCTTCCGGTGATAATAATCTGCACCGCCGCTGTTATCGCCGCAGTTGTTGTCGTCATCATTGTACGCAGCAAAAAGAAAAACTGATTTTCAAGGATTACCGTATGAAAAGATTATTACTGCTGATTCTCAGCCTTATGATGCTTCTCCCGGCAATAAGCGGATGCAAAGGTCATTCAGCCACCCCCGGCAGCAAATCGACCGATGACCGGACAGCCGCCGGCAGCTACAAAGCCGATTACCTGCCCGACTCCGATTTTGACGGATATCTTTTCCGTCTTGTTGACTGCGAAGCAGATATCACGCATTTCGATGAAGATTCAGCCGATGCAATGCACAGTGCAATGTACCGGCGCGATGCCCTTCTCGAAAGCAGATACAATTTTGAGTTCACATCAAAAACCGTGGCTTCCTACGATCTCATGACGACCGAGTTCTATACAAATGCCATGTCGCAAAGTGATAATTTCGACCTTTGCAAGCTCATTATGAGGGATGCCTTTCTCATGGCAACGGAAGGTTATGTGACCCCGGCAGAAGCCCTGCCGTACTGTGACATCACTCAGGATTGGTACATTCACGACGTAAATGAACAGCTTTCGATAAACAACCGTCTGTGGTTTGCATATTCGGACGAATGCACCGGCGCATATCTCGGCACTCTCATGATTTTCTTCAACAAAACGATTGCAGACGATCTGAAACTCGGAAATCTTTATGACATGGTCGATAACGGGACCTGGACAGTTGATCGTTTTTACGATTTTGCCGCAAAAGCAAAGCAGGATATAAATGAAGACGGATATTCGATAAATAACGGAGAAGACCGCTTCGGCGTTATTTGTGAAAACGACACGTTCCTTGCAAGCATCTGGATAGGCTCGGGCGAGCTGACCGTCAGAAAAGACAGCGACGACTTCCCGTACTTTGCCGCTCTCGGCAATGAAAAGCTGTACGGAATAGTCGAAAAGTTGTTTGACTTCTACCACAGCGACGGAAATGTCTACGACGGTTTCCGTGACGACAAGGTGGCTGTGGAGACATATACCAAGGATATCGGTTTATTTGCAAACAGCAGAGCGCTCTTCATGCCGAGCGGACTTGTGAATATGTCATCTCTCGGCTCAATGAACGATGATTTCGGAATGCTTCCGCTTCCGAAATACAATGAGGAACAGGAGAACTACTATTCAAGGCTTATGGACGGTTGGATCAACACCGTTCCGTCGTCAAACACCGATCTTTCAAGAACCAGTATCATCATGGAATCAATGGCTGTCGAAACAAAAAATCTCGTATATCCTGCATATCTGAACAGTGCTATGGAGAATAAATATCTCAGGGACGATGAATCAAGAAAAATGATAGACCTTGCTCAGGAACGCAGGATCGTCGATCTCGGAGATACGGTCTGGATGGTTCCGGTGCGCACGACCATGCTTGCAATTTTCAATAAGAACACCTGTCAGGTCGATTCCACCATCTCATCGATGAAGGATGTCATAAACGAAACAATACGCAAAGGCACGGAAGGTCTTGACTACTGACTGACCCGCTTATCTCCCGCTCTTCCGGCATCTTCCGTACCGGAAGAGCGGAGATGCTGTTTTCTTGAGCCGTTCCGCTTTATGCTCATCTGATACCAGATTGAAAAATTCACAATTTAATGATATCATAACTGATAGCATGGTTAACATTTAAGAGCAAATCAACACAATTTGTACGGAGGAATAAACATGGACAGCGACCATATATACCATTACAGTAATTTTTGTAATGGCGGTATACATTTCACCGCCATGCGTGAAACAGTTCACTATGATCATCCGCACAAGCACGATTTTCTCGAATTTGTTTATATGCTCAAGGGAAAGGAAACTCACTATATTGACGGCCATCCTTATCCGCTTGTCAAAGGTGACCTCCTGATTATTGATACCAATCAGATACATCATTTTGAGTCAAACCTCGATGATGAAATACTGTTTGTAAACATGATCCTTCTCCCCGAATTCGTGTCAAAACAGTACCACTCCGACCAGTCAATTCTTGATCTGTTTGCATACCTGCTGTACAACCGTGAAACCGGCGATTCCGGGAAAAACCGCTATTCACCGGTTATCCATTTTCAGGGGAACGACCTGCTTCAGGTCGACAGCGTGGTCAACACTATCTGTGACGAACTGGAACAGAAGAAGAGAAATTATGAAGACATGGTGCTTAGCTATGTGAACATATTGCTTCTTTACATGATCCGCAGCATTGACGAATCAAACCGCAGCTCAATTCTTCGCGATATCAGAACAATAATGCCAGGAATTATCCATCTTCTCGAAAGCAAATGCGACAGCAACATAACCCTCGGTGAAATTGCCGACAGTTATTTCTACTCCCCGTCATATTTCAGCCGCGCCTTCAAGCATCATTTTGGCGTGTCATTTTCAACCTATATGAAGAATCTCCGGATCAAAAAAGCTATCAATCTTCTTAACGATTCAAACCTGTCAATCGAGAAAATCAGCGAAATGGTTGGATACAAGGACAAAAGCGAACTTTACCGTACATTTCGCAATTCCGTAGGAGTATCTCCGGGGGAATTCAGAAAGAATAAGACGCAAAAGCAGTAATTCGCCGGTTGCCTGCATCGGCAATTCACATCTTGATGGACAAGCAACGCCTACGGATTCCCACCTCCGCAGGCGTTGCCTTATATCCGAAGCGTACAAGTCTCTGCACTATTTATGATTGAACCGCCGTGTACCGAACGGTACGCACGGTGGTGTGAGAGGTCGGCTGCTCAGCTAATGGGCAGCCTCCTACTCGATCTGAATTGTTTCCGATACGGGCAAAGACCGATGTTCCTTGACAGTATCTGCTATGTGTGATATACTGTTCACATAAGCAAAACTTCGCAGCCGAGTTCGGGAGGAAATATGTCCGGAATGAAAAAATTTCTGTCAATAACCGCACTTGTTCTGGCAGCGCTGTTCATACTGTCTCAGTCGGCACTGTGCCTGATGGTTTCTTTCTCTGATGCCTACCGCGGATCGTATCTGTACGGAAAATGGTATTTTGCTGCCAAGCCGTTTGTAATTGATCGCGGGAGGCTGATAAAGCGCGGGGATACCGTTACGCTCGGTACATATCAATATTCCGCCGACGGCAGCGCCGCTCCGATAAAATGGACGGTCATATCGGTCGGAAAAGAAAGCGTCCGGCTTCTTTCGACCGATATAATCGACGTCGGGGCATATAATGCCGGTCAGACGGAAACAGTCTGGAGCCGTTCCATCATGCGCGATTGGCTGAATCATGGCTTTTTTGAAGCAGCATTCAGCGACGACGAGAAAAAAAGCATTCAGCTGCGCACAACAGTGACCGATTACAGTAACAATACCAACAGCGACCTCGGAATTGATTATTCCGATGACTATGTGACCATCCCGTATGTCACCGACATAAAAACAATAGACCCGCTTCATGTTGGAAACCGGTTCATGCGCGGAAAGCTCACTCCGTATGCCCTGAAACGCTTCAACGAGGCGGTGAGCGCCGATAAAGACGTCCACCGGACAGGCGGCACAGACCCGGAGAAATGGGCAGAGGTCGTGTGGGTTGACGGCAAGGGAAACGGCACATGGTGGCTCCGTTCCCCCGGATATCAGCCCGCAGCCGCCGCACACGTCGATACGTCCGGCAAAGCGTGGAATGCCGATTACTTTGGAATGAGCTATACACTTCTGCAAACTGATGACCCCAGCATTGGCATCCGCCCGATGATATATGTCGATATATCATATTTGATAAATGACTGACACGAGGAATACCGTAAGAATGCCGCGCTTCATTTCCTCGGCATCACCATCTCCGGCATCCGCTCCCCCCTGATAATCGCGCAAATCATCTCCGCAAACCCTTCCGGATCCCGGATCTGATACTGCATATGATTGTACCCCTCAAACACCGGATAGTTCCCGTAAGGATATGCCTTCATAACCGGATCGCGGTATTTGAGATGATCTTCAATACTGCCGAATTCAAAATAAGTGTTTTTCTGTAGCTCCTCCGGCAGGGAAGGGAACGGTTTGTTCTCAAGACTGTCCGAAAGCTGCCGCCGCAGATTGCCGTATTTCAGAGCTTTTCCCGCCGCGATGAAATACGGCTTTATCGCGTCGTCATCGCACCGCACCTCCGTCAGTTTATGAATATCAGCATCACCGCCGAGATCATCGCCATTCCGACCGTGCCGGATATCCACTTGCGAAGCCATCGGTAAAAAGTGAAAAACCCGAAATAACCGGATATCATGTTTCCGGAACAGGGGCAGTTAAGAACAACGCTTTTTTAACTGCTCCTGTTTTTTTATTTAAAAAAACCTCTCCGACTTGCTTCTGCATACCGTTTGCCTGCGGAAAAATTCCGCTTTTTCCGCATCGTTTTTGCCGCGGCACAGATACTTTCCGATCAGCTTCAGCATAAATTCAGCCCGTTTTTCCTTTGACGGGTCAAATTCGATCTCAAGTTCGTAATCAACGTGTCCGAGGTAAGTGTTTCTGTCTGCCGTCACCTCGACCCCGTCGTCCCTAAGCAGTACCGTGCGGACCGTCTTAAGGCTGCCCTGCAAGGAAATATTCATCCCCCGGAACAGGGTGCAGTCATCTCTTCCCGCCGCGGAAACAGTCTTTTCAACGCTGCACCCGTGTCCCTGATGCGCTTTCAGCGAGGCTTCAAACTGCCCGTTTTTCTCCCTTATCCGGCAGGTGATGCCGAGCGCATTCATGTCAGCCCCGTCGCTGTCGTAATAATAGTTTGTCTGGCAGATTATTTCCGCGTCATTGTCGCGCAGTTTCATAAGCGACCGGTATTCCGGCACGGTAAGCATAAGTTTCTTTTCGAATTCAAGCATTTTTTCTCCTTTCCGGTCATCCGGTGATATCTGCGGGCTCGATTCCGCTGCCCTGCTCGTATATCCCGTAATACCGCTTTCCGTCATAAATAAGCACACTGTTGTTCCAGAGCGGATGCAGCCCGCCGGAGCTGAAGGGAAGAACCACCCTCCGTATCAGAAAATTCTTCGCCATTTCGGGGTCGTTCATCGATACGACCAGTACCGACCGCGTTCTGTCGCGCGGATTCGGTATCACCTGAAGTATCAGATAATCACCGTCATACCGCCGACCCATGTATTCATAACCGGTGTGGTCGTATTTTACCGGAAGAAGCTCCGAAATTTCACCGCATACCGGATTGCCGTGACATCCGTCGATCAGTATCAGATTGTGGGAAAAGATCCCGTCCCCGGCTTCCGCGGCTTCATATACCGGATAGTCAACATAAATCTTCCGGTCGATGCCGTTTGTGCACGGGTGGGCAAAGCTGTCGGCAACATCCCGCAGATGTTTTTCCGCACCGTCCGGAATTATCAGCCGCATACTGTCAAGATACACGTCAAGAAGCCCGTTCCCCTTCCGCAGGTCAGTTTCCGGCTCCGAGCCGACAACCCTCCAGCCGCCGCGCTTTTTTGAAAAAATAACGGTCGGTTTGCCGTAATCCGTAAATTCAAATACCTTTGAGTTGACAGTAATGACAAAGCGGCTCCTGTCAACCGCCGGCGGAAGCGTCAGCGTACCTCCGTCCGACCCGCGGACATTCAGGGAAACCGTGCGGCTGTCGGAAACAACCGCCTTTATCTGCGCTCTTTTCTTCCCGGAAGCGATCCCGTGAAGCCGCACCCAGAAGCTCTCTGTGTTCCGACCGCTCTCTGTTGTGAAGACCACCGTCCGCGGATACCTGTCAAGGCGGGTTTTCAGCATTTTTTCGATTATCGCCCGGTTGTGCAGATACGGAATGAAATCGTTGTGTATCATCTCCCGGCAGTTGTACTGATGATATCTGCCGTACCGCGCCAGCCGGTTCTTAACGGCATTTTCTCTGCCCGAAAACACAAAATCGGAGGGAGATACCATCTGATATACCTGCGTGCCGAAAAGATTTTTCACCGATCCGGTGTCCGGAAACCCGACACTCGGATATATGGCTGCGGCAAGATCGGGATGGGCTTCGCAGACTGAATAAGCGGCAAACCCTCCGTTTGAATGTCCGGCAAAATATATCCTGTCGCGGTCGATGCTGTAAAGCGACGTGATTTTGTTTATTACCTCAAGAATGCACGCCTCACCGACATAACTGCCCCCAGTGAACCCTCTCCCGGTAACGTCGGCGCAGATGCACGGCTCTGACAGCATACCGCCGGTCGGCGCATTGCAGAAACTGCCGTCGTTCCCGGTCGAAAGCACCGCAAGAAGCGGGTATTTCTGCCTCCCGTCATACCCTTCCGGCACCCGCACAAGAATCCTCACATATCCGCAGTCAAGCACGGAGCGGAAAAATATTTCATGAACCCCCGCATCGTAATACCCGCCGGTGCGGTAACTGCCGTTCTTAAGCCTGTCCGTGATTTCCCGGATCTCGTTCACGCGCAGAAAATATCCGACGGTGTCTCCCCGCTCAATACAGCCGCTTATCCGCCCGACTCTGCCGTAAATGCCGCATAATGCCTCCTCCGGATAATTCCCGTGAAGCGCCGTTGCTTCTGCAAGAATCTCCTTTGCCCGCCCGGTGAAATCGTTCGGCAGAAGTATGCTTTCTGCGGTAACGGTCTCCCCGCTGCGCCGCCTGAAGAAACAGCGCACCGTTTCGTACCGCAGCGTCTCCGGACTCAGCCCGCGAAGCTCGTCAAGACCTATCTCATATACCTCCCCGAGAACCGCGCCGAATTCCCTGACAGTCCCGCAGACGCTGTCGCATATCTCCACGCGGTAGTCCCTGAAAAAAGAGCCGTCGCGCGTCCGGTACATCATCCGGTGCGTCTTTCCGACAGGGTCGTATATCCCGTCCTGCACAAGCCTCAGCCGGTCGGGAACCGCAACGGACGAACACCGGCTCAGCGCCTTCACACCGTTCCCGACCTCCGCCGTATAATCCCGGAGCGTGACGGAGAACATCTCCTTCCCGTGCGGGATATACATCTCAAGCAGAATGTAATTCTCTCCGCCATGCAGGTCAACCGTAAAGAACTGATATTCCATTCCGTCATGCTCATGCAGACAGATAAACTCCCCGTTCACCCATGTTTTTACCCGTTTTCCCGACGAGACGGAGAGAATTGCCTTCCTGCCGCGCCCGCATTTTACCCCGGCATAAAGAAATACCTTCACCGGTTTTGCCGGTGTTGACCAATAATTGTACCCGTGCGGATGCCGCCTGTCGAAAAGTGCATATCCGTCGGTTCCGTTTTCCGCAATGTCCGCGATCCCGTCAAGCGCGACCCGGCTGATCTCAGTGCCGAACAGGTCATAATCCGCCTCTGGACACTCCTCCTCGCCGAGTATCACATACCTGCTGATATGCAGATTCCCGCCGCGGTACCCGACCGTCCTGTAATCGTTTGCTTTTTCACTCATTTTTCATTCACTCCCACTGATTTTCCCCGCATTCCGCGGTCATCTGCCGTTATGATACCATTCAACCGCGACGAAAAATGTCGTATTTGAAAATATCATGACGGTTTTTGCGACCCCAGCTTCCGGCGGATCAATGAGACGTATTGTACCAGCAGCAAATGAGAACTCCGGATAACAGCTGATTGTTATTTTTGTGGCGGCACTGCAAAACATTGTGCCGGCTGTAGCGCCGAAATTTTACTGCCAAAAAATATTTCCGAAAAATCAGAAAAAAGTGTTGACAAACCCGCGGATGTGTGATAGAATGTTGTTACAGCGAAATGAGCTGATTGTTATTTTGCGTATAACGAACATTTGTTCCGTAATGGCAAGGCAAAATCAGAATGGAGGTCGGTTTTATGGACAAGAAGGTTTATCTGGCGAGCTGTCCGGTATGCGGGCGGTCGCTGTTCAGGGGCAGCCCTGATTCGTACATCGAGGGCGGGTGTCCGAAATGCAAAAACTACCTGCAGATATCGTTTACCCCGGAAGGGGTGGTGTGCAGGGCTCAGTCCGGACAACAGAATACCGAAATGACGAAGAGATAAGTTGGACTTGTTGAGATATCAAGATGAACCTGGCAGATCAATGATTATGCAGCATTGATTTGCCGGGTTTTT
>OGSD01002417.1_pt1 | contig 15781 bp, 16 predicted proteins | sample 1553571 | NCBI WGS metagenome assembly OGSD01 (sample SAMEA2580072, study PRJEB22360) | human gut metagenome | biome: human gut; feature: human-associated habitat; material: faeces | place: Denmark | collected 2008/2010 | reverse complement strand
ATACTTGTATCTTACCGGACAAATGTGAGCAATCTGTAGTGATTTCCTAAGATTTTCCTGACCATTTTCTTAAAAATCTATAAAGCCTCCGGCATCAGTCTGAAAGCTTATGGATAAAAAGACCACTGCGGAGCTTCGGTTCAAACCAGGTGCTCTTTGGCGGCATAAGCTTACCCTCGTCTGCGATCGTCATCAGTTCCTCCATGGATGTAGGATACATGGCAAAGGCAGCTCCTCCTGTCTCATCTGCAACTGCTGCCAGATCCTTTAGCCGGTGGTTTCCTCCCATAAAGCGGATCCTCTCATCGGTACGCGGGTCACTGATCCCCAGAACCGGACCCAGGACCTTATCCTGAAGAATAGACACATCCAGCTGCCCTACGCTGTCTTTACCCGCATAGATATCCGGATATGCCTTCAGATGGAACCATTCTCCGTCTACATACAGCCCGAAGCAGTGTTTCTCCACCGGTTTACATGGAAATCCCGGCATTGCCATCAGCTCAAAATTAAACTTCATGCTTCCGATAAAGGCTTTGGGTTCCATACCCTTGATATCCTTTACGATCCTGTGATACGGAAGGATGGTCAGCTGGTCATACGGAAATACCACCGACAGGAAAAAGTTAAATTCTTCTTTTCCGGTGTAGTCCGGATGCTCCGCTCTTCTCTTCTGTCCAACCTTTACTGCGGAGGCTGCTCTGTGGTGGCCATCTGCAATATAGATAGAGGAGATCCCACCAAAAAGACTATGTATAGTCCGGATCTTTTCTTCCTCATCTACGATCCATACACGATGTGTGATCTCGTCATCGGAAGTAAAATCATACACAGGAGTATGTGCATTTTTCCATTCTTCCATAAGAGTAAGAAGCTCTGCCGGATATCTGCACGCCAGAAAAATAGGACCTGTGTTGGCATCACAGACATCCACATGACGGATGCGGTCCTGCTCCTTATCCTCTCTTGTAAGCTCATGCTTTTTGATCACACCATTCATGTAATCATCAATGGAGCTGACACCTACGATCCCGGTCTGGGATCTTCCCTTACGGATCAGTTCATACAGATAATAGTTCGGTTTCTCATCCTGGATCAGGATCCCTTCTTTCTGGAAACGATCCAGATTTTCCCTTGCCTTCTGATAAACCTTCGGATCATAAAGATCAGTTTCCGGGTCCAGATCCATCTCCGCACGGTCTATATGGAGAAAAGATTCCGGATTTTTTTCCCCGATCTCTCTCGCTTCTTCTCTGCTGACTACGTCATAGGGAAGTGCAGCCACCTTTTCTGCTTTTTCTAAAGCAGGTCTTACTGCCCGAAATGCCTGAAATAAAGCCATTATGTTTTCCTCTCATTCCTGTCCGGCCATACGCCGGCCCTTCTTAAGATTTCTGCTTAGTTTGCAAAAAAATCATCGCGTTCATTCTAACACATATCAAAATTTCCCGCAAACCTTTATCCGGCCCGTCTTATGCCTTACGTTTGTTCAGCTCCGGCAGTACTGTTGCCAGCATGGTAAAAAAGCATGCACAGCCGCCTACAAGGTTGGAGACCGGTTCCGCCCAGAACACGCCGTCTGTTCCCAGACCATTCACATGAGGCAGCAGGATCGTCAGCGGCACCACGATCACTACCTTTCGAAACAGGGAAAAAAAGGTGGCCTTTTTTGCCTTTCCGAGTGCTACGAACACACTTTGTCCGGTAAACTGCAATGCCATAAAGCAGAAGCCGAAAAAGTAAATATGGAGGGCAGGAACTCCCTTTTCCAGAAGCCTGGGATTGCTGTTAAAGATCCGGATAAAAAATTCCGGAAGCACCTTCAGGATTCCCCAGCCTGCCAGGGTATAGATCACACAGACAACTGTAATAAATTTAATTGCTTTTTTGACTCTGTCGTAAGCTTTTTCTCCATAATTGAAGCTCATGACCGGAGAGGCACCTGTGGTAAGCCCATGGACCGGCATGGTGAAAATGTCACGGACAGAATTTAAAACTGTCATGACACCAACGTAGATATCACCGCCCCAGGTCTGGAGTGTGGCATTGCATACCACCTGCACAAGACTGTTTGTAAATGCCATAAAAAAACCGGACATACCAAGGCTTACGATACTGCCCACTCTTTTCCAGGAAATCTTCATGGCACTTTTTTTCAGGTTCAGGATCGCCTTTTTTCCTGTGAGAAAGCGCAAGACCCAGATTGCGGAGCAGAGCTGGGATATAATGGTCGCCAAAGCTGCTCCACGGACTCCCATGTGCATTCCAAAGATAAATAGGGGATCCAGAAGGATGTTCAGTACTGCACCGATCAGTATCGTAAGCATTCCGGTGTTTCCAAAGCCCTGGCTGTTTATAAACGGGTTCATTCCCAGAGTGATCATCACAAACAAGGTTCCCAGAAGATAGATCCTTATGTAGTCTGCCGCATAGGAAAAAGTTACATCACTGGCGCCAAAAGCATAGAGGATCGGTCTGTAAAAGATAAGGCCGATGGCTGTCAGGATCACTCCTGTGCCGATCAGCATCACAAAGGTGTTTCCCATGAGCATTTCTGCTTCTTCCCGGTTTCCTCTTCCCCGTTCCATAGAGCAAAGCGGTGCTCCTCCATTTCCAAAAAGATAGGTAAATGCGGTGATCAGGGTGATAATAGGAAAACACAGTCCCACTCCTGTCAGTGCAGTGGCTCCGATCTCAGGAATCCTTCCGATATAGATCCGGTCTACAATGTTGTAAAGGAGGTTTAGGATCTGTGCAATGATCATCGGCACAGCCACTTCCATAATGTTACGATAGACATTTCCTGTTGAAAAGTCTGTCTGATGTATCTGCATTTCTTTACACCTTCCTGCTTTTTTACTATTGTAAATAATACTATATCTGATATGCAAAGTAAATATTTCCCTGTAAGGCTGCTGTGGAAATATCAGACGTTACTGTTTGTTCACTGTAATATCCCGCAAACTGTTTTTTGTGAGCGAAGATCACAGAAAACCCGAGACATACCGCGCGAATTTATGCGATCAGCATAAATTCTGTACATCGCGAAGCATGTTGCTGAAAACGGAATGGACAGTAACTATCTGATTATCCGTGTATTTATTTCTTGCTATTTTTGTCTAAAAAAGTTATAATAAATCCATAAAAACGGTAATGATTCCACGTAAAACCGGTCAAGAAACCACATTACTGGAATCTGTTCCGCATGGAGGTATTTTTATGGATAATAATTATAAGGGCATGGCTGTAGGTGTTTTTGAGCTGGATAACCTGGTTGCCTGTTTTGTTGCTCTTGATGCTGCTTCCAAAGCAGCCAATGTCAGGATCCAGAGTGTTGAACGTAACCGTCTGAAGAGTGGCGCCTGTGTCAAGATGCGTGGTTCTGTTTCTGACGTTAATGCAGCTATGGAGGTTGCGCTGGAGGCAGCCAAACCTCTTGGTAAGGTTGTTTCTCATACTGTGATCGCTTCTCCTTCTGAGGATACTGAGATCGCACTGAAGATGACGATCAATAAATAAAGGGGGCGACGGATTTATGAATTATGGTGCTTTTGGTTTAGTTGAGGTTGTTGGCAGCAGTAATGCGATCCTGGTGATCGACCAGATGCTGAAGACTTCTGATGTTTCTTTTCTTACCTGGCAGACGAAGTGTGGTGGTCATGCCACTGTTTTTCTGACTGGTGATGTTTCTGCTGTTACGGCTGCCGTTGACAGTGTAAAGGGGAACCCGCCTTGTGAGATCGTAGCTTCAGCAGTGATCTCCAATCCTTCCGGTGAGACGGTTCGTCTGGCTGAGGAAGAAGCGGCTAAGAATCACTTTATGTAGGAAATATCTATATTATAATAACGAACGTACGCAGGGAACCGCCCTGGCGTAGCGGGAAGGGCTTCGTCGTCCACTGGCTTCTAAGGTGCTGCGGCTTCTGCTAAAACCATTCCACTACGCCAGGGCGGTTCCCTGCTGGCTTTTGTATGCGTGAAAATTGCCTCAGACACGGTGCTTTCACACATCAGCCGGTGCTTTCATCATCGATGCTCTGCTTCTACAAACTTCACACTTTCACTCTAGCCTATCTCCCCTTTCGCACGTCAGCAACTCTTTTCGCTATATTCTTTAAACTCACGCCTTCACTCTAGCCCTCCACTCCTTCGCACGTCAGCCGGCGAGGTAGCGTCTGGTTTGGGCTGGCTCTGCAGGAGGGGTGCGCTTCTTAGGCGGTGGGAATCTGCGTTGCTGGAAAAAATCCAGCTGTTTGAGCGACGCAGGAGCGAGTTCTGGATTTTTTTCAGCGGTTTTAGCAGATTTCCGGCGCCTTAGAAGCCAGCCCCCGACGAAGCCCCAGCACAAACCAGACGGTACCTCACCGGCGTCCGTCCGAAAAATCCACATCCACCATCTCCCGTCCATCCTCCACCTTCATCACAGCCACATCCCCCCGATGTGCCACAACCACCCTCTTCCCCCCGACATCACCGGAAAGCTTCATCAGCTCCCCATAATACTTCTTCGAAAAAACACAGGGATTCCCGGTCTTCCCATCATGCTCCACACAGGCGATCCCCTTCCCATCTCTCAAAAACACATCCACCAGTCCAAAAACCGTCTCCCATCGCAACCACGGCTGATCTGCCACCGTAAACAAGCAAGCATCCATCTCCCGGTTGACCCCAAGTCCGATCTTCAGTGAGGAAGATATCCCCTCATCCGGATGCAGATTATAAAGAAACCGCGCGCCAAGCTTCTCTGCTTCCTGCGCGATTTCCTCATACTGTGTGACAACTGTGATCTCACACCTGTGCCCCTGTTCCTCCAATGCTGCTTTCACTTCTTTCAGTTCCAGGAGAATATGCCTGTACATCGGCATTCCGTCTATCCCGTACAGCAGCTTATTGCTTCCAAACCGCCGGCTGTTTCCTGCTGCCAGCATGATCAGTCCCAGTTTCATATCACCGCTCCACTTCCTTTCGATTCTAGTACAGCGAATATTAAATAACCGCCATATTGACTTGCCTGATTTTTCATCTGCTGCGTTGTCGTCAATCGTCGTAGCCACCGCTACGCCTCATTCCTCCGCCTTGCAGATGAAGAAATCATCCTGCGTCAATATAGCAGAAACTTAATTTTCGCTGTACTAGCTGTTTACACTTCTCTGCAGGCTTCCGCAGATCACCATGATCCCAGACTCCTGACCTTGTGCCATAAGCTTCTCCACCACACAAGGATCCTCCAGAGTATCTGCCTTGTTCAGATACGCAAGAAATCTTCGCCCGTCCACGCCTTTTTGCAATCCGTCTTCAGACCGGATGATCTTCCACACATCCATCCATGTCACAGGCTCATCTGTACGCTTTCTCAGAAATCCCGCCACATCATCCGGACGGTGTGCCGTATCACAGATCCTTTTGCCGATGCAGTCAAGACCGATCACTCCTACTACCATATCTGCAAAAGAAGGGATCACCGGCTCATGAACAGCCGGCACTTTAAGGGGTCGGCGCCTGGATCCGTCAGCTTCCACAAGAAGAAGATCACAAAAGCCGGGCAGCTTTTCCAGGATCTCCTTTTCAGGGCCGGAAATCTTTGGCTGCCCGGCCTTGTGATGAGCCGCGATGACGTATCCGTATTGTTCTATAAGCCGGCATGCTCCCGGAATGTCCTCTGCCTCCGTAAAAGGACGTTCCGCTTCCCATGCCATATGCGTGGTTGTGGTCACGATCACACGTTTTCCCTGTCCGGAAAATATTTCTGCCAGTTCAAGGATCAGACTGGTCTTTCCGCCACCTCCTGTGAATGCCACAGTAAGCGCTTTTTCATTTTTCTTCATGACACACTCCATTTATCTTCTAACTTCTTTCAGGGACACCAGGCTCTGTATCGGTCACAGATTCTCATTCCTCACAGCTTTCTCTGTTCCCGGAAGCACTCCACAGGAAAGCAGCACCTCCAGAACTCCCCCTGCGATACACCTCGCCTTGTCTGAGATCGTAAAACAGTTTTTCTTCTGTTCTGCCCTTGGGTCGATGTCCGCGATCTTCATTCCCTCAAAAACAGGGTAGCCGTCCCGGATCAGTCCCCGGATCACGCCGGAAATGGTAGCCTTCACCGGCGTATCACCTACCATGGCGATCACCTGGTCTTTTTCAACAAGATCTGCGATCTGACAGATGTTTTTCATGTTACCGGCTGCCGGTGAATGAATCACACGTTCCTTTCCGATCCCTGCGATCAGTCCCGGCACTCCGGTATTCGGCAGGGCACTGCCTTTTTTTATGATCCTTCCCAGGTTATGGCCGCGCATGGTCTCGATCACGTAATCCACATCCTCCCCTGCGGTAAAGCCCGGGCCAAGTCCCACAGTCAGTGGTGCCATATCCCTGCTGGTCCCAAGATTCTTTTTTGCAAGGATGGCATCGATCACTGCCTCCGGCTCCAGTTCGCGGATATGTTTTCCATGGGTATCTGTCAGAAGGGGGATCTCTCCCTGTGCCCAGCATTTCCTGCACTGGGTCCGGATATCGTTCTCCGTGATCCTCCTGCACACAACACCTTCTACCTCTGCAGTTCCGTCATAAACAGCTTCACAGAAGGCCACATGACGGCGGATGGCACTTGGACGGTCACATTCCAGGATCAGGACCTGATAGCCACTCTGATGAAGCTTGTGGATCACTCCTGTGGCCAGATCTCCGCCACCTCTCACAAGGATCATTTTATCCGTAAATGCCGCTGTTTTCATCTTCATACACCTGCTGTCCGTTTCCCGGCATTCCTGCCGCAAGAGTATCATAAAGCTCCGCATAGGTTGCATCCTTATACGGGGATACATAAAAGAGTCCCGCGATCCCGGCCGTAATTGCCGAAAGGACAGACCAGGGAATAAAGGAAAGATCCAGGATAAAGGTATCCATCTTTTGTCCGTTCATCATCTCACGGCTTTTTGCAAATACTTCCTTTGTGCTCATATCCGGATATTCCGCAAGAAGATAAGGGATCATCTTATATTCGTAGGATTTTACCACTCCGGGAATAATAAAAAGCAGCGTCCACAATACAAGATACAGGTCCCGTAAAAACATGGTTTTTACGATATTACCGTAATTCCCGGAACGAAATACACTGAGGAGCTTTCCGGGCCCGGGTACAGAATAAAGGTTCTCAATATAAAAATCTCTTCCGCCTACCTCCAAAACATTTCCCACAAAGAAATGAAAAAGGATTCCGATCAGAGCCACAGCTACCACGGCACTGGCACTCAGAAGTGCAAAAAGCACTGCCAGTGGGGAGCGAAATACATGGCTGACATAAGAAGTAACACCATTGATATCCGTACCCAAACGATACGTTGTAACACCGTAGTCTGGACTTACCACATTTCCGGCACTGCCTGTGGCCGCACCGCTTCCGCCGGTTGCCATCACAATAGCCAGCACCAGACTTACCAGCACTGCTGACCAGTAATTTTTTTTGAATGCCTGTTTTCCACGCCATTTCAAGTCGCTGCGTTTCCAGCTGATCTTCTGCTCATTCATAACTTAACCCTCCATATATGATTCACGGACACAGAGCTCTCTCCGTCCCTTCTGCCACAGCGCAGGCTCCAGCTCTGCCAGATAACCGCCGCCGTTTTTTACATGCCATTCATAAAAAGCCCTGGGTCTGTCCGCATATTCTTCCATAATGTTCATGATCGTACCGCCATGTATCACAAGAGCCGCTGTCTTTATGTTGTTACGGATACACTGTGTGACAGCCTTCTGAAATCCTGTAAGGCTCCGGTGCTTAAACGCTTCTCGACTTTCTCCTCCCGGAAAAGGAAGCGTTCCATTGCTGTCGATCCACCTCTGATAATCCTGATTTCCGGAAAGCTCTTTATAATTTTTATTCTCAAACTCTCCAAAATCACACTCGGAAAGCTCTTCGATGATATGAAAGCTTTTTCCTGGAAAAAGGATCCCCGCAGTTTCCACACAGCGGCAGAGCGGACTTACATAAAGGGCCTCCGGCATGGGATAGGTCAGCTTTTCCAGAAATTCCTTTCCCTCCGTGCTCAGCGGTTCATCCGTTGTTCCGATATAACGCTGAAGCTTATTTCCGGGTGTCTGTCCGTGTCGTATCAGATATAATCTAATCATCCTTCAGCACCGTCCCGATCCCGCATACCACTCTTGTGACCCTTCTGCTTTTTGCAGCCAGTGCAGTGCACACCCGGCCAACAGCTTCTCGGTACTGCCGTTCAAAAGCATCCGCCGGAACGATCCCGTAGCCTACCTCCTCACTGACAAGGATCACATCCGGATCCTGCTGTGCCAGCTTTTCTGCCAGGCCGGTGAGATCTTCTCCTGCCTTCAGAGCTTTTCTTATGTATTCCTGAAATCCCAGAACACCCGCTGCCTTCAGAAGCTCCTCTTCTGTGATCTCTCCTCCGAATTTCCAGTCCACATCCGGGAACTGTGCTTTTGCATAGTCAGCTTTTCCCTGATATGCACCTCCGATTATCATTTCCATAATATTTTTACCTCATCCAAATCTTCATTACAGATTAAACGTGCCACCAAAAGCAAGCACCAGTGCCATCACGACCTCGCAGATGCAAAGGAAAAATCCGGAAAGATCACCTGTGGTCCCTCCAAAATATTTCAAAGCCATATGGTGATACCACCAGAATACCAGAAGTGCGCTGACAGCTGCCAGAACACCCAGGACCGGATCTACCCATATCATCAGCGCTGCAAGGATCACAAACATCGTGATAAGAACATTTCGCACTGCGATCTCTGACGCATTTCTGGAAAATTCTGCCACAGTCCCGTCTGTCCTTGCCTTGGGAAATGTAATCACACCGATCCCGGAAAGACATCTGGACATCATAAAGCCCAGACTCATGATACAGATCCCGTTATAATTTCCAAGGAGCTGATCCCAGGCTCCCAGCCAGAGGATAAAATATACACAGGCTGTGATAATGGCAAATGCACCTGCATGGGAATCCTTCAGGATCTCCAGCCTCCTTGTGCGTTCCTGCCAGGAGCTTAATGCATCCGATGTGTCCAGAAGCCCGTCTACATGAATGCCACCGGTAATAAATACCGGGATCACAGTAAGGATCACAGCGAGAAAAAATGGCTCCAGAGCTACGTGTACACCGAGGACCCCTCCTGCAAGCCAGGTCAGGATGCCGATGGCAGTACCCACAAAGGGAAAAAAGCACATCATATATTTTATGTTTTCCTTCTTCCAGTCCACCATGGGCATAGGGATCTTTGAAAACATGGCAAAGGCTGCCTTAAAACTGTTCCATAAACTTTTCATGCTTCCTTTCCTCCTTTATGCCATACAGGGATCCCGTATACGACTTCCACAACCTCTTCTGCCAGCTCTGCCAGCTTCTGGTTGATCTGTCCCAGTTCTTTTTTATACTGTTCTGATTCTTCCTCGTAGAGGATCCCGTCTGAAAAGATCTCGTTGGTGACAATCACCACATGCTTTGCCTGGGAAAGAAGATTTTTCACTCCTTCTGTGATCTTTTCTGCCACCTCCGGGTGGAAGCCGCCTTCCCGGAACATCTCATTTGCAACCAGATTGGACATGCACTCCAGAAGGACCACGCAGTCCTTCGGGATGAGCAGCTCATCCAGCTCTGTATATCTTTCAATTGTCTCGAAGCCTTTTCCTGCACGCATGTGCCGGTGTCTGCGGATGCGCCTGTGGCTTTCTTCGTCAAAAGCCTGCATGGTGGCGATATAGATCCTTCTGGCTTCGCCAAAGGAAAGTACGGTTTCTTCCGCAAAAGCAGATTTTCCGCTTCCGCTGCCTCCTGTTACAACAACCAGCATATTATTTCAGCTCCTCGTACTGTTCTACATTGATATCACCAAAGGTACTCATGGAATTATATACTGCACAGGACAGATCCATCATCGGAAACAGTGCCACAGCTCCGGTTCCCTCGCCCAGGCACATGCCTGCGTGGATGATCGCTTCCTTGCCAAGCTCCTTCAGGATCAGCTGTGCTGCAGGCTCTTTGGATACATGAGACGCAAGGATATGATCACTTACCTGCGGGCAGATCTTTATTGCGATCAGTGCAGATACGCAGGAAATAAATCCGTCCATGACAACCGGCATTCCAAGTGCTGCTCCTCCAATGAATACTCCTGCCATTCCTGCAATATCCAGTCCACCTACCTTTGCCAGGACGTCAATGGCATCTGAACGATCCGGATTATTCAGGGCGATTGCCTTTTTGATCGCATTGATCTTCCGGACAAGCCCTTCACTGGTCAATCCGGCACCACGTCCGGTCATATCTTCCACCGGTTTTCCGAGAAGCACAGCTGCTACCGCACTGCTGGTGGTGGTATTTCCGATGCCCATCTCGCCGGTTGCAAGAACCTGATAGCCTTTTTCCTTCAGCTCCTCTGCCATGGCAATTCCGGCTTCGATGCCACGGATCGCCTGTTCTCTTGTCATTGCCGGCTCTCTGGTCATATTTCTGGTCCCATAGGCAACCTTAAGATCTGTACGGACCTTTGTATCTGTGACCATTCCCACATCTACAGGAAAAAGCTCTGCTCCACACTGACGGCACATCACACAGCAGGTAGTAGTCCCTTCCAGAAAATTCTCAGCCACAACAGCCGTCACTTCCTGTCCGGTCTGGGTCACACCCTCTTCTACAACTCCGTTATCCGCGCACATGGCAACCACTGCTTTTTTCTCCACACGTACCTCCGGTGTACCTGTGATACCGGCGATCTGTGTCAGCATATTCTCCAGCTCTCCCAGAGAATGCAGGGGCTTTGCAATACTGTCCCATCTCTTTCTCGCCCCCTCCATAGCCTTTTCATCCAGAGGGCGGACTTTCTTCACTGCCTCATCCAAAGTCATCATTTGCTACCTCCAATCCTTTTACCTGTGGTAAAAATAATAAATTTACTAAAGATATAATTCAACGCCAGCACGATAAATTGTGTGCAGAATTTTGCAAACATATCCCGGAATCCCAGGATCTCCGCCAGAAACCATACGCCACCTACCTCAATGACCATGGTCACCAGACGGGCACTTATAAATTTCAGAAAGGGCCGTATATGATCCCTCCATGTTTCACAGCGGTCATGAAATACAAATCTGGAATTCACAACATAGGCAAACAGGATCGCCAGGATGATCGATATGATGTTGGCACTCATCAGCGGGATTCCCATTGCCCTCATGATATAAAAGCTTAACAGATTTACGAGAGTCGTACAACCACCCCAGAAAATATAACGGATCACATCATTTTCATAGAATTTAAGGATCCACTTTTTCATTGGTATCTCCTCCTCGTATGATCTTTGATACGATATATCTTGGACGACGTTTTACTTCCTCATAGATCCTGGCGATATAATATCCGATGATCCCAAGGCTCATCATCACAGCACTTCCAATAAAAAGCATCACGATCAGAAGTGTGGTATAGCCTTCCACCGCATGCCCGGAAAAATACCGGACCAGAGAATAGACCAGAAGGAGCAGGGAGCACCCAAAGCAGCCCACAGCACCTGCTGTTACAAACTGCAACGGAAGTGTTGTAAATGCCACAATATTCCGAAACGCATAGCTGATCAGCGTTCCTGCAGACCATTTGGATTCTCCGGCCTCACGCTCCTGCACCTCAAAAGGTACGGAGATGCTTTTGAAGCCTATCCAGGATGATGCCGCCCGGAAAAACATGCTGCGCTCAGGCATGGCGAGAACACTCTCCACCGCTTTCCTGTCCAGCAGCTTGAAGTCGGAAGCGTTTTCCATATCAAAGCCGGTGGCACGGGACATGATCCGATAGAAAAATCCGGCACTTTTTCTGTGAAAAAGAGTTTCTTTTCCCCGGTTTTTCTTGATGCCCTCCACAACCTCGTAGCCCTGCTTCCAGAGCCGGTACATTTCCAAGAGGATTTCCGGCGGATGCTGCAGGTCACAGTCCATCACTGCCACCGCATCTCCGCATGCCTGTGCAAGGCCGGCCACGATTGCTGCTTCTTTCCCGAAATTTCTGGAAAAATGCACACCTGTCACATTTTTATCTTCCCTGGATACTTTTTCTATGGCTGCCCAGGTCCCGTCAGAGGAACCGTCATCTACCAGGACCAGTTCATAACGAATCCCGGCCTGCCCCAGGAGCTCTCTGAGAGTCCGGCAGGTTTTCTCCACCATCGGTTCCTCGTTACAGGCAGGCAAAACTACCGATAATCGGCTCATTTCTCCTGTTTTCCCCTTTCTTTTTGTTTTCTCTGGCGCCGGTAAGATATTACGATCCCGGCAAACAGGATCAGGCCGATCACCGTCAGTATCATTCCGGGCACAATATACGGTGTACAATATCTGAGTGCGATCGTATGCCTGCCCTTTTTTAATTCCAGCCCCATATACATACTGTTTGCCTGCACAAGTTCTGTTTTTTCTCCATCTACATAGGCGGTAAAGCCAGCGCTGTATGGAATGGAAAATACCAGGATCTTATCGGAAGTGGTTGTGATATCTCCACGAATGCAATTTGTCTCCGTTTTGATATTCTGAAGACTTTCTTTTCCAAGCTCCTCTGTCTGTTCTTCAACAGAAGCCATGGGCTGACATGCCACATACAGATCATCAAAGGTATATTCTCCCGGCATGGAGAATGTCAGTGTCATAGTTCCTGCAGAATAGTTTTTATATCCCATATTCAGAAGAAAATTATGTCTTCCGCTGTAGCCGTTGTATTTATCTGTAAAGATCCGGATAGTCTTGTCCACGGAGCCCAGCGAAACATCCACTGCTGATTCCTTGCTTTCTTTCCAGTAGCGCCAGTTATTGTCTTCATAACGCACGGTATTCTTCTCATATTCTGTCATGGAATCCCATTTTTTATCACTGACCACTGCACGTGGAGAATAGGCATTAAAATCCAGATTTTTTGCCACAAGATAAACCTCAGCCTCCGGCTCTCCCTGATATCCGATCTGTACGGTTGCTCCTTCTTTGGCCACAATGATCTTTCCGTCTTTTATCTTACAGCCTTTTCCTGCTTCCAGTGTAAAATCTGCTTTCTTATCATCAAAGGTGAGGTCTGTCTCAGGAAGACTGCTGTCCTCCAGAACTGCCCCCTGCAGGAGTGCCTGCTGCTTTTCGGTCACGGAAAGCTTTTCATAGTTTTCTCTGGGGATCCAGGAATCATAGGTATAACCAAGAGGAAGGGAATCCTCGTCTTCGTAGATCCTGTATTTTTTTGTGACTGCTGCTTCACTGTCATAGCCGTATGGCAGATACCCATATCCGCTTTTTTTGATGGCAAAATATTTCACCGAGGCAAGACGATCCAGGATACTCCGTCCGTCCAGGCTGCTGTAATGATAATCCCAGGGGGTATTCAGATACATCTCATCAAAGAAACGGCTGATATTTCCATTGGCCACACTGAAATAATAGGAAGTACTGTTGGTTCCCATATACATGGCAGTGTTTACATAAGAGCCCGTTTTGTACTGGTCATATCTGGTAACCGCTGAATCGTCCATTGACCGGATCGCTTTGTCCGGTCCGGACTGAAGCTTCTCCAGCGCCTGATCCTTTTCCTCAAATTCTGACAGATAATCTTTTTCGTAAGAATACTGGTATGAAACATTCAGAAGGATGCTTGTCACAAGCACGGCCACGATTATTCCACAGAGATATTTTCCCTGTGTAAATACGTTTCCGTAGGAAACCACTGTAAACACAGCCAGGACCAGCATCATCAGTGCCATGATATTGCGTTCCGTGCGGGCGGATTCCGAAAACAGTGCCAGCACGCCATATATCAGCAGCATCACAAATATCCGTCGTTTTTCCCTGATGCCCAGCGTAAACAGTTCCGGATATGCCTGTACCAGGATATATGCGATCAGCATTCCATACGCCCAGATCCATCGATTGGACACGTATGAAAATCCATTCAGTACATGACCTGCAAAGGGGATCAGCAAAAACAGGTTCAGAAGCACAAAGCCCAACTTCAGTCCCATATATTTTTTCTTTTTGGAAAAGATCACAAACACGCCTGCCATTGCGACTGCGGAATATCCAGCAACTCCCCACTGGATCATATTTTCGCCGATCAGGCAGCCGAGATATTTTTCGTAGTAAATGCGGTCATATAACAGTGGCACATAATTCTGCGCCTGAAAGCGCTCTGTTCCAAACAGAGTCATGACCACAGGTAAAAAGATCAGTGCAGCGATCATAAGTGCGACCAGATAAAAGCCAGCAAATTTCAGGAACCACTGAAATACATCTTTTACTGAACGCTTGCGGAATATTCCAAAATACCGGAAAGCTGCATATAGCACCATAAAGATACTGATCATATAAAAGAAATAAAAATTAGACATTGCCGCTACAGCCGTCGCACAGATAAAAAGGTATGGCTTTTCTTTTTTGTAAATCTTTTCAATTCCCATAAGGACCAGCGGCAGATAGATCATGGGATTGGAAAAATATGGGTGCTTCATGGACGCATAAATGGTCCATCCTGCAAAAATATAAACAAGGCTTCCAAGAAATGTGGCCTGTTTGGGATTCTTGCGGTAAAAGCAGTAAATGCTGAATGTGATACCCGCCAGATAAATGCGGAGAAAGATCAGAATCTCATATAAGATCTCTGTGTCTTTTTCCGGTACAAAAACGGACAGTAAGGTCAGCGGATCACCGATCGCATAATAATGAAGTGTTGTAAGGATATCGGAACCGTATCCGATATGCATATCCCACATAGGAAGGGAAAGCTTATGCTCCGTCACCAGCGTCTGCAGAACATTCCGCAGATATTTTCCATAATAGGCCAATGCATTGATGTGCTGCGGAACACCGTCATGACTCCAGATCAGGGATTTTCCATTGAAATAAAAACAACTGTAAATAAACAGCGAGATCGCCGCAAAAACAATCGTATACAGAATATAAAAATCTGCTTTTTTCTCTTTCCGGGATTTCTCCTTCGAAAAAAATCTCTTCATGTATATCTCTCCTGTATATGAAAAAAGGCCTGCGGTGCGCTAAACACCGCAGGCCTGTCACCTAATGCTTAATCAGCAAGCACACTGTATAAACAGTAACTATTGATCAATAATTAGTCTTCTTTCTTATCTGCTCCGTAAAGAGTGATAAGTTTCTGCAGATACTCATATCTAGCCTGAGCCTCAGACTCGTTCTTAGCAAACAGTCTTGCAGCTTTCTCAGGATTCTGACGCTGCAGAGAATTGTAACGAACCTCACCGTTCAGGAAGTCCATATAGTTCTCCATATCCGGTGTCTTGGAATCAAGGCTGAACTTGTTCTCAGCAGCCGGGTTGAATCTGAAGTTGTGCCAGTATCCGCACTTAACTGCCAGCTCTTCCTCTGTCTGAGCTTTGCTCATACCTTTCTTGATACCATGGTTGATACATGGAGCGTAAGCGATGATCAGGGATGGTCCCGGATATGCCTCTGCCTCTGCGATTGCTTTTACAGTCTGGTTGAAGTCAGCACCCATGGAAATCTGTGCTACATATACATAGCCATAGCTCATTGCGATAGATGCCATATCTTTCTTCTTAGTCTCTTTTCCGCCTGCTGCGAACTGAGCGATCGCACCTGTCGGTGTAGATTTGGAAGACTGTCCGCCTGTGTTGGAGTAAACCTCTGTATCGAATACCATAACGTTGATGTCACGTCCGCTTGCAAGAACGTGGTCAACACCACCGAATCCGATATCGTAAGCCCATCCGTCACCACCGAAGATCC
>OGSD01002403.1_pt1 | contig 15851 bp, 9 predicted proteins | sample 1553571 | NCBI WGS metagenome assembly OGSD01 (sample SAMEA2580072, study PRJEB22360) | human gut metagenome | biome: human gut; feature: human-associated habitat; material: faeces | place: Denmark | collected 2008/2010 | reverse complement strand
CATAAAACCAGTTATAAAAACAAGAAATATATTCTTTTTCTTTTGACGATATGAAAGTGAAAATCCTTATTTCTCTATCATATTGTTCGCGGAGTGTTTTGAAGAACCTTTTTCTGTATTCATTGTTTTAGCACTATCATTAATATAAAAACGTAGCGATATGAATATAGAGAAACAATTAGAAACAGCTATTAAAACCAACCATTTGGTGTTGGTGGTGTTCTATGCCGATTGGTCCCCTCATTATGAGTGGATAGGGCCTGTGCTTCGAACTTACGAAAAGAGAACTGTGGAATTGATTAGAGTGAATGCAGAAGAGAATAGAGCAATTGCTGATGCTCATAATGTAGAAACAGTACCGGCTTTCCTTCTATTGCATAAGAGTCATGAACTTTGGAGGCAGGTAGGAGAGCTTACGGTAGAAGAATTAAAAGAGGTATTGGATGATTTTCAATAAGATGAGAGATTGTAATTTCATCTGTCGGTTTATTAAAAAAGTGCTATCACGTGAGTTAAACTTACTGAATAATAGCACTTTTTCTTATATATAACATAATTATTATCCTTCTGATACTTCATCATCAACAATATCATTCAAATCAAAAAACAACAAACGAGTAGAAGAATTTTCATCTTCAGGTGTCAGCGGGACAAAACCATTCTTTATATAAAATGGAACAGCTTCGGAATAGGCATCTACGGTAAGAAAGCGGCACCCTGTTTTATTATTTATAACAAAATAGCTCTGAATAAAAGCTAAAAGGAATGAGCCCATGCCTGTACCCTTCACTAAACGATCTACTCCTAAACGACAAATCTTCGCTGCCGGATAACTTCTTAATCGCTTTTCATTTACAAAACGATGCTTTCGGAAATGATTAAATTCAGTTTTATCTTTAAAATCAGTTAATGAGATTCTATCATTAGCCAGACTGAAATAGGCAGCAACCCGATTATTATCTTTCTTGTCTTCAACAACATAGCTTACTGCGAGTAATGCTTTCCGATATAATAATGACTCATTTAAAATAAAATCGTTCAGATCTGTGTCACCACAGTCGAACGATTTCACTGATTCTTTCATTTTCAAGCGGCGCACTATATATGTCTCTTGAAATATTTCTTCTGTTAAAATCATACTTATCAATCTTTGAAAACGTTCATTACGGCTTTGTAACGTTTCAATCTGATTGCTTTTTGTTCCGGTGTCTCTCTACGTTTTTCTTTCATTCGCGCTTCAAATTTCCGGGCATCCTCCCCAAACAAAATTGGGGTTTCTTTTATTGGCTTTGCCACTTTGCTTTCTCCTTTCATTGTTAATTCAACATACAAAGGTAGCACTATTTCTTTGTTATGGCAAGCCCAAAGAGTCTTTTCTTCAAGCTTGCTGTTCAATTTGCTTTTAAAAAAGTGTCCTTTCAGGATTAGAACTTCTTTAATTCTTCTTGTAAGATGACCGGTTCGTTAGTGGTGATGAAATCTACCTTTTGCTCGATCAGCCATTTCATATCTTCTACTTCGTCTACTGTCCATACGTTGACTTTCAAGCCGAGGTCGTGCGCTTCTTTGATCCATTCGGGGTGTTTCTTAATCACTCCCATGTGATAGTCCAGACCGGCAGCACCCAGTTCTTTCAGCTCTTTGGGAGACAATTCCCCGTTAAGGTAATATACCGGAGTACCGGCAGGAGCCAGACGGATAAACTCTTTCATGGCATGTAGAGAGAACGTGATATATTCCATACGGTTTTCCAGTCCCATTTTCTTCACCATGGCAACAATTCCTTGCACCGCTTTAGTCTCACGTTTCTTGTTGCTATGTGCTTTCAGTTCGAGAATCAATTGGGTTTTACAGTTTTTTCCAGTTTCCAGATACTGTTCCAGGCTGGGTAAGTTTTCTCCGTTGGATAATTTAAGTCCGGTCAGCGCATCACCTTTGGAATATTCCATCGGCCTCATCTTATATACAGGATCATGGTTAACCACTAACTTGTTATCCTTCGCGATCCATACGTCAAATTCTGAACCGTAACAACCGATGGAATCTGCTTTTAGAAGTGATGAAATACTGTTCTGCGATGATCCCGGAGTTTTCCAGAAACCGCGGTGAGCTATCACTTTTGTCTGTGCCTGCATACAACAAGCAGCCATTAGAAGGGCAGAAGCCATCATCATTTTTTTTAAATTCATTTGTTTGATCTTTTAAAAGTTTGATAGATTTAATTGGGTTTGGCCTCAAAATTATAAAAAAGAAAACGCAAATCAGCCGATAATATGCTAATCTGCGTTAATCCTTGGGATTTTAGAATAGAAATGCTACAAAAGAATAACAGAATTTGCTGTTTCCGTTATTTTTTATCAGTTAAGTATAGGCCTCTTCATGTATTCCTTTCACAGCACGTCCGCTAGGCTCATTCAGATTCCTGAAAGCGATATCCCATGCTAGTGCTTCTGCTGTGGAGCAGGCTACACTAGGAACACTGGGGACGGTGCGTGCTGCACTTTCACTGGGGAAATGCTCTTCGAAAATGCTACGATAGTAGTACTCTTCTTTGTTTTGTGGCGTATTGATCGGGAAACGTTTGGCAGCATGTTCCATTTGCTCATCGCTCACGGCAGCTGCTGTGATCTCTCTCAATGTGTCAATCCATGAATATCCTACACCGTCACTGAACTGCTCTTTCTGCCCCAAAGCCACACTTTCCGGTAACATATCGGCAAAGGCTTCGCGAACAATTCGTTTCTCGATGTTTTTTCCGGGGCACATTTTTGCTTTCGGGTTCAGGTTCATTGCCACGTCGAGAAATTCTTTATCAAGGAAAGGGACGCGTCCTTCTACTCCCCATGCTGATAAACTTTTATTGGCACGGAGGCAATCGTACATGTGCAACTTTGAAAGTTTACGTACTGTTTCTTCGTGAAATGCCTGTGGAGTAGGGGCCTTGTGGAAATACAGATACCCTCCGAAAACTTCATCAGCACCTTCACCGCTCAACACCATTTTGATTCCCATTGATTTAATGACACGCGCCAATAAATACATGGGAGTGGAAGCGCGTACGGTAGTTACATCATACGTCTCGATGAAATAAATTACGTCGCGAACAGCATCCAGACCTTCCTGAACGGTGTAGTTGATCTCATGATGGACGGTACCGATATATTCGGCCACCTCACGCGCTTTAATCAAATCGGGGGCGTCCTTTAGACCGATGGCGAAAGAGTGGAGTTGAGGCCACCATGCATCGCTTGCACCGTCTGTTTCTATACGTTTTGCCGCATATTTTTTGGCAATGGCAGAGATAACGGAACTATCCAACCCGCCCGAAAGCAACACTCCATACGGTACGTCACTCATTAACTGGCGGTGCACAGCCTCTTCCAATGCCACTTTCACATCCTCGGTTTGTGCATCATTCTCTTTGACGGTTTCATATTCTGTCCAGTCGCGCGAATACCAACGTTTCATTTTTCCCTCTTTACTATAGAAATAATGTCCGGGAAGGAATACTTCATATTCGTCACAAAATCCTTCGAGAGCTTTCAACTCGCTGCCGAAGTAGATTTTTCCCTCTTTATCTTTTCCTATATATAAAGGAATAACCCCTATCGGATCGCGGGCAATTAGAAATTCATCCTTTTCCTCATCATAAAGCACGAAAGCGAAGATACCGCTGATATCTTCCAAAAAATGGATGCCTTTATCTTTGTAAAGGGCAAGAATTACCTCACAGTCACTTCCGGTCTGAAAGTTATATTTTCCCGCATATTTAGCTCGAATATCACGATGATTGTAAATCTCACCGTTGACGGCGAGCACCTGTTTACGATCGGGAGAGTATAACGGTTGTCCGCCACTCTGCGGGTCGACAATAGAAAGACGTTCGTGTGCCAGGATGGCACTTCCGCCTACATAGATTCCGCTCCAGTCCGGTCCGCGATGACGGATCTTCTGGGCCATTTTCAGTGCTTTATCTCTTAGTTCTTTCGTTTGAACTTTGATGTTGAGTATACCTGCTATTCCACACATAACTTTAATTTTTAGAGGGGGTAATGTAATCTGTTGATTGTTTATTCGCTATTTCTAAGAAGCTGATTAGCTATTCTTAATTCGTTCCATAATTGTTATCGTTTAGTTCCACAACTGTTTCCCTTTAGTTCCATATCTGTTATCCTTTAGTTCCACAGATATGGAACGAACCGATAATAGTAATCGAGCTTCTTGTTGTACACTGTTGCAAAACTTATTGTATTAGATAAGCATCTATTTCCGCAGCAGCCTTTCGTCCTCCCGCCATGGCGCGTACCACCAGGCTGGCGCCAGTCTCGGCATCACCGGCTAGGAATACATTCTTTGCAAATTTCGGTTGCTCCGGTTTCAGGAATCCCATTGCCAATAATACCATATCAGCTTCGATGACTTCCTTCTTCCCTGTTGGTTTCATCGTGGGACGTCCGCCATCTGCTGCCGGAATCCATTCCACTTCTTCCACTTCTACACCTGTCACTTTTCCATTCTTTCCGAGGAACTGATTGGAAGCCAGGCACCAGCGGCGTGTACAACCTTCTTCATGGCTGGAAGTCGTTTTGAAGACTGCCGGCCATTGTGGCCAAGGAGTAGCCGGATTGTAGCCGACAGGAGGTTTCGGCATGATTTCGATTTGAGTGACACTGACGGCTCCCTGTCTCACACTGGTCCCGATGCAGTCGGAACCGGTATCTCCGCCACCTATCACAAGTACTTTTTTGCCTTTGGCATTCACCAATTTATCTTTCGGGAAAGTCTGTCCTGCCAGAATCCTGTTCTGCTGTGCCAGCATTTCAAGTGCGAAATGAATGCCTTTCAGTTCACGTCCCGGAATACTCAAATCACGTGCAGTCGGCGTTCCGGTACAGATGCAGTAAGCGTCGAATCCTTCCGGCAAATGATTGACGTCTATTTCTACTCCCATTTCAAACAGTATTCCTTCTGCAGCCAATATCTTCATCCGTCGGTCAATTACATTCTTATCCAGTTTGAAATTAGGAATACCGAACCGTAATAACCCTCCGGGCGCTTCATCCTTATCGAATAAAGTAACGCTATATCCTTTTAAATTCAGCTGATTAGCCACTACCAATCCGGCAGGACCCGCACCAATCACCGCCACTTTCTTTCCGTTTCTTCTCGGTGTTTTTACCTGTATATATCCTTCACGAAAAGCCGCTTCCACGATAGCTGCTTCATTCTCGCGAATAGTCACCGGCTGATCGCAGGAAAGTTTCAACACACACGATTTCTCGCAAAGGGCAGGACAAATACGTCCTGTAAATTCCGGAAAATCGCAAGTAGACGACAATACTTCGTATGCCTCCTTCCATTTTCCCCTGTATAATGCATCCTGCCATTCCGGTTGTTTATTTCCTATCGGGCATGCCCAATGACAGAAAGGTACGCCGCAATCCATACAGCGTGACGCCTGCAATTTACGGCTGTTTGTATTCAAAGTCTGTTCTACCTGACTATAGTCAGCGATTCGCTCGTTTACAGGGCGGTATCCCGCCTCTTGTCGAGGTATATTTAGAAATGCTTTAGGATCTCCCATCTTGTTATTTACGATTTGACGATTTACTATTTACTATTTTTAGACTATCTTGTCATTTGCTATTTGACTATTTACAGACTATACATTCAAAGAGTAAATTGTAAATAGTCAAATTGTAAATCTAATAGTCTCTTTGCATGTCTGCAATTTTTTGTTGTAATTTTCTCATCTGTTCCTCCTGCAATACTTTTTTGTATTCGATGGGTACTACTTGAATGAACTGGTCTGCATAATGATTCCAGTTGTCAAGCATGGTACGGGCTAGTTTTGAGCCTGTGTACAGATAATGTTGGCGGATTAGTTCGTGTAGCTCCTTCCGGTAGCTGGCTTCTTCGATGAGTGACAGTTCCACCATTTCCATGTTGCAGAAATAATCGAAGTTGCCATCCTTGTTCCATACATAAGCCACACCGCCACTCATACCGGCTGCAAAGTTACGTCCGGTTTGTCCGAGGACTACCACACGACCTCCTGTCATGTATTCGCAACAATGGTCGCCCACACCTTCCACTACGGCAACTGCACCGGAGTTACGAACTGCGAAACGTTCTCCTACACGACCGTTGATATATACTTCACCGCTTGTTGCTCCATAAAGCAAGGTATTACCGGCAATTGTATTCTTTTCGGCTTCGAAGTTGCTGCGGATAGGAGGCAATACGGAGATGCGTCCGCCGCTCAATCCTTTACCCAGATAATCGTTCGCTTCACCTTCCAGTTTAAAGTTAACTCCCGGTACGAGAAAAGCCCCGAAAGACTGACCTGCCGAGCCTTTGAACTTCACATTCAGCGTATGTTCCGGCAATCCTTTGCCACCGTATTTCTTGGCGATCACTCCGGAGAGCATCGCACCTATTGCACGGTCTGTATTGGCAATCGTATATTCTAAAGAAATCTCTTTTTCATGTTCAATAGCTTCCTGTGCCGCATCAATGAGGGTTACATCCTTTACAGTAGAAACACCGTGGTCCTGATCGATGACATGGCGGATAGCCGCGTTGTTATCAATGCGTGCCAGCAATTTGGTGAAGTCGATTAACGCATGTTTCGGATTCGGGTCATTGGCAACGGATTTGCGTTCGATCAAGTCTGTGCGCCCGATAATATCATCCATTCTGGTGAATCCCATTTCGGCCAAATGCTCGCGGACCTCCTGTGCCAGGAATGTGAAGAAATTTACCAGATATTCACTACGCCCATGAAAGCGTTTACGTAATTCCTCATTCTGTGTGGCAACTCCCACCGGACAAGTATTCTGATGGCATTTGCGCATCATTACACACCCTAATACAATCAATGCCGAGGTGGCGAAGCCATATTCTTCGGCACCCATTAGTGCCATTAAGATGATGTCACGTCCGGTTTTCAGTTGTCCGTCGGCTTGCAGAACTACTTGCCCACGAAGTCCGTTCAAAACCAATGTTTGTTGTGTCTCGCTCAATCCCAATTCCGGTGAGATGCCCGCATAACGGATAGAAGAAGCTGGAGAAGCACCTGTTCCCCCTTCAGCACCGGAGATGACAATCAGGTCCGCCTTTGCTTTTGCCACCCCGGCGGCAATTGTACCGACGCCGCTTTCTGCTACCAGTTTCACACTGATTTTGGCCTGTGGATTTACATTTTTCAGATCGAAGATTAATTGTGCCAAATCCTCAATCGAATAAATATCATGATGAGGTGGGGGAGAAATCAGTGAAATTCCCGGAATGGAATGGCGTGTTTTTGCAATCACATCATTCACTTTAAATCCCGGAAGTTGTCCGCCTTCACCCGGCTTTGCCCCCTGTGCTATCTTAATCTGAATCTCATCCGCATTAACCAGATATTCTGCCGTTACACCGAAACGTCCGGAAGCTACCTGCTTGATTGCACTTCGTAAGGAACTGCCATCGGGCAGCGGTTGGAAACGGGCAGCGTCCTCGCCACCTTCACCGGTATTACTGCGTCCGTGAATTTTATTCATGGCAATAGCCATTGCCTCATGAGCCTCTTTGCTGATAGAACCAAAAGACATGGCCCCCGTGACGAAACGATGCAGAATGTTTTCCACCGGTTCTACCTGATCGATCGAAATCGGATTACGACGGAATCCCAGAAAGTCACGAAGGAAAATAGGCTTCTCTTTTTCGTCTACCAAATGAGTATATTCTTTAAACTTCTTATAACTCCCCATCCGTGTAGCCAATTGCAGCGTACTGATTGTTTCCGGATTCCATGCGTGCTTTTCTCCGTCTTTGCGGAAGGCATACAAACCGTTGTTTTTTAATAATGGAAAGTTGAAAGTAGAAGATTGGGAATTACTTTGTGTTCCTTCATTTCTATTTTTGATTTCTGAAAATCCTTCCTCATGGAAAGCAATGGCATCTCTGGCTATTTCTTCCAAGCGAATACCTCCGATGGGCGAACCGAGTCCACCGAAATAGGCCTTACTCAATTCTTCGCTCAAACCGACAGCTTCGAAGATTTTTGCACCACGATAAGAGCGGATGGTAGAGATCCCCATTTTACTCATGATTTTAAACAAGCCTTTGCAGATGGATTTGATATAATTCTTTTCAGCAGTGGCATAATCCAACTGAATATCCCTGTCTTTAACCAAGCGGTCGAGAACAGCGAATGCCATGTAAGGATTCAGGGCACTTGCTCCGAAACCCAGTAATAACGCAGCGTGCATCACCTCACGTATTTCACCGCTTTCTACAATCAATGCTGTTTGTACACGTTTGCCGACTGAAATCAGGTGGTGATGAACGGCGCTTACCGCCAGCAATGAAGGAATAGCGGCATGGGTAATATCCACGTCACGGTCGGTCAGGACAATGTAGTTTACGCCTTCCGTCACAGATTCTTCCGCCATTTTACAGAGGCTGTTCAGTGCCTCCTGCAATCCGGCTTTCCCTTTCGCTGCTTCAAATAACATGGGCAGTTTGACCGTTTTGAAGCCTTTATAGCGGATATTACAAAGAATATCTAGTTGTGTGTTGCTCAAAATCGGATGATTCAGGCGGACCATTTTGCAATGACTTTCGCTGGGTGTCAGAATATTCATGCCGACTGCCCCGATGTATTCAGTTAATGACATTACCAGTTCTTCGCGGAGCGGGTCAATGGGAGGATTGGTCACTTGTGCAAATTGCTGCCGGAAATAGTTGTAAAGCAATTGCGGCTTATCCGAAAGTACAGCTAACGGAGTATCATTACCCATTGAATGGATCGGTTCTGCTCCGGTGCTTGCCATCGGCATAATCAGTTTTTCGATATCCTCTTTGGAGTAGCCGAAAGTGCGAAGCATACAGTCGTAGTTTTCTACATGATGAGGTACTTTGCGTCCGCTCTTCAGTTCATCCAGTTCGATTCGGTTCGTAGACAACCAGGTGCGGTAAGGTTTGGCTTCAGCCAACTGTTTTTTCAGTTCGCCATCATAATAAATTTCACCTTTTTCTGTATCTACCAGCAAAATCTTACCGGGCTGTAAGCGGCCTTTTTCTTTGATGTCTCCCGGTTCGAAATCCATCACACCGACTTCCGAAGCCACTACCATCATATCGTTTTTAGTAATCAGATAACGGGCAGGGCGCAGACCGTTGCGGTCGAGCATACCTCCGGCAAATCGTCCGTCACTGAAGAGAAGTGCAGCCGGTCCGTCCCACGGTTCCATCAGGATAGAGTGGTATTCGTAGAATGATTTCAGATCCTCGCTGATGGGATTCTTTTCGTTGAAAGATTCCGGCACGAGCATAGCCATGGCGTGTGGCAGGCTCAACCCCGACATCACCAGGAACTCCAGTACATTGTCCAGGGAAGCACTGTCGCTCATGCCCGGTTGTATAATCGGGCGAAGTTCTTTTATGTCACCCAAGGTAGGAGTGGAGAGTACGCTTTCGCGGGCTTCCATCCATCCGCGGTTACCACGGATCGTGTTGATTTCACCGTTGTGTGCCAGAAGGCGGAATGGTTGTGCCAATCCCCATGTAGGGAATGTATTGGTACTGAAACGGGAGTGCACCAGTGCCAGTCCGCTGGTAAAATAGCTATTCGTCAGGTCCGGATAGTAGTTGCGCAGTTGCAACGACGAAAGCATACCTTTATATATAATGTTTTTTGTAGAAAGCGAAACAACATAAAAATCGTCCTTTGTCGGAATGGATGACAATCTGACCTTATTCTCGATTCTTTTCCGGATCAGATATAACTTCCGGTCGGCCGTTTCCGTTTCTGTAAATCCGGTGATAAACACCTGCTTGATGTCAGGTTCGTTTGCCAAAGCAGATTCTCCTAGAATTTCAGGGCAGGTGGGCACATTGCGCAGATGCATCAATGTGAGTCCTTCTTTTTCAATTTCTTCAATAATGATACTTAAAATGGTTGCCTGGTCTTTCTCATTTTTCGGCAAAAATAACAATCCTGTGCCGTACCGTCCTTTTTCGGGTACAGGAATACCTTGCAATAAAATAAACTCATGCGGAATTTGCAGCATGATACCTGCACCGTCGCCGGTTTTGTTATCCGCACCTTCGGCGCCACGGTGGCGCATGTTCTCTAATACCTTTAAAGCCGACTCAACAATGTCGTGTGACTTTTCTCCATGAATGTTTACCAGCATACCAACACCGCAGGCATCGTGTTCGTATGCCGCATTGTACAAGCCCATCTGTTTGGGCTGTCGTTGGTAAGGGGATCCTTCTGTTACGTTGTTAAAAAGTTCTTGTTTCTTCATTCTTACTAGCTTTATTGTATGATAATACCTGCTTGATGTATCAAATTGTTCGGCAAAGTTAGGGATTTAATTTCATAATGATAGTATATTGTTTATTTTGTGTGACACAAAATAAGATACCTTTTCTTTATTCTTTTAATTTGTAATCAAAATGCTCTGATTTGCTTATAATTTATCAGTCTGTCCGGTTTTATTTTGTTTTGATTGTAATTTGTTTCTTTTTGAGCTTAAAATAATATATTATTTAACTTTTTGATGTGTTTGCAACTTTTTTATGTGCTTATGTCAAATAAATATTGAAAAAGTTATCTTTGTGTCATTTTGAATGTGTATATTTGCACCCGAAATAAAAATATCATAATATGTGTGGAATAGTAGGCTATATTGGTAAACGAAAAGCCTACCCTATCCTTATAAAAGGGCTGAAGCGACTGGAGTATCGTGGATATGATAGCGCGGGGGTAGCAATCATCAGTGATGACCGACAGTTAAATGTGTATAAGACGAAAGGAAAAGTCTCCGATCTTGAAAATTTCGTCACACAAAAAGATATTTCCGGTACAATCGGAATTGCCCATACTCGTTGGGCTACTCACGGGGAACCTTGTTCCGCTAACGCCCACCCTCATTACTCTTCTTCCGAAAAGCTCGCTCTCATTCATAACGGTATTATTGAAAACTACGCCGTTCTCAAAGAAAAACTTCAAGCCAAAGGCTATATTTTTAAAAGTAGTACAGATACCGAAGTCCTTGTTCAATTAATAGAATACATGAAAGTCACTAATCAAGTCAGTTTGCTGACAGCCGTTCAATTGGCGTTGGGAGAAGTGATTGGTGCCTATGCGATTGCGATTCTTGATAAAGAGCATCCCGATGAGATTATTGCTGCCCGTAAGAGCAGCCCGCTGGTAGTGGGGATTGGAGCGGACGAGTTCTTCCTTGCTTCGGATGCCACTCCGATTGTAGAATATACAGATAAGGTGGTTTATCTGGAAGACGGAGAAATTGCAGTTCTCCATCTGGGAAAAGAATTAAAGGTGGTCAACTTGAGTAATGTTGAAATGACACCTGAAATTAAAAAGGTGGAGCTTAATCTCGGCCAGCTGGAAAAAGGGGGATATCCGCATTTTATGTTGAAAGAGATTTTCGAACAGCCCGATTGTATTCATGATTGTATGCGCGGACGTATCAATGTGGAAGCAGACAATGTGGTACTTTCCGCTGTGATCGATCATCGGGAAAAGCTACTGAATGCCAAGCGGTTTATTATCGTTGCCTGCGGAACTTCCTGGCATGCCGGACTGATTGGTAAGCATCTGATTGAAAGTTTCTGCCGCATACCGGTGGAAGTGGAGTATGCTTCCGAATTCCGTTACCGTGATCCGGTGATTGACGGACAGGATGTAGTGATAGCAATCTCCCAAAGCGGTGAGACTGCGGATACTTTGGCTGCTGTGGAATTGGCAAAAAGCCGCGGAGCATTTATATATGGTATTTGCAATGCTATCGGGTCTTCTATTCCCCGTGCCACTCACACCGGTTCGTATATCCACGTAGGTCCGGAAATCGGAGTCGCTTCCACCAAAGCGTTTACCGGACAAGTCACTGTGCTGGCAATGCTGGCATTGACGCTTGCCAAAGCGAAAGGAACAATTGACGAACGGCATTATCTTTCAATTGTACAGGAATTAAATCATATTCCGGAGAAGATGAAAGAAGTGCTGAAACTGAATGATACCCTGGCGGAGTTATCGAAAACTTTCACGTATGCGCATAACTTTATTTACCTGGGACGCGGATATAGTTATCCTGTTGCCTTGGAAGGTGCATTGAAATTGAAAGAAATATCGTATATTCACGCCGAAGGTTATCCGGCTGCCGAGATGAAGCACGGACCGATTGCCTTGATTGACGCGGAAATGCCGGTAGTGGTGATTGCTACGCAGAATGGACTGTACGAAAAAGTGCTAAGTAATATTCAGGAGATCAAGGCGAGGAAGGGAAAAGTGATTGCGTTCGTTACGAAGGGAGATACGGTTATCAGCAAGATTGCCGATTGTAGTATCGAACTTCCTGAAACAATAGAGTGTCTCGATCCGTTAATTACTACGGTACCTCTCCAACTTCTTGCTTATCACATTGCGGTATGTAAGGGGATGGATGTAGACCAGCCGAGAAATCTGGCGAAGTCGGTAACGGTGGAGTAATGTGATTTACAATTAGACAATTTACTATTTACTATTTACGATTGAAGAATCAATGATAGATAGTAAGTTGTTTGATTGGCAGGTGGTAATTTAAATCGTAAATAGTAAATCGTCAAATCGTAAATAGTATAGATGGAACAATTGAAACATGAATGTGGCGTTGCCATGATACGCTTGCTTAAACCGTTGGAGTATTACGAGAAAAAGTACGGAACATGGATGTACGGTCTTAATAAGCTCTACCTGTTAATGGAGAAACAACATAACCGTGGACAGGAAGGTGCGGGACTGGCATGTGTGAAACTGGAAGCAAATCCGGGTGAAGAATATATGTTTCGTGAACGTGCTTTAGGCTCCGGAGCTATTACGGAGATTTTTGAAAATGTTCAAAACAATTTTAAGGAGCTCACTCCCGAACAGTTGCATGATGCTGCGTATGCCAAACGCGTCCTGCCTTTTGCCGGGGAAGTATATATGGGGCATCTTCGTTATTCCACTACGGGAAAATCCGGAATCTCATACGTGCATCCATTCTTAAGAAGAAATAACTGGCGTGCCAAGAATCTCGCTCTTTGCGGAAATTTCAATATGACGAATGTGGACGAAATATTTGCCCGTATCACTGCCATTGGTCAGCATCCGCGTAAATATGCCGATACATATATCATGTTGGAACAGGTGGGACACCGTCTTGACCGTGAAGTGGAGCGTGTATTCAATCTTGCCGAAGCCGAAGGGCTTACGGGCATGGGCATCACGCATTATATAGAAGAACATATTGATTTGGCAAACGTACTGCGTACTTCCAGTCGCGAATGGGATGGGGGGTATGTTATTTGCGGATTGACCGGAAGCGGTGAATCTTTCGCTATCCGTGACCCGTGGGGCATCCGGCCTGCATTTTGGTATCAAGATGACGAAATAGCTGTTCTTGCTTCCGAACGTCCGGTTATCCAGACAGCTTTGAATGTTCCGTTTGAGGAAATCAAGGAACTGCAACCGGGGCAGGCATTGTTGATTAGCAAAGAGGGAAAGATCCGTACTTCGCAAATCAATAAGCCGCGTGAAAATCAGGCTTGTTCTTTCGAACGTATCTATTTCTCCCGTGGCAGTGACGTCGATATTTATAAAGAAAGGAAACGGCTGGGCGAAAAGTTGGTTCCGAAAATACTGAAAGCAATCAATAATGACATCGATCATACGGTCTTCTCTTTTATTCCCAACACTGCAGAGGTTGCTTTCTACGGAATGTTGCAGGGACTGGATGATTACTTGAATGAGGAGAAAGTGCAGCAGATCGCTGCATTGGGGCATAACCCGAATATGGAGGAGTTGGAAGTTATTCTTTCCCGTCGTATTCGTAGCGAAAAGGTGGCAATCAAGGATATTAAGCTCCGTACGTTTATTGCCGAAGGAAACAGCCGTAATGATTTGGCTGCCCATGTGTATGATATTACATACGGAAGTCTTGTACCCGGTGTTGATAATCTGGTGATTATCGACGACAGCATTGTGCGCGGTACTACGCTGAAACAAAGTATTATCGGTATTCTCGACCGTCTCGGTCCGAAGAAGATTGTCATCGTATCTTCTTCTCCGCAGGTGCGTTATCCTGACTATTACGGTATTGATATGGCAAAGATGAGCGAGTTTATCGCCTTCAGGGCTGCTGTCGAACTTTTAAAGGAACGCGATATGAAAGATGTGATTGCGGCCGCCTACCGTAAATCGAAAGAGCAGGTAGGACTGCCGAAAGAGCAGATGGTAAACTATGTGAAAGACATTTATGCTCCGTTCACTGATGAGGAAATCTCTGCCAAAATGGTAGAACTGCTGACACCCAAGGGAACCAAGGCGAAAGTGGAAATCGTCTATCAACCGTTGGAGGGATTGCACGAGGCTTGTCCGCATCATAAAGGCGACTGGTATTTTAGCGGTAACTACCCTACACCGGGTGGTGTGAAAATGGTGAACCGGGCGTTCATCGACTATATAGAACAAATGTATCAATTCTAACAACCATACAACGATTCAATAATAAGAATGAGAAATGTGACATTAATCCTTGACGACGGGAGCCGGTTTTCCGGTAAGTCGTTTGGCTACGAGAAGCCGGTGGCGGGCGAAGTAGTGTTTAATACTGCCATGACCGGATACCCGGAGAGCCTCACTGACCCTTCATACGCCGGACAGTTGATGACGCTTACCTATCCTTTGGTAGGTAACTACGGTGTTCCTCCTTTTACTATCGAGCCGAATGGACTTGCCACTTTCATGGAAAGTGAGAAGATCCACGCGGAAGCGATTATCGTAAGTGACTATTCTTATGAATACAGCCATTGGAACGCTGTGGAGAGCCTCGGTGACTGGTTGAAACGCGAAAAGGTTCCTGGTATCACGGGCATTGACACACGCGAGTTGACGAAAGTTCTTCGTGAACATGGAGTAATGATGGGGAAAATAGTATTTGAAAATGAAGAATTAAGAATGAAGAATGAAGAATTTCCGTCTTATAGCGATATAAACTATGTAGACCAGGTTTCCTGTAAAGAAATTATTCATTATTTCCCTAGTGGAACAAGCAGCCACAGCGCAGCTAATTCTTCATTCTTCATTCCTCATTCTTCATTAAAAAAAGTTGTTCTGGTAGATTGCGGTGTGAAGACTAATATCATTCGTTGTCTGCTGAAACGTAATGTAGAGGTGATCCGTGTACCTTGGGATTATGATTATAACGGACTCGAATTTGACGGACTGTTTATTTCTAACGGACCGGGGGATCCGGATACCTGTGATGCTGCGGTGCAGAATATCCGCAAGGCGATGGCAAACGAGAAACTGCCTATTTTCGGAATCTGCATGGGTAACCAACTGCTTTCGAAAGCGGGAGGAGCCAAGATTTATAAATTGAAATACGGTCACCGTAGCCACAACCAACCGGTGCGTATGGTAGGCACTGAACGTTGCTTCATCACCTCGCAAAATCACGGTTATGCCGTAGACAATAATACGTTGAGTGCAGATTGGGAACCGTTATTTATTAATATGAATGATGGCTCTAACGAAGGAATCAAGCATAAAAGAAACCCTTGGTTTTCTGCACAATTCCATCCGGAAGCAGCAAGTGGACCTACGGATACGGAATTCCTGTTCGACGAATTTGTAAAACTATTATAACCCATATTCATCACGGATTATAAAAAATCTGTGTTAATCTGTGTAATCTGTGGTGAACCAGAAAGTAGAATCAATGAAAGAAAATATAAAGAAAGTATTGCTGTTGGGTTCCGGTGCCCTGAAGATCGGTGAGGCCGGTGAGTTTGACTATTCCGGTTCGCAGGCA
>OGSD01002402.1_pt1 | contig 15856 bp, 10 predicted proteins | sample 1553571 | NCBI WGS metagenome assembly OGSD01 (sample SAMEA2580072, study PRJEB22360) | human gut metagenome | biome: human gut; feature: human-associated habitat; material: faeces | place: Denmark | collected 2008/2010 | reverse complement strand
ATGATTTTTTTGTCTATATGAATTTATCTTTGAATTTTTAAATGCAAAAAGAGACGCTGCTCACGCAGCATCTCTTTTTTAGAATTCATCACATTATGCTTATTTTAAAGTGCTAGATAGAGTTACGCTCACGCGCGACTATGCGAATTATAGATATCTTGATTCAACAACCGACCAATCGACGATTTTCCAGAGGTTGTGCAATTGCTCTGCTCGTCTGTTGCGATAGTCGATATAGTAGGCGTGTTCCCATACGTCGAACGTTAACAAAGGAGTAAGTCCTTTGGTTAAAGGAGTGCCTGCATTATTTTCTTTACTGATAACCAGATTTCCGTCTTTATCTTTGGATAACCAGATCCAACCAGATCCAAATAGAGTAGTCCCTGCTTGTTCAAATTCTTTTTGGAAGTTTTCGAAATTTCCCCACTTCTTATTTATAGCTTCTGCCAACTTCCCTTGTGGACTTTTTTTTCCATTCGGGGAGAATGTGAAGAAATAAAATATGTGGTTCCATGTTTGGGAGGCATTATTAAATAGAGCTCCGTCGGCTTCTTTGATGATTTCTTCGAGAGGCTTGTCTGCGAAGGGTGTTCCTTCGATAAGTTTATTTAGGTTATCGATATAAGTTTGTTCATGTTTACCGTAATGGTATTCTATCGTTTCCTGACTGATTACAGGGGCTAAATCATTAATACCATAAGGTAATGGAGGCAATTCGTAAATCATAATTATTTATTTTTCTTTGTTACTTATATAACAATCGCCGGACTAAAAAAGTTTCGTATATCTAAGTATTTTTTTCTGTTACTTGGAGTATACACATTTTTATAATGTCCGATTCATTCTCTAATTACTTGATTTCATTATTTCTCGGGTTTACTCGATGGCTTGGCTATCGATTCACGCATGGCAGTGTCTGCCTCGACATTTTTCATTTTATAATAATCCATGATTCCGAGATTTCCCGAACGGAAGGCTTCCGCCATAGCTCTGGGAACTTCGGCTTCGGCTTCGATTACTTTTGCTCTTGCCTCTTGTGCTTTGGCTTTCATTTCTTGTTCGAGCGATAGCCATGGCCCGACGTTCTTCTGCTTTTGCTTGTGCGATGTTTTTATCGGCTTGTGCCTGATCCATTTGTAAGGTGGCTCCAATGTTTTTACCGATGTCGATATCGGCTATATCAATGGAGAGGATTTCAAATGCAGTTCCTGAATCAAGCCCCTTTTTCAATACTAGTTTGGATATGGAATCCGGGTTTTCAAGAACTTGTTTGTGGGACTCGGACGAGCCGATGGACGACACGATACCTTCTCCTACACGAGCCAATATGGTATCTTCACCTGCACCGCCGACCAGTTGACGAATATTTGCCCGTACTGTTACACGAGCTTTGGCTATTAACTGTATACCGTCTTTGGCCACGGCTGTAACCGGCGGTGTGTCGATAACTTTCGGGTTGACAGACATTTGCACGGCTTCGAATACATCGCGTCCGGCTAAGTCAATAGCGGTAGCCATTTGGAAGCCTAAATCTATATTAGCTTTCGAAGCGGATACGAGTGCGTGTACGACGCGTTCTACATGACCTCCGGCCAGATAGTGAGCTTCTAATTCATCACGCGTGATTGTTTTAAGTCCGGCTTTGTGGGCTTCAATCATAGCTCGAACAATGACTTGTGGCGGTACTTTTCTGATTCTCATCAAGAATAATTGGATAAGAGAGATTCTTACCCCCGATACTCGTGCCGAAATCCATAAAAGGAAAGGTACGAAGTAAAAGAATACAGCGAGTATGGCAATAATGCCAATTAGAAGAAATACGCTTAATCCTACCATAATTTTATTTTTGTTTAGAAGTGTTTATATTATTCCCTGTTTTTTCATTTTCTGTTTCTTTGCAAACAATGACTACAGTGGGTTCTATGCGGATTATTTTTACAGGTGTATCTTCGTCAATCAGTTCATTATCTGCGCGGGCTTCGATGGTGTGGATTCCCACGATGATTTTTCCCATAGGGTTTAGTCTACTTAGTGTTACTCCCATGTCGCCGACTTTAATATCAGGGGTTATCGGGGAGGGTACTACCGAGTTTATTTCGGTATGCAGAGACATTTTGTCCAAGCTTCGGGATCGCATAAATCCTATGATGACAGCAATAGTAGTGACGGCTGCAATGAATAATGTTATTACAGCCCCATTTGTTCCGAAGGCCGAATAGGCATAGTAAATTCCACCTCCATAAAATAAGACCGAACATATACCTGCGATGGTAATTCCGGGAAGAAAGAATATTTCCAGTACCGCCAGAACTAGCGCTAATATTATTAGTAGTGTAACAGCTAATATATCAAACATATTTCTTAGATTTAGGTTCTATCTATGTTCCTTTTGCAAATTATCGAGTTCTATCTTTCGAGCCTGATTTTCGTAATTTTCCGGTTGAGGATAGAGTGTGAGTAGTTGCGATTCCAAATTTTGAATTTCGGACGATAGTCTTTTTAAAGTTGAGCCTTTCGATTTAGCATATTGAGATCGCAGTTCCGAGAGCTTAGTTTCTATTTGAATGATATTCTTACGTAATTCTTTGGACTTTACATATAGATTGCGGGCTTCAAGACTGACGAATTGGTCAAGTTTAGTATAATGGATCCCGTTATAAATTGCAAAGATGAAATCGGGGCGAGTCTCTTTTTGGGGTTCCTTGATATTGTCCAATTGTTGCAATAAATCGGTATAATCTGCATTTTCCGGCCAAGACTCTCGAATAGATCGAATCAGAGCTAGCGATTTGATATCGGTTTTGATTTCATCGATGTTATATGTTTGTTTGCTCTCATTCGGGATAAATAGATAGATTGTCACTTTCCCGGGAATTTGCTCTCTATCCGATACAAACCAACCGATGTTTAACATCTCGTCTATTGCCATCATGTAATCGTTGTATATCGAATTGAAGGGCATACCTACGTTTTCGGGTTTCAAGTAGGTGTTGTTTTCGAGATTTAAACGGGTGATGAATATGTCGTATCCTCCGATCGAACCTTCTCCATTTGAGGCAAAGTAGAGTGTAACTCCGTCGTTGAGAAAAAATGGATAGGCTTCATCTTGTTCTGTATTGACACCATTGGGTAACGGTATGATGTCACTCCATTTCTCTTCTATCAGTTTATTTTTTGTACATAATTCATATCCTTTACCTTCAATGGAATATCCGAAAAATACATTGTCTCCGCGTTGGGGAATATAGCCGATCGTGTTTTCGGGAATATCTATGTCTAGTGTTTCATTCGTTCCTATCCGTCCAGATTCGGGGGACATTTTGAAATACTTGAAAAACGAATCGGCATCAACTATCAAACTATCTATGATTTGTACCCGTTCGACATATTGCAACATTAATTTCGCTCTACGTGCACGAGCTATGGCTTTGCCGATAGAATCGGGTATTTGTTTTTTCGCTTTGGACAATGCAGCTGTATATTCTTCATAACTGCTTATGGCATCTTCAAAGCGGTATTGAGCCATATACATGTCTGCTAAATAATGAGGCGATTCGAGAACTTTACGTTTAGCCCCTATTTTCAGATATTTTTCAGCTTCGTTATATTTTTTCTCGTGAAAAAGGCATACTCCATACCAATGGTTCAACGATCCATCATTGGGGCGGCGTTTCAGTTGTGCCTTGAATACAGGAGCGGCTTCTTTGTATTTACCGGCCTTGTACAACTCTCGTGCTTCGTCAAGCGTCAGTGCACTCGATGAGAAGATTGTCGAGAAGGCAATTAGAATTGCAAATGAATATTTTAGAATTTGTCTGAACATTTTCATGTTTGAAAAATTGTACTCAAATATACAATTATTTTTTATTCTGAATGTTGGGAGCGAGAAAATTTTTTAAGAAGTATTCTAGATCGTCATTCGATTTGAACGAATTGTATGGTAAAATGAAAAAAATATAGTTCGATAAGTGGAAGATAAAGTCTGTCGAGGTATAACGTATATGGGAGATTCGTTCCCATGCTATGGATTCTGTTCGTCCATCGTCGAAAGTACAAGAAAGGCCGTTTTTGTTTATTTCGACTGTTTTTGAAAGTATGGACATACGGCAATCGGGGTGTAGGGCATAAGCGAACCACAGGTAAGAGATGATCATAGGAAATACCAAAAACAAAATGATAAGTCCTACATAAATAAATAGAGGGTTTTGAATGGATAGCCCCACGAGAAGGAGGAAAAAAGATAGAAGCCACCCCCAATTATTATGTAACCAGATTTTCAGCAGTCTGTTAAAATAGTATTGAGGGGATAACTGGTATGAAAAAGTTTCAATATGGGTTTTATTCATACAATGTTTTACTATATACTTCTACAAAGATAATATAATTGATGACAAAATCAAATTTTTGATTTTACCGAAGTATAGTCTATTTTTTATATTGTGTGAATATAGAGATAATATATCGAGGGGGAATAATTTTTGAAGGGGACTTTTTATTGTACAGCTTTTAATAAATTTGACCTATGAAATTTATTCTATTTACTGCTATTTCGTGTAACTTTGCACTCCAAAATAAGACGCAATGCAAGGATTATATTCGATAGGATTACTTATTGTTTCTAATGTGTTTATGACACTGGCTTGGTATGGGCATTTGAAATTGCAAGAAATGAAGGTTATCAATAATTGGCCGCTTTATGGTGTGATATTGCTTAGTTGGGGTATAGCATTGTTCGAATATTGTTGCCAAGTGCCAGCTAATCGCTTGGGATTCAGAGAGAATGGAGGGCCGTTTAGTCTTATGCAATTAAAGGTAATACAAGAAGTAATAACGTTAATCATATTCACTTTATTTTCGGTCGTAGTTTTTAAAGGAGAGTCGTTGCATTGGAACCATATTGCGGCGTTCGGCTGCCTTGTTCTTGCCGTTTATTTCGTATTTATGAAATAAGCGATAATCGTATCGATTTAATGACTAGGTGTAATATAGGGTAGAGCTTTCCCGAAAGGTCGATTTTGTCCCGACCGATTATTTTGGAACAGATAAGTGCAGTAGAATCGAATGACTTTTATATTGTGTTCGTATCTATCCGATGGATATTCTTATTCTACAACTTGTTGTCCTAATTCTCGGCCTTGTGACGGGGAATATTTCGATTCCGTCATTACTTAGTCCTATAAATGAGGTTATTTCATTCTTCTCATTTTTAACAATGTACAATTCTACTTGTGAAGAAGATGTAAATAAAGACACTGGCGAGGTATAGTGTTATCAGAGTTAAACACATTGAGCCCGTCTACTGTATTTTAAAGGGCAAAATAACTAAATCGATTCAATATGCTTATTCCAAGCCAGCACAAACGGATCCAATTTAGGAACCTCTTTGGTAGCAATCCTGGCATTCTCACGTCCTACATCAAAGTTATGCTGGTATTTAAAAGTCGTTTCAGGCTTGGGTGTATCCTTTGAAGAACTTAAGTCTAAGTCTTATTTCTGAGTTTTAGTTATTGTAACATTAAGATCTTCACTTAGCCGAGTTTTATCTTGAGCAGAGCACTTGATAATGGAATCACGGCCCAAGAAATTATAGAATTTTAAGCCATTAAGTATCTTTTGTGACTAAAATCTATAATTTTAGAATACAATATCTTTTTACAAACTTATACAAAGACTCATCTTATTTTCAAACACTTCTTATCGCAACCTTGATAACTCCGTCCTCTCTATTTTCAAAGATACGGTAAGCTTTCTCAATTTCATTCAATGAAAAACGGTGAGTAATGAGCGGCGCGGTATCTATACGGCCCGATTCTATCAAGCGAAGTATCTCTGCACAATTACAACCGTCCACCCCTCCGGTTTTAAAGATAAGATTTTTTCCATACATATCGGGTAAGGGCAAAATTTGAGGTTTATCGTAAAGTGCCACGATCGTTACAATAGCATTGGGACGAGCACATTTCCAAGCCAAACGGAAAGTATTCTCGCTTCCCGCCACTTCCAAAACCACATCAGCACCGCCATGATCGCTATTTTTACGAACAAACTCCTCGCAATGTTCAGGAGTAGTTACCAATATGTCGGGATAATGTTCTTGCAAAAACTGTATTCTTTCCGGGGACTGCTCACAAACAATAATACGCCGGGGATTCTTTAACAAAGCGCACAATAAGGTACAAATGCCGGTAGGACCGGCTCCAATAATCAGAATCGTATCCTCCGATGTAATTTCCGAAATACGTACGGACCAAAAACCGGTTGCCAAAATATCGCCTACAAACAAAGCTTGTTCGTCGCTTACCGTATCTGGAATACGATTCAAACCTTGATCGGCATAGGGCACTCGAACATATTCGGCTTGACCGCCATCGATACGACACCCCAAAGCCCAACCGCCATTGGGATCCATACAATTATTGACATACCCACGACGACAGAAGAAACATTCGCCACAAAAAGTTTCGACATTTACAGTAACCCTATCTCCCGGCTTAATACCTATAACATCTTCTCCCACATCTTCTACGACACCCACCATCTCGTGCCCGACCGTTACTCCCGGTACGGCACGCGGCACGCTACCATGTTTGATATGGAGATCGCTGGTACAAATACTTCCAAGAGTCACCCTCACAATCGCATCACGCGAATCTTTCAACCTGGGTTTCGGCTTTTCTTGCAATTCAAATTTACCGGGTTCAACGTATGTATATGCCAACATAATATTATCCTTATCATTTTTCAAAACTTCTCTCACAAAGATAGAAGAAACGGATTTCAGAAACAAGTATTCTTTGTTAAACAGAGTCACTACGAATCAAATAGCAATCTATCGGTGTATTCTATGACGACTACCAGCTATGTAAAAAGAGTATGACATCAATTAAAAAATATTTACTTCATACAAATACAAACTGCTTTCACAACTTTCTTGTTATTTTTGTATGACTAAAAGAGTGTTAATATGAAAAAACGAACAAAAAAATTGTTTAAGATTACGGGTATTACACTGGGAGCGTTGATAGTCTTTCTCTCGGCAGTAATCGCTTTCTCCATAAATTTTATATTTACGCCTGAAAAATTGACCCCCATCGTATTAAACGTAGCCAATCAAAACATAAATGCCAAGCTCGATATGAATAGCGTAGAGCTGACCTTTTTTTCAACTTTTCCCCGTTTTGGAATAAAATTGGAAAATGGCACATTGGTATCAAAGGCTATCCGTGATTCTTTATGGCAACGTACCGACACATTAGCCACTTTTCGAAAAGCCGTTGCCGTAATCAATCTCGTCGATTATTTGCAACAAAAAAAGATCAGTATCAACCGATTATCATTGGATAGCACAAACATATACGCCTTTAAAGGAAAAGATGGAATCGCCAACTGGAATATATTGATCGCCGACACGACAAATACACCCGATACAACAACCGCTACTTCGCCAATTATTAACGAAATAGACATCAAGCACGTTTCGCTACGTCATACCACGGTCACTTTCGACGATCGGGAAACGAATGTCTTCGCCAATCTATGGGATGCAAATCTTAAATTAAAAGCAAATTTAAAGAAAGAACAGTCTACGTTAACGTTGGATTTCAGCAACAAAAACATTCTGTTCTGGCAAAATGGTGAATTACTGGCTCATCGTATCGCCACTCACCTACAAACCGACATCGAGCTAAATCGTTCGAAACGGGCTCTTTCCTTGCACGATGCTATGATGGAGATTAACGGCATAAAATTAGACATACACGGTTCTATCTGTAAAGACACGACCGCACAAGCGTTAGATATCGATCTGCAATACGGGCTACATGCTCCTTCGTTGGAAACAGTCCTTCACATGATTCCCGAAAGTATTCTCAAAAAAGAAAAAGTTTCGGCCAAAGGCGACGTTACAGTTAATGGCAATCTAAAAGGTCTATATGGAAAAGGGAAAATGCCATTAGCTACATTAAAAATAGAAATAAACGATGCATCCGCCCAATATGCCCAATTGCCCTATGGAATAGATGAACTTAAAGCCAACTTTTTCGGACAGATAGACTTAATGCGGCAATCGCCATCTTATCTCGATCTTAAAATATTTCACTTCAAAGGAGCTCATACCGATATCTTGGCCGATGCCAAAGTAAATGATCTATTAGGCGATCCCGATATCTTGTTTCATACCCAATCTACGATAGACCTAACTGCATTGGCACAAACATTTCCTTTACAAGATGGTGTGAGTATCGAAGGGAAATTAGATGCCGACATGAATGTGCGTTGCCGTTTGTCATCTATCAAAAAGAAAGACATAGGACGAATTCGGGCCAAAGGAAAAATAAATATGAGCAAATTGGCTTTACGAGACAAAAATAAGAAATTCGAATTCACGAGCGATGCTTCACTGTCTTTCGTGGGAAACGATGTATTAGGAGCCCATATCGAAATAGGAAATATGGCTTTTCACTCAACGCGATTAAACTCATCGATAAACAATCTATCGGCTTTAATAAAAACGACCAACCCACAAGATACTACACGAATCGCTTTTGTAGAGTGTAAACTAAATGCAAACAAACTAAAAGCCTCCCTACCGGATACATCAAATTTATTTTGTGGGAAAACCGTTGCAACTATAAAATTACAACCGACAGAAAACAATCCTACCCGACCCGAAATAGGATTCGCATTAGAAGCAGACACCTTGTTCTGCCGTCTCGGAGATACTAAATTGGGCATGGACAAAGCCGGGATTACAATAACGGCACAACAATTGAAAGACTCTTTGTGGATTCCAAAAGGCATAGTAGGTTTTAATCGGCTTTTTGTACGTACCTCACAATCGGCTTTACCTATTCGAATGCAAAAGACTGCGATTTCAGTCGGTAATCGAGCTATTACTTTACATAACGCAACCATGAAAATAGGAAGATCCGATTTAACAGCGACCGGTGCGATTCACGATTTATACGGCGCTATGCGTCACAATAAAAAACTACGGGCCACATTAACACTTTCCTCTAAGAATCTAAATTGTAACCAGTTAATTCGGTCTATCTCTTTTCCAAAAGACACTGCTCAAATCGAAACTGAATCCGACACTACGTCGACAGCCCTAAAACTATTCGTTATTCCTCGAAATATCGATTTTGAATTACAAACCAATTTGAATCGGGTTCGTTACGGGAAAATGGTTTTCAAAAACGTACACGGTGCAATAGATATACGCAATCAAGCCATTCACCTCAAAGAGCTCAGCATGGAAGGAATGGATGCGACTATGCGCACGACGCTGATCTATCAAGCCCGACAACCAGAGCAAGGATATGCCGGATTCGATTTCAAACTTCATAATATCAATATAGGGAAACTTGTCGATTTTATTCCTTCGTTAGATACCATTGTCCCCATGCTACGGTCATTTCAAGGAACTGTCGATTTCAATGTATCGGCCGAGTCGGGATTAGATTCATGCCTCAATATAAAAATACCCTCGTTACGATCGGCTATCCATGTTGAAGGCGATAGCCTCGTCCTTCTCGACGGTGAAACTTTTGCCGAAATATCGAAAAAATTTTTCTTCAAGAACAAAGAGAGAAATTTGATCGACAGTATCTCTGTCAACATCAGTGTCGAAGACGGTAATGTAACCGTCTACCCGTTTGTAATAGAAATGGATCGCTACCGGGCTGCCGTAGGTGGGAACCAAGACTTGGATATGAATTTCAATTATCACATATCCATACTCAAATCGCCCATACCCTTCAAACTGGGACTGAATATTTCGGGAAATTTAGATAAAATGAAGTTCGGTATGGGCAAAGCCAAATACAAAAACGCTGTCACACCGGTAGAAATACACAAAGTCGACAGTACTATTGTAAATATGGGAGAACAAATTGTTCGGGATTTCAAGAAAGTCATGCGACGACAATTGCCACAAACACAAACCTCCAACTAATAAGTATCATGTTCGATAAACCCATATGTCATATAAAATCGCCCTATCTTCTTCCCGAGATTACACAGAAATACTTAATGTATGGAAAAACTCTGCAAGAAGTTCCCTTTACTTTTTAAGTGAAAAAGATGTACTTTATGTTCCCTCCTACTTTCAATGCATTTAATTGGCATATATGAATGCGGGAATAAGGTAAAGGCAATTTTGTTGTCTGACAGAATACATATTGTTTGGCAGGTATGTGTCAATTCATATTGATAAAAAATAGGGTGCTCATTGACTAATTCACTCAAGACTGCATACAACTTATGTAGATGTGCACTGCAAATTTTAAACGGATTATTTTATCATCTTATGCTTTATTGCGATATTTGCGTTACGATAAATCTGTAACGGAATGATTGAAATAGTATGAAGCCTAATAATCCTTTTCTTATTTCGGGATATTACAGCCCAGAACTCTTTTGCGACAGGGAGCAGGAGACTAGAGTTATTCTCGAAGCTCTCCACAATGGACGCAACGTGACATTGATAGCACCCCGTCGTATGGGAAAAACAGGGCTGATCCGTCATGCCTTTTACCATTTGAAAGAGCAGCAGCCAGATATCGATACTTTCTATTTGGATATCTATTCAACCCAATCATTAGGCGATTTTGTACGATTGTTTGCTAGTACAGTGTTGGGACAGCTGGACTCCGCCCCGCAAAAGGCTTTGAGTCGTATAAGTAAGTTTGTCCGCAGCAGCCGTCCCGTGTTTCCTTTTGACGAATCGACAGGTGTTCCTAAGGTGACGATAGATGTGGCTCCGGCCGAGGAAGAAAACACTTTGAAAGAGATATTCGAGTATCTGGGCTCGTCAGAGAAACGGTACTATGTTGCCATAGACGAGTTCCAGCAGATTGTTGAATATCCGGAGAAAGGTGTTGAAGCATTGTTGCGCTCCTATATCCAGTTCCTGCCCAATGTAAACTTTATCTTTGCCGGCAGCAAACAACATCAGATGCAGGAGATGTTCACTTCGTCGAGAAGGCCGTTCTATCAAAGTACGCAACCGCTTACAATCGGTCCGATACAACGGGACGAATATGCAAGTTTTGCAACAGGGCATTTTGCCGAGCACAATGTGAAATTGCATCAAGAAGTTTTCAATTCAATATATGAAAAGTACGAGGGTCATACCTGGTATGTGCAGTGTCTCCTTAACCGCCTGTACGGGTACGATCGGAATGTGGATATGGAACTGGTTTCATACGCCACAGAGCAGATTTTATCCGAGTATAGTTACATGTATGCAGACTTGCTGAAAACATATTCTTTCGGTCAGGTGCGCCTGTTGAAAGCTATTGCCCGAGAGGGGTGTGTCAAAGAAGTGCTGGCTGGAGAGTTTATCAGTCGACATCGGCTTCGTGCGGCGAGCAGTGTCAGTGCTTCATTAAAGAAACTGCTCGACAACGAATTGATCTACCAGACACCTTGCGGGTATATCATTTACGATCGTTTTATGAGCGAGTGGTTGCGGAAACAACCATTCTAAAATAGCGGAAATATTCAATAGAACTTAGAAAAATCATTATGGCAGTAAAAAAGTCAGAACTATATAGTACATTGTGGAAATGCTGTGACGAACTTCGTGGCGGTATGGATGCAAGTCAATACAAGGATTATGTGTTGGTCATTCTTTTCGTTAAATATATCAGCGATAAAAAGCGTAATGACGAAGGTTTCGATATAGATATACCTAAAGGTTGTTACTTTGAGAATTTTGTCGCTCTCAAAGGTAACCCGAATATTGGGGAGGAGATGAATAAAAAGATGGCTGCTCTTGCCGAGGCCAATCAACTTGGTGGCGTTTTTGTAGCCGATTTTGAAGATGACACCAAGCTGGGCAAAGGAAAGGATAAAGTTGAAACTCTAAGTAAACTTATTGCCGTTTTTCAGAATGAGAACCTCGATTTTAGCAAAAATAGAGCGGCAGATGACGATCTTATAGGTGATGCTTATGAGTATCTGATGAAGAATTTTGCCACAGAGAGCGGTAAGAGTAAAGGCCAGTTTTATACTCCGGCCGAGGTCAGTCGTGTGATGGCCGAGGTTATCGGGTTAGGAAATGCCAAAAATGGGAAAAAGACGACTATCTATGACCCTACTTGCGGCTCGGGTTCCCTGCTTCTTCGTGCTATGTGTGAAACTCCCGGTGGGGCAACTCTCTATGGTCAGGAAAAAGACAATGCTACTGTCGGTTTGGCAAAAATGAATATGATTCTCCATAATGAAATCTATGCCGATATCAGACAAGGCGATACGATTAATGATCCTCAATTTAAGGAAGGCGACCAGTTAAAGACCTTCGACTATATTGTCGCAAATCCGCCTTTTTCAACAAAATCGTGGTTGAAGAGTGCAAAGTTCGAAGATGAATACCATCGTTGGGGCGAAGGCATTAAAATCGGTGTTCCGCCGGAAAAGAATGGCGATTATGCTTTCCTTCTCCATATCGTACGCTCTCTGAAACAGACCGGCTGTGCCGCCTGCATTTTGCCTCATGGCGTCCTTTTTAGAGGCAATGCCGAGGCTCAGATTCGTAAATATCTCGTTGCCGAAAAACGGTATATCAAGGGCATCATAGGACTCCCTGCCAACCTTTTTTACGGCACAGGTATTCCGGCTTGTATCATCATTATAGAAAAGTCGGAAGCATCAGGGCGTAAGGGAGTGTTTATGATCGATGCCAAAGGTGGATATATCAAAGATGGAGCTAAGAATCGTCTGCGAGAGCAGGATATTCGGCGCATTGTCGATGTGTGGCAAGCACAACGCGATGTGCCTCATTATGCGCGCTTTGTGCCTATGGAGGAGATTGAACGCAACGATTACAATCTCAACATTCCTCGCTATGTATCTGCTCCCGATACGGAGATTCTGCAAGATATCGATGCACACCTTCATGGAGGTTTGCCCAAACACGATATAGACCAACTCGATACCTATTGGGAGGTATGTCCGTCGCTTTGTGATGACCTCTTTTGCGACCATCTTACGCGCAAAGGTTACTATTCTTTGAAGTGTAACCCGGAGGCAGTGCGTGATGCTGTTACCGGGAATGTAGATTTCCGTAATCAGAAAGAGGTGTTCCAGAAGAGTTTTGCCGAGTGGTGCGATTCTCACCGGGCTCAACTTTACGCTCTCGTCCCGGGTTTTGCTCCCAAGAAACTTATCGAGCAGCTGGGTAACTCGTTGTTGGCTGTCTTCGAGGTAGATAAGTCGCTTGTCGAGGCGTATGATGTCTATGACAGTTTGATGAACTACTGGGGTGAAACGATGCAAGATGATTGCTATATGATTTCGTCCGGAGGCTGGACGGTGCAACTGTACACGCCACAACCAGCTTCCAAGAAGAAAGAGAAAAAGGCTGCTACGCCCGAAGATGTCGTTTGCGACCTGCTACCTGTACCAATCGTTATCGACGAGTATTTTGCAGAGAAGCGCGATGTTATTGCTGCGGCCGAGGAGTTGCTGGCACAAAATGAGACACAGCTTGCGGAATTGGTTGAGGAGCAGGCGGAGAATTACCTCGATGAGGACAACTTCCCCGATGGTAAGATGACCGATGCCAATATCAAGAAACGAATGAAGGCGCTCGATAAAAAAACGATGCCGACGAAATTGCCGTACTGCAAAAGTATCTCGACCTCAAAGGCGATATATCACTCAATAAGAAACTGATCAAGGAGCGCAAGTACGACCTGCTTACCGCTCTTGTAGTCAAGTATGCCGATTTGTCCGAGGCGGATATCAAGCGCTTGGTTATCGAGCGGAAGTGGTTCGCATCGCTTGCCTTGCGCCTTGATGGCGAGATGCAGCATATCAGTCAGCAGCTCACTTCTAAGGTTTCGGCTCTTGCGGAGCGTTATGCACAGACGCTCCCCGAGATTGATGCCGAGATAGCCGATTTAGAAGCAAAAGTTGCTGCACATTTGAAACAGATGGGATATTGATCTGAAAAGTTGAGGTTGTAAGTGGGCAGATTGATAATTATTAAAGTGTAAGTGATGGATATACCACAAGGATATAAACAAACCGAGTTAGGAATAATACCCGAAGATTGGGAGATTGTAAATCTTGGTAGTGTCGCAAAGATTAATGGCCGTATTGGTTTTCGAGGGTATACTACGGCAGACCTTGTTGGTGTCGGCCAAGGTGCATATACCATAGGTGGTAAGCATATTACAAATATGGTTTTAGATTTGCATGATGCAGAGTACATATCGTGGCAGAAATATTATGAATCCCCTGAGATTATGGTTAGAAAAGGGGATATTGTATTCGCGCAACGGGGGACTCTGGGCAAAAGTGCTTTTATTGTAAACGATATTGGTCCAGCAACTATTAATCCGAGTCTTGTTCTAATTAATAAAATTAAATGTGATAATGAGTATTTGTCTTATTGGTTACAATGTGACAAAATAGTTGAATACATTTGTTCTATTAATAGTCAGACCTCCATTCCAATGATTACGCAAAATCAAATTGAGCATATCCCTGTGGTTTTGTCTAGAATCAAGGCAGAACAGCAGGCTATTGCTGAAGCGCTGGGTGATATAGATGGATTGATTGCAACATTGAATAAAAAAATCGCCAAGAAACGCCTGATTAAGCAAGGGGCAATGTCACAACTCCTAACCGGCAAAAAACGCCTCCCCGGCTTTTCTGGCCCATGGATGGAAAGGAAGTTAGGAGCAATTTCTCATATTAAAACGGGTAGTTGCAATGGAGATCAAGCTGTTGATAACGGTAAATATCCATTTTTTGTACGTTCACAGAAGGTTTATGCGATTGATTCATATTCCTATGATGGAGAAGCTATATTAGTGCCAGGGGAAGGTGGTATTGGTAGTATATTTCATTACATTAATGGTAAATTTGACTATCATCAAAGAGTATATAAAATTAGTGACTTTGCAGATAATGTGTGTGGTAAATATATATTCTTCTATATGTCACGATATTTTGGAGAGTACGCATTATCTTTAACTGTTAAGGCAACAGTAGACTCTTTAAGATTACCTACTTTTGAAGAGTTTGTAATTTGTATGCCTCTGAATATCGAAGAACAGCAAGCGATTGCTACAATTCTGAACGATATGGATAAAGAGATAGACGACCTTGAAGCCCAGCGAGATAAGTACCGCCTCTTAAAATCGGGCATGATGCAAAAGCTATTAACGGGACAAATAAGATTAAAGATAAAATAGACTTATGGACACAAACATCGGGGCAAAGGAGCGTGTAACGCAAAACAGGTTGATAGGGCTTTTTAAGAATGTATTAAAGTACACCTATCTCGGGAATTGGGAGACTCGTGAGGGTAACGCCAATATCGAAGAAACGTTGCTCACGGCATATCTCTCGCGGCGTGGCTATACCGACAAAGAGATACGGAGTGCCATCGCTAAATTCAAGCAGGCGGCAAACTCTCTTGGAGGGGGATTATATAACGCCAACAAGGAGGTGTATACTTTGTTGCGTTATGGCGTGAATGTACAGGCCGAGGTGACCGAAAAGAAAAAGATGGTGCACCTTATCGACTGGGCGAACCCGATGGAGAATGATTTCCAGATAGCCGAGGAAGTAACCATTCAAGGCGAAAGCGACCGCCGTCCCGATCTGGTCGTTTATGTCAATGGTATTGCTCTTGTCGTAATCGAGCTCAAGCGTAGTACGGTCTCTGCTCACGAGGGTATTCGCCAGAATATCCGTAACCAGCAGGACGGTTATATTCCTCGATTCTTCACGACCATACAGTTACTTTTTGCGGGTAACGATACTGAGGGATTGCACTATGGGGTAATCAAAACTCCCGAAAAATTCTGGTTGCGTTGGAAAGAACCGTGTGGCGAGC